>Ga0123340_1001750_pt1 | contig 18619 bp, 9 predicted proteins | sample SirMexnodulemix_FD_89961 | JGI IMG/M metagenome (GOLD analysis project Ga0123340, IMG submission 89961) | Root nodule microbial communities of legume samples collected from Mexico - Siratro Mexico nodule mix | ecosystem: Host-associated > Plants > Roots > Nodule | place: Mexico: Nepantla... | reverse complement strand
TATTAATATTGTTATTAATAATAATAAAAATATTAATATTTTTTATAATAATAATATTAATAATAATAATAATAATGATATTCATAATAATAATGATATTCATAATAATAATTTAATTTAATTTAATTAATTATTAATATTAGTTACAAAAAATTATATAGATAGTTACCGATGAATTTAGATTCGTACATAATTATATATAGATTTAGATGTGTTGGTAATTATCTATGGAAACATCTATAACTAATTATCTACAAATTCGTAGGTAGTTTTATACAAATTTTTCGTAAGTAACAAATCTATAAGTAAAATATGTAGGTAATGCTAAATTTACTTACGAATTATGATCCATATATAATTAACTATGGATATTTCTGTATAAAATAGTTCTATAGGTAAAATTCATAGGTAATGCTAAGTTTTCTCATGGATAAAAATTCATAGATAATAATTCGTAGGTAAATCGAGAATCTTTTGTAGTGATGATGATATTGGAGATTTTGTTGAGTTAATACAAGATGGTCAAGAGGGTTTATGTGAAGGGTGTGATAAATATTCTAAACTTTCTTTCATAATCAAGTTGAATCACATCAAATGTCTATGAAAAATAAGTAACAAGGCAAAGTCCATGATACTAGAGTTGTTAGCAAATATGCATTTGAACATGCTAAAATTTTGCGCTCATTCAATGAGGGATGAGAACCATTAACAAGATTGGTTTTAGTTACATCAAAATTGATACTTGCCAAAATGATTACATGTTGTACTTAGGAGAAGACTCAATAGAGATTTTGTAAGAAATGTAAAACATCTAGACGGATGGAAAAAAAGGTACAATTGGTTGTGCTATAGGTAATTAACAAAAAATGATTCATACAAAGGTTTTAAGATATATTCCTTTAAAGCCACATTTACAGAGGATGTTTATGACTTCTTAAATAGTTGAGCATATGTGATGACATGCATCAAGAAGTACAGATGAAGGCATGTTTAGGCATCCAAGAGATTTTGAAGCATAGAAGACATTTGACTGTAAACATCGTCAATTTTCCTCGAACCCTCAAAATGTGCAACTTGGTTTGGCTACTGATGGGTTTAATCCAAATGGTCATTTAGGCACTAGTCATAGTATTTGGCTAGTTGTACTCACATTGTATAACCTTCCTTCTTGGATGTCATTCACTCTCTCCATGATCATTCCTGGAAAGTGAGCTCCTAGAAACGATATTGATGTATATTTATAATCATTAATAGAAGAGTAGAAAGAGTTATGGAACATTGGTGTCAAAGCTTTTGATTAATATAGAAATGAAGTGTCTGATATGCATGCAACCATATTGTGAACTATTAGTGATTTTCTAGTTCTTCGAACCCTATCTGGATGGAACACACATACTGGGTTAACATTTTTTAGATGTAATTTTGACACAACACCTAGGAAGCTTGTTAAATGTAGTAAATTTTATTTCATGAGTCATCAATGTTGGTTACATGGAAGACATATTAGACTTGCTTGCATGAGATTTGATGGAACTATAGAAAACATAAATCCACCTTTGCCAATCTTAGGATGTGATGTCTTGCAACAAGTTCAAAATCTTAATATTGAATTTTGGAAAGAACTAGTACTTAGATGTCGTGAAAAAGACAACGGGGAGTTAATCATGCTAAGTTAGACACTCAACAATGGCGAAATAAAGAGTATATCTGTTAAACTTCCTTATTGGGTAGACAACTTGTTACCTAACAATTGGGATGTTATGCACATTAAAAAAAATATTTGTGATAATGTGGTGTTTACATTGTTGAATGATAGTTCAAATAAATGCAAAAACAATCTAAAGGCACAAAAATATTTACAACTTTGGGGTATTAAACATGATCTTTGGCCTTTTTGAGGATGGTAGATATCTCCCTGCAATATAAACATTGCCAAATGTAAATACAAAACTTTGAAGAACATAACTATTTAGATGATTACTTTAGTGACATTAGTAGATGCATTGATGTCAAACAAAGTAAGCTCATAGGATTGAAAAGTCACGACTCACATGTGTTGATGGAACAACTTCTACCTTTGGGAATCAGAAAGACAATCTCTAAAGAAGTCTACTCTGTTTTGATTGATTTGTGTTTGTTTTTTTTAGACAATTATGTAATAAAGTTTTAAAAATGGATGAACTTGACCAGCTACAAAGTAAATTTGTCCTCACATTGTGTCACATGGAAATATTATTTCCTTTTTTCTTTTTTTTTACAGTCACTGTTCATTCAATTGTGCATTTAGTATAAGATACCAAGCTTGGAGGACTTGTCCAATATCGACAAATGTATCCTATTGATAGGTATATAGAATAATTAAAGTCTTATGTTCATAGGGCACAAGCAAAAGGGTCAATAGTTGTAGTATACATGGTTAAAGAGGCTTTAACTCTTAGTTGTAGATATTTAGATGAAATTGAGACTCTATTCAACCGATTGCATCGTGTTAATGGTGAGTCCGATATTATGCCTTCTAATGAAAATATATTGTTCCCACCAATTGGAAAACCAATTTGGGGTTTTACTTATTCACTATATCTGCAAAAGAAAAGTTGCAAGCGCATCATCATGTGCTAACTAACTGCACCATAGTTGACCAATTTTTGCAGTAAGTTTAAGCACCATAGTATTTATTTTTATAATTGATTTTCCTTCAACATTAGCTTATATATTTTATATGTTTCCCATAGGGAGTTGAGAGACACTCTACGAAGACAATTAAGAAGTCGCACATGATCATCCTCTATGATAGATTAGAGGATTCATAGAGAATTTGTAGAGCGGTTTTCATGTTGTGTATTTATATTTATACCATTAATATTTGATTCTTATGTATATCACACTTCATATGATATTTACTTTTTTCTATTTTAGATAAGGAATGAGTCAATCGGTATCCATTCAAGTGATTTAAAATTCTAATTACACAAAATGATATAATGCCTACAATGTTAATGAGTTCAAATTTTGCATAATAGAGCGTGACCTTTGGCTTAAAACACAAAACAATAGAGTGTTTGGTACATTTGAGACAAGGAGTTATACAAGTAGTAGTGATAATCAAATGTGGTTTAGAGGCATCTTGTATTATGGTCGACTGGTAAACATAATTGAGATAAACTACCATGGTCAATTCTCAGTTTTTTTTATTCAAATATGTGGGCTAATACAACTATTTCTTGAGGTATTATGAGTGATGAGTATGGATTTACATTAGTAAGCTTTGCACGCTTGATCCACATTGGTGATAACGATGATGATGATGATGAGCGATACATTCAGGCATCAGAAGCTCAAATGGTGTATTATGTAGAGGATGAGTTGGATAAAAATTGGTTCATACATATACATTTAAAGCCTAGAGACTTGTACAATATGACTGAAGATGATGTTGACAATTTTCATGAATCTAAACAACAAAACTTAAAAACATTATTTTCATATGTGGAAGGAAATATGCAACTAATAATGTTTTCTTTTTTACTATTTCATTTTAAATTAGTATTCTTCATTGTTGAAATTGATGTGTTTATCTTATTGTTTGTAGACCACCTGAAGATGAAGAAAATATCAACCAACAAGAATAGTTCAGACCTACATACTATCCATAAATCCTTTTCTACATGGAGACATGTAGTAGATCATAGGAACATTTGTTCACCTGCAACTTATCATCCATCTCATCCAAATAATATGTTCAATTAAAAATTGAGTTTTATTGTTCCTTAATATGTAATATTATATCTTTAAGAGTTTTATTGGTTGTTAGGAATCTTGAAGATGATAATTGCAGCATCTAAGTGAGTCTAAGTCAAAATCTCAAGTGAGTAATCATTCTTTATGACTTAGTACTCACCTTCATTTACCCTTACTTGCACTTATGTATATTTATTCTACACATCTTCAAGTACATGTAAATATGGTTAGATTTCTCAATTTTCGTACAATTTATTTGTCATATATAAATTGCCTTAGCCTTATTCAGTATATTGATTCATTTGTAATTTTGCAACTGATGTAAGACTTCAAGTACCCTAGGTTCACTCCAAACAAGTAATCTTAGAGGTATTTTGTCTCCATTCCCCCCTCCACTCTATAACCTCAAGCAAGTACTGAATATGCTCACCATGCAGCTCCAACGACAACCAACTATTGAACATGCTTCCCCTTCACCACCATCTGCATCTCATCCAAATAATTTGTGTTGAGTTCCTTTTCAAATTTTTTAATCCTAGTTTATGCATATCTTTTCTTCTCAAATATCGAATGATTTGTGTTTCATAATATATTTGTTCGTTCATGTGATCTGCCACATGGTAACAATGTGTATTTATTTACATAACTATGACAAATAAAATAAAATTTCTGTTGTGGTTCCTTCACAATGAAACTATAATTGATTTTCTTTAGACACTATGGATCCAACCAAACATTCAGCACTATAATTGTTGCCGTTGAATGACAAAGAATGTAGCCGATTAAAGTTATGTATTTAGGCTTTAAAATGTAGACTCGTACAAAATTGAGGACCACAAACTTTGGATTATAGGATCCTACTCTATATAAAGTAGCTAGTTACATTATAATAACGTTAAGTAACCGCAGTCGAAATAAATATTAGATTAGTAGCTGCATTTCAATTATTTACCCGCTATTACTACTAATTTATTATTGCTTGCTTTTTGCTCATGTAGTTCTTCAGGGCACCATGAAAAATGTCCAATCCTTCTGTCCCATATGCTATTGCATCATTTGTTTTTCAGCCATTTTCTTGACCTAGTCCACTCTTCACATTCAACTCAAGGAAAAATGTTGTCTTCTACTTTAAGTGGGAGCCTTACAAGAGTACCAAAATGTTACTTTCCTATTCTTTCCAACTTGCTTGTGGCCATAACATGGAGTGTCCAATTCTAATGCTAAACATGGAGTACCATGAATCATAGATAGACCCTTCAACATGTAGTGAGATTGATCCTAAGGACTGAAAAAATATAATATATATTGAGTAACAAGTGCATTAGTTACATAGTCATATGAACTACAATTTGCATTTTAGGTAAGCATGCATGTTTATCAATTGCAGACAAGATTGACACCAATCAAAGCTGTGAAATATATGCATAATTCACGGAACGCTTTTGAAGTTCGGACAAGAATTTCTTTTTTAACTAAATCCTAAAATATAGGCCAAGAATCAAGTTAAAATTTATATGACTATAAATTGTGATTTGAATCTAGCTGTACATGATTTTTTTTTTACTAACATAGTTAAAAGGCTAACCTTGTTCGAAGTTAGGATGTGTTGACAGTCTAATAAGTTGATCTCCTCAGTCCAACATTTCAGGCTATAGCGGACCTGTTTGGTTTGCATGAGTATGCATGTGTGTTTGGTTATCACTTAATTAGGTTAGTTGGTAAAAGATTACAAGGGGTTAGGTAGAAAGAATGGGGATGGGCCTGTAAATCATTAGGCCCTTTAAGAGTGAGTTTATGTTAGCAGACCAGTAGCTGTATATAAATAGGAAGGGGTTGAGTTGATAGGGATTTTATCTTCTCAGTTGAGAGGATAGAAGACCTTTGTCATTAAGAGATGCAGACTCTCGATTCTACAGTGTGTGCTCTTTTCTATAATTAGCTGGTGATTTTCGCCAAGTATTTTAAGGAAATCATCCTCAAGATAAAAAGTAAATAAATAACAAACTATAAATATAGTTCTTTTCTTTCTATAACATAAAAAAAAAGGAGTTGGCCTAAACCATAACAAGATATTACCATTTGGATGTTCAAATACTATTCTCGTAAGTCCTGACAGACTCCCAAAATTTAAGAGCTTATTGAAATTACAATTTTAATATTTATTAGTTCATCTAACTGACACTTTCTTAAAATATACAAGTAACAAAAACACACTTATACAAACACTTAAACATGTTATTGTATTGTTTTAGATCGGTGCAGCTCCAGACTATGCTCCAATTAACGTGTCTTAACATTTAACAAATGCACATGGTATGATATTTAGTTATTTACTCATAAGACATTGTTAGGAACCTCATTCTTGACACTAACTGCAAAGCACACAAATAATCATTAGAATGCACTTTGATTCAAATCTGTATCAAAACATTCACAGCACCTAGAAACGAAGCACTTTTCCTTTCACACAGGACCAAAGCCTGTCACAGTACACAATACAAAAGTCAAAAGTCTTCTTTACAAGTAATGGTTGGTCTTAATATAGACCAACCAGAATACAATATTCACTAACCAATGCTAACAACCATAACTGTCCTAGGCTAACAACCTAAACTATCTTTCATTATTTAATTTTCTTCTATAGTAAACCTTCCATCCCTTTTCTTGATTGTGGTGATCCAAGATCCTAACATTATTCCCTCTGCAAAAACAACCTTGTCCTCAAGGTTGAAATCCAGAAATTGATCACCTCCTTTCAAATATTGACATAAGCAATTGATGGTTCCCTTTGCTCCTTGAGATGTTTCAATTTTTGATTCAATTTCTTTAATTGCCTTACAGGCTGAGGCACACCCTGGTGTTAATAGATGATGAAATTGCGAAAAGCATGCTTGTAACCTCTGTTCACAGCCACGCAGAGTTGTAATGAACTCTTGTAGTTGCTTCTTAGTAGCGTCCTCATACAGAATAATTTTATTAGCACTCCTTTCTCTAGTTTCTCTATAACAAAATATGTGCACAAGCAATCGTTGCATGTCAGGTAGCTTGAATAATATTTTCCAAAATTCTAGCGCAGAAGGTAGATTAACTCCCTTCAAACCTACAACAACTTCCTGGCATTCCTTAATAGACTCCACATAACAGAATGGTCTTACAAGCCATGTCTTTAGTAATTTCTTTCCAACTATAGTAACACATTGGTTTAGTTGGGCATAGAGGGTGCCAAAATAATCTCCATTGCTGTTATTCTTAAAAATCTCAAGGTTCATATCAAGAACCATGTACTGTCTTAAAGCCAGTGCTAAAAATGCACTTCTACTGTTGTCAACTATTTTCTCCTGCTTTTGTAAAACATCTAGTAGGCAGTTTAACCACTTACCTTTAACACCGGCATCATCAGCGTTCTCATAAAATTGCTACCATTGATCCATAATTTTGCCTTTATCACAGAATTCCACAACTAGAACTAATTCCATCGTAAAAGGGCATCTAGTATGCTTCAGTTGAGCTCTCTTCGTTTCAAAGCTTCTCGTATGCTTCCAAAGAGCTCTCTTCATTTCAGCTCGGGCAAGTTTCACAATTTCAACAAACCTGATCTCATATAAGCTAAAGAACAAGACATTGCAGTGCAAGTCATCCTTAGACCCACAAATTTCACTCTTCCTAAAACTGCAAAAGGTTCGTAGCAACGGAGGAGAGAGAGAAAAACCCTAACACATCAATCGAGCTCTGATCAAAATAATGAAAGTCGATCTTGAACGAGGATACCTCGACGGCTCTGACAGGTAATCACCGCCGAAAACAGTGCCCGACGCGCCTCCACACGCGGCGAAGTGTGGCAACGTTGACGCAGCGGAGCGAATCGTGAGGAGGCACATTGGAGCTTTGATCGTCGCGAACTTTGCGGCATGGTGATCGCCGGGTCACGACGAGTCGATCGGTGGTTTCGCCAATGCAATCGTCATCGGTGGCGGCGGCGATGACAGAGGAGTTAGCGACAACGGTGGTGACGTCAACAAAAGCGACGACAAAGATGCGACGACGATGGCCGGACAACAATTTCTGGCCTGTAGTTCTTCACCCTTCCATTTTGTTTAATTCTTGGTAGCTTCTGTTACAGTATACTTCGCTCCCTTCCTCCATACCTACGAATCAAGGCTATTGAAAAATTTCTGCAAGAACGGTTCTTGAATTTTTGAAGTGAAAACTTGAACCTATGGCTTACATTTCCTTCGCTGCTCGTGAAAGTTAACATTAAATTTTCCTTTGAATACTCATTCTAAATTTCAAAGAATTTTTCATCTTCCGCTATCGCACCTTGAGGAGTCATTCCTTCGCAAACAGGAAGTTTCAGCCTTTTGACCATGCCGTTTACTCCTCATTTTTTTCTTCATCTGATTTTTTACCATACACCGATAGCAGATCTTTATTTTCTTCCTCATCAACAGAGTTTTTCCCTCCTCAGGACCCTTTATCTTGCAGGTCCATTCCTTCAAAAATATGCAGTTCCACTCTCCTTGACCCATTTCAACTCCTCTTCTTCCTCCTCCTTCAATTTGTTACTGTATATTAATCGCATTTGCTTCTTTTTTTTCTTCTTCTTCTTTAACCGAATTTTTTCCACCTTTAAACTTATTGCCAATTTTTTTCATTTCCAGAAACATTTCTTTGATTTCTTTGATTTCTTTCATTGTTTCTTTTATTGTAGCAACATCAACTCTCCACTTTTCATCCATGCTCACTGGTTCACTTCTCCACAGCAACAACTCTGTGCTCCACCCCACCTGGATCCGAGGAGCCTTACTCTTGACACCCACACAGAAACACTAACTACAAAGCACACAAACAATCACTGGAATGCAGTTTGATTCAAATCTGTATCAAAACGTTCACAACACCCACAAAGGAAGCACTCTTCCTTTCACACAGGACCATAGCCTGTCATAGTACACAATACAAAAGTCAAAAGTCCCCTTTACAAGTAATGGTTGGTCTTTATGTAGACCAACCTGCATACAATACTCACTAACCAATGCTAACAACCATAAATGTCCTAGCCTAACAACCTAAACTATCTTTCATTATTTAATTTTCTTCTATAGTAAACCTTCCATCCCTTTTCTTGATTGTGCTAACCCAAGATCCTAAAAGACACTCATTAAAAAAATTCTTCAACATATTACAGACAAGAAGTTGTAATATTACAGACAAGAAGTTGTAATCATGGTGTTATATTAAGTTTTAAAAGACTTACGCTTTCTCAATAAAACTAAATAGTATGCAACTGTCCTTATTCTATTCTCACATAACAGTAATGGATTACACTTCCATTAATATCATATGACAATGCCAAAAAGTCCTTATTAAAAAAAATTACAATGTAAATAGTGACAGAGATATGACCAAATATCTTCAGCAGAATCATCAGTGTTTCACCTAAAATCTTTGCCATAGAAGCACCTAATCATTTTCCCTGAAATCCACAAATTCACTCTAATTAATTGTGTTGGAACTATTCTCACAAAAAAAAAAAAACATGATATATCTCATGTAAAGCCAAACAAGGATTCGAGATGTGGTAAGTTAAAATAATCAATTTAGAAACAACGTTAGGCAATGGGTAATTTTGATTTTAGAGGTATACATATAGATTTAATTCCCAGTGTTCTTATACCAATACTATTTCAAGCAATAACGACAAAAAATGAATGATAGAAGGAATTGTATTCTGGACCAAATCTTTTTGCTAACTTCAATGAAGTGAAAGTTTTTAAATAGAATGTTTGGTTGGATCCATATTGTGTGAAGAAAATCAATTATATTTTGATTGTGAAGAAACAAAATTCCTTGTGATTTTCCTCTAACATTTTGTGATTATGGACAAAATCCATTCATCTCACATCATTTTAGGAACCTTGGAAGTGAAGATATCTTCAACTAGCCAAACCAACTCTGCTGCTATATTTATTGTTTATCCACCAATTGCACCTCAATCTGACTCTCAACCACCACATTAATATTAATATGTTCATGTACCTGTACTAACAATACCCGATACATTAGATCTATATTTATAAAATGAAGAAGAAAAAAATGAAGATACTAAGTTGCAAGCAGATCAACAAAGGCCTGCATCCCACAAAAGAGCATGGCTTGTTGATTTCATTGGTAAGCCAATATCAAGTTCAAAATGAAAATTAATATAAAGTCATTATCAATTTATTAAAAGCATACAATGCTACATAGTTATCTAGTATTTTTTCTTCTTTTGTTCAGGCTTATATTCCTTAGACACAACTTTTAACATTTCACAAATGGTCAGGCAAAGAGAAATACAAAACAATTAAGAACTAATGATGTTTGACATTTACCTCCTAATGAAATTTGTATAACGGAATAATGAGGGTCAACCAATTGGAGATGGTGGAGCATTATTAAATAGGTTCTTAGATAGTATTGCAAGAAATTATAATGCATTTCCTATTAGTTGATGTAATTGGTGAAAGATTCCTAAAGATTATAAAGTAGATATACTTAAGAAAACTATTCAAAAATTTTAATTTATAATTTATTTATACTATAATTGTTGTTAAACTTGATTGTTTTATGTTTTGAAGGCTAAATTCGTTGTCCATTTTTATGCTCACATAATCTTGTAATTAAATCACTTAACGCAAAATGGAGAGACCACTGACAAGAATTGTGGCAAGAAAGAGATTAATTGATCACAATGGCTCCAAAAGGAATAAATATAGATCATTGGATTTCTTTTGTGAATTATCGTTGAAATTTAAATATAAAGGTATAACTCAAACTTTTTTTTTGATAATCTACATCCAGATTTATTAATTTTTATATGTTGATGATTAGGACAATCTCCTAAAATTTTTATATGTTGATGATTAGGACAATCTCCTAAAAAGTAAAGAGAATACGATAAAGCAAATCATTCCTGACATAGGTGGATCTAAAAGCATTGCAAGGAAAGGGAATGGAATGGTGACAATAATACATATATTCATGTGAAATTTATATTTTAATTTTATTGCGTCATATAATTTTTCTTCTATTTTATAGTAAAAAGAGTATAATTACAAGGTTAGTAGAGGAGAGGTATAGATAGCTACACATAAACCTTTAAAGAAGCATTTGTGAGTGATGAGGCGAATGAAATTGGTATAAGTTCAATTCTAATAAAATTTATAATTGTCAACCACACTTATGATAATTTTAATGTTTCTTCTTCTAGTAAAGGGAAAAGCTGAAATTACCAATAGACAAAGTCCGTAGATAAATATTACGAATATAAATCTTATTATTAATCTTATTATTAACATTATTATTATTTTATTATTATCATTTTTACTTCTATTATTATTATTGTTGTTGTTGTGGTTGTTGTTGTTACTATTATTGTTGTTGTTGTTATTCGTATTGTAGTAGTTGTTGTTATTCTTATTATCGAAGGACGTAATTCGTTGGTAAATTGGCGATAAATTTACCGACAGATTTAATTTGGTGATAAATTGGCGGTCAATTTACCGACGGATTCATTCATGAAAAATTTGGTGGTTAATTATTCCATTGGTAGATCTGTCAGTAAATTGACGGTCAAATTTTTCATTACTAAAATCTATGGGTAATGATATTTTATCAACGAATTTGTATTCGTTAATAATTTTTCGTTGATAATTCCAGTTTTTTCTTACAATATTCAATTATTTGTTGGAAATAAAAGTTAAGCATATGAATCAACTTCATCATCATCCCTTTCAAAAGAAATATCAAGTATTGATTCCTTAGCTTATGCTTTAGAAGTCGAGAACATTGTGGATGTGTTATGGGTTTAGGTTTGGGTCCTTGCCTATCTAAATTGTTTTGGCTCCAACGCTCATTCAAATAGTTTGACCTCTTCAAGTTTTATTTCTTATACATAGTTACAAAATCAATTTCATAAGTTTTTTAGTTTTCCATTCAACTTTGAAAAATCAATCACTAGAACTACCATTTTTTAAATAGTCATTACTACATTGGATACATAGTCTACATATTGGATACATAGTATACTGTAAGTTACTACTTGTTTTAGCCTACAAGTCAATAACAAATGCCTACACTTTTAAGGTGATGCATGATATTAATTACCCAACCATCGTTAATCATTCCAAGAATGCTATGATTATTGCATAATAATAATAGTTTATAATAGATCTGTTAGTAAATTGCTACAAGAATACTCAAGTACTAAGCGTTTGTTAATTTAAAAACACATACAAGTCTATTTCATGTTTATTTTTTTAAATGTGTAAACTCCTACTACTATTAGGATACATTTCTGAGCACATTATACCTCGGGTTGAGTGGACTTCAATGTTAACATCTCATATTCTAATTGTGTTCATCAATCATAGTAAATAGTTTATGTTCCTATAAGGCATGTTCAAGTTTTTGTTTATTTCATGATTGAATAGTTTTGTTTATGTATGATTGAACATTAACAAACACAAATGCCTAATCTCCCAACCATATATTTTTGCTTGTATGACTGAATATTGCCCATCCATTTTAATATTATTCAATTTGACTAATTTTGATGGAAGAATGCCCAGGCAAGGCTCAATCATTAGATCCATGAACAGACACAGTAAAGCACAGGAGGAGTCAGAGGCACCAAATGTAAACATATTTAGGAAGATTTTCCTTTGTAAAAATATTGTAGAACACTTTCCTTGTTTATAAAAATAAATCCTAGGTGCCTTAGTGTTAGAAAGACACATAGGTTAGGGTGTGGAGCGCCTACTTTAGTGATGACATATGGCGCCACTCTATTGGATGGTAGACAACATAGCCTAGGGTTGGAAGGCTTGCGTCAAATGCTAGGTATACGCTAACCCTAGCATGTGATGCAAGCTAGGGTTCCATCTAGCTTGTAGAATGTGCCACCCTTGCTTAGTTTGCATGGGAAGCTTTAGTTCATCTTCTTCTCATATAAATAGAGGTGTAGAGAATTCTCTTTGTAAGCTTGATTACCATAATAAAGTGCTGCAAAATTTTGTTCAACTCTCTATCAAGTTTCTCTCTTTGAGTTGCTTCTCCAAGAAGCTCTTGAAGAACCCTAGAAGGTTGGCCTCACCTTCTTCCACGAGTTCTTTCATCACTCACTTCACCAAACTTCTCCTAGAAGCTACATTAGCTTCTTCTCCACACTTCAAGCTCATGACACCTTGGACTTTCTCCTTGGAGCCAAACGTTCTTCCATTGCTTCCGCCTTCCAGATCTTCTCCAAGCTACAACTTTCGTAGCAAACTACAAGGATCAAAACGCACCTTAAGAGGCTTCTATCAAATTTCATTGAATTTGTGTTCTAAAATAGGTTTCTACGTTGACATCACAAGTCAATGAAATGAAGGCAATGATACTTACTTACTTTTACCATTTTCCGACTGCATAATGATAACAATAAAGATAAATCAGTTGGTAATTATTAAGGTTGTATACAATTTTACTGTAATTAGGCCAATTAGGTTTGAATTTAAAGTTGTCATTATTTTGACACCATTCTCAGAATTTTAACAAATTTGAGTGTGTTTCATATTTTGTCCATAACTTTAGCCATAGAACTCAAATTTACTTAATTCTTGTTTCATTTTGCAGATAACTTCAAATTCTACAAATGTTATTATAGGGTCGAGAGAAAATTCAAACTAGAAAGTGGTTAAAATTGGACTTGAAGTCGGTACAAAAAGGTTGGACAACATGGCGGCACTTGGATATTTTGAGCAGATTTTTTTATGGAGGGATATTTCGTCATTTCATGTTTTAGGTTAATTTTTTTTTTTTTGATACAACTCTCTTGGTAAAGCCGAGATACATGACAGTAGATAATTAAATACAATTTTTTTTTTCCTTTTTCCTTTCTTTCTCTTCTTTACATTTTGCATTTATCTTTATGCCTTGTTGTGCCAATCATGATTATGAGTGGCTAATTGTTCTGTTCAATCCAATATCTAAGTGTTCTCCTGTTTCTTTATCCCGAGGCTCATGTTTTGTAATTCTTTCCATAATTACATGCTCAATTATTATTTTAAATTGATTATTAGATTTAATAATTGGATTAATTTAGAAAAATGATTGGATTATGTTGTGGAATTTTTGAATCAATGTTCAATTTGGAATAATATTGTTGTTTGTAGTGGGTGATTGCAGCTGTTCAACATATTGTGTATTTGGCGAGATGCTCCACAATTGTGGGGTGTTCGAAATGTTAAATAGATGCACAAATCTCGATCTAATTATCCAACACATGTAATTCAAATTTTCTTTAAGATCTAGTGAGGGATTTGGGAGAGTCGAAGAGAGGTCAGGTTAGTTTTTATTACTTGTATTTATCTAATCTGTTTAAAATTCTATTTTTTTTATTAAATTTAATCATTTCATTAAAACCCCTTAATTCTTTTAAGAGAATGATTGAATAGTCTTTGAGAAGAATGACCTAGGTTAGCTATATTACAAATTTAGCTTCTTAGTACAATTTGGGACCCGTTTGACAGTGCATATCATGCCCATCACTTTTAATATTATTCAATTTGACTAATCTCATTGAATTTGTGTTTTAAAATAAGGTTCTACATTGACATTACAAGTTAATGAAATGAAGGCAATGATGACTTTTTTGTGAAAAGCTAACCTGGAACATTGTCTCGTGGCTTTACTATGTTTCATGCATAACAAGTAATATTTAAATCTTGATTAAATTAATATATATTTTATATTATAATTTGAATGCTATTAATTATGATTATTTTTAATATATTAGGCATCTGATTAAGGAAGTGTTCCTTACGAAAAACAAGTAATCAACATCAAGAATCATAATTTTATAATGTTATTTAGTTTTTAATTATGTCTAATTTCATGATTGAGAACAAATCATAGTCTAATGTTACACTAGTTTTAACCTTGAAGTTTAAAGTTTACAAACTTTGTTATTTACATTATTTTACCTTGAAGTTGTAGACTTTGTTCTTTGTTCCTTTTATAAATGTTACATTCAATTATAAATACCAATACTTTAAAAGATTTGCCTTTTATAATTTGTTTAGTTGTTTTAGGATTTATATGCATAAAAAAAGATATAGCCAATTGAAAAAAAACACAACAAATAAAATTAACGGGGTTCGGAAACTATTGAAGTAACAAGGATTTAGAAATTGTTGGAAGTAACAGGGGTTCAAAGAACCGCTGGTAAGTAATTGTCATTCCAAGGGAAAGTAAAAATCGTTGGTAGTCCCTTAACAACGCTAGATGTACCTAAAAAGAGACAAATCACAAGATAACACACTTAATGGGAGTTAAAACTGTTGGAAATGCTAAAAATAACTCTAGTTAAAATCAAATTTTCTTATAGTGTTATTGCCTTGCTATGTCATTCTCCTTAGGAAAAATGTTGAAAAAATATAAACAAAATTTAAAACTATTATTAGTTCTAAATTGCTTCATCATCTTACCAGTTTAGTTCTCCCCACACACTTCTAGCTTCTAGAATTTTCAAAAACTTTGTCCTTAGTCTTTTAAGGATAGAATCATATCTTCTTTGAGTAATACAATCTACATGAATTATCTAGCATCTGAGTGTCATGAAGTTGTAAATGGTCTCTGAAAGTCAGTATGAATATAGTCAAGATTTCCCTTCATTCTTTATTACCTACATTGAAAATGACTTTGTATGCTTTACCTTAGATGCAATGTTCACAAAATTTTAGTTGATCAACTTTGTCACTACTAAATAATCCCTGCTTTTGCAACTCAACTAAATCTTTCTCGCTTATATGACCTAACCTTATATGTCATATTTCAATATTGGAAAAAACAATCTTCTTAGTATTAGATATTGAACTAGATAATACAACACCTTACAATCTATGTCATTATTGCTCATTACCTTCACCACTACCATGGCTTCCCTCATCACCCTCACCATTTCCCACTCACCTTTAAACATATACCCTTATTATCAAGTTCACTAAGAGATATAATGTTTTGTTTCAAGCTAGGTATAAACCTAACTTCTTCAAGTACTCTCTTAGTTCCATCATGTAAACAAAAGTTAGTGGTTCCAACTGTAATGATCTTACAAAACTTGTTATCACCAAGAAAAATTGAACATCCTTTAAATGTTGTAAACACCTGGAGCCATAAATAATTAGGTGTCATGTGGAATGAACAACTAGAATCCATTATTCACTCACAATTAGAATTTCTTGACACCGTAATGATCTTTAATAATTCATAACCATCTTCCACCAGAGATATATCTCCAAACACAAATTGTTTATCATAACTAGATAATCTATCATATCTAAACAATATGTCAATGTTGTTAGCCTTCTTTTGTCTTTAAAGATAGAACCTTTTAGTGTGTTCTTCCTTTGGACAATGGATACATCTCATATTTGATACATATCCACCATTATGAGACCTCAACTTTGACCCGTTCTATCCTTTCTCCTATAACTTCTAGAGGCTTTTCCCCTTGTTATAAGGTCATCTCCTCCGTTATATGCATTAACATCAAACTTCTAATTCAACTTGTTCAGACTTAAAGCCACTTGAAACTCCTCAAAAGATAGGTTTTCTCTTTTATAGAGCAAGGTTTCCTTGAAATGATCGTGCATCTTAGGTAACAAATATAACAACAACTTTTGATCCTCATCATAGATATGATCGTCAATGTTCTCTAGATCAAGAAATAGTTTTTTGAATTCATTTAGCTATTAGCTAATCGCCTTGTCACTACTCATCTTATATGAATACAATACTTGCTTCAGATATAAACAATACAAAGGATTTTGTCATGTATAACCTCTCTAACTTCATCCATAACCCACAACAGTTTTCTCCTTTGAGACATGGCTCAAAACTTTGTCACTAAGGCTAAGAATAATCATGCTATAAGCTTTCTCCAATAGCATTTTCTTATCTTTCTTCTCCACAACTATGTCAAGCTTAAATTCACCTTCCAAGACTTCAAGGATGCCTAGTGAATTACAAGATCATTCATCTTCAATTGCCACAATCCAAAATCATTTGTGAAGTTTTCCTTTTATAATAAATTTTCGTTCAACTCACTCTCTTAATGTGTTAGTTAAATAACAACTATCAACTAGTTGCAATTATCATTATACATAATATAACTACAACAACTAATTTTCATAAAGCTTGAAATAGTTTAAGACAATATAATTACTATAACTAAATCTCGTAAAACTCACAATAGTTTAAGACACATGTATATTGTGCCTAAAATCTAAAACATTAACACATTAACAACAATACATGTTCTAATTACTAATTTTAATAGTTACTATAAGAGCTCGACAAACTACTAAAACTATCCTCTTTTTGACTTTTACAAAATCCATGTCTTCAAGCAAACAATCTTAGTAAATTAGACGAGATAAGAAATCTTCTTATATTCTTAATAAATGTTAAGCTGTCCGGTGGATATAATAATAATATTAATGTTGTGAAAAGTTATATATATGTTTAGTTGTAGCTGCCAAGTATAGTTTTATTTATAAAATATTTGGTTGATGGACAATTGATATAAATCATTTTAGTTATTCATATATATTGGATTTGTTAAGTAATACTATGTGGAAGTTTTGCAAGAAAAAAATTGAAATAAATTCAAAATCAAAATAAATGGTAATTGGTTTTGTGGACAATTTTCCACCAAATTTTAATATCACATTTTACATTACAATCAAAATAAATTTTGAAAATATAACTATATTGATGTATAACCAAAATAATAAATAAGAAGTTCCATGCATCTTCTTAATAAGACATTTGGTTGAGTCCTAAAGTACACATGAACTCATTGGAGGCTAATACAAATTGAGTAACTTTAATCTCAATTGGTTCATGTTTAGCTTTAACTTCATCCACAATTACATGATTTTTGGGCATTTGCAATAGCTTCAAGTAAGGCTAATGTCTGTCTCTCAAGCTTCCTTTTTCTTTTGTTTGAAGTCTAGTTCACATCCATCATTCTAAAATGTTTTTTTGTTGTCTCTTATAGCATTGGACAACAAGGTAATTTCTTATGAGCGTGTTATTTACAACATTATATATTTCATCTGTATCCATATATTAATGAAGTTACTAAGAAAGAGTGTGAAAAGAATGAACAATGGATCCACTCAACAACACCTACTCATAGACTCACATGTCTGAAAAGTTCTTTTTAGGTACGTAAGTTCTAGTCCTTATTTTTGCTAGGAACATAACTCACTCATTTTAACTTTTTAATTATTTTAACTAGATGAAAGCGCATGGCAACTATGAGTGATATGTTAGCGTAATATTTAAATTGAGGAAATCGACGTGAAAAAAGTTACTAATAAAAAGCCTAACTTGTTAGTGGAAAACAAAAACTTTAAGAACCTAAACATCACTAAAATTCTTTCAACTATCAATCAGATATTATTCATATTTTCATATTTCACATAGAATAAAAATACATTATTGATGTTGACTAAGAAAGTGTAAGTAGGGTCAGACTAAAAATACAAAACTAACCCAATGTTTGAGCTGGAAACAATTCATTAAGTTGGAAAACCAAATATAAACATTCATTAAGTTAGAATCATTTATTTTCCACTCTATCGTGGGAGGAAATGATATATATCCAGAAACCAAAATAACAGTTAATCTGATTAGATTATGTGAACCTTCAAACTTATTAGGGTTTTCTAAATTTTATTTAAACTCTAAATTAATAAATGAACTTTTCATTTCACTCCTTTATATTTGTTCTGCCTATCCTATTTTCTACTTTTATAGATAACCATATGATTTATATTATTATCTTTTTTAG
>Ga0123340_1001749_pt1 | contig 18619 bp, 15 predicted proteins | sample SirMexnodulemix_FD_89961 | JGI IMG/M metagenome (GOLD analysis project Ga0123340, IMG submission 89961) | Root nodule microbial communities of legume samples collected from Mexico - Siratro Mexico nodule mix | ecosystem: Host-associated > Plants > Roots > Nodule | place: Mexico: Nepantla... | reverse complement strand
TATATATATTTTGTTACTTTAACAAGCAATTTTACTAAATACTTATAACTTTATTAGTTAGCTTAATAATTTGAAGTTATTAACTACTAACTTTCAATTACTTTGTTACTTTTCGTTTTTATTAGACTTTCAGCATTTTTTTATTAAACGGAATCTAATTAGAAAACATTTTCCCCTAAGTTGAAATAAAATGGAAAAATTTATCTCTTTTTATTTTTTATGTCATGATTTATTTCTTATGTAATAAATAATTTTATACTGAAAAAAGGAATAATAGATCACAAATTTTCATATTTTTTATTAGTGTAAAAGTATTTTATATATAATTCATCCGTTTCTTTTTGCTATCATATTTATTCATCCCTAACGATGATAATTTCCTATCTTTTTCATTGTTTTCTATATTTTTTTTATTTTTTCTCACTAGTTTTTTTCATTATCGCGCTCCTAATTCGACAAAAAATTAATAATTAATTACGATGAGTTTTAGATTTGAAAATAATGATTCACCTTAAACTCAGCAAAAAGAAGTTTGTCAAATAGATATATTTTAGATGGTTCATTATGCTTAAGTGGTTAAATTAACTCCAAAAAATAGTATCTTAAAATTTTTTAAGTAAATTTGTATCGGCTTTATATTTTTTCCAATTTAGTCCATACCAACAGAAAAACGGTTACAATTGAAAAACACGATTTTAAAAAGGATGAAGAACAAATTATTACAATTTAAAAAAATGAATAAAAAAGAAAAATAAAATTCTAATGTTGCCTGAAAAAAAAAAATACAAAAACTTTATCCGTTCAATCTCTACAAATGGAAAGAAACCAAAGTTCCGTTGCAAGTTCCCACTTTCAGTCATGCAAGTCCTCCAAACTTCTTATCTCTTCACTTTGCCTAAACCCCTAAACCCTTCCCCTCCTCGTTTCCACCACCCTCCGCCATTTCTCCACCATCCTCCGCCCTTTCTCCTCCGCACCCGCCCTCTCTCCGGCCACCTCCTCGTCCCGAAATCCTTCCGCACGGAAGAGTACCCGGTGGACGATAACTTGATCGAGCATTTCGGCCCCAACGACAAGGAATCCGAGGATGAAGCCCGGCGCCGAAATTGGATCGAGCGCGGGTGGGCTCCGTGGGAGGAAATCCTCTCTCCGGAGGCGGATTTTGCACGCAAGAGCCTCAACGAAGGCGAGGAAGTTCCCCTAAAATCCCCCGAAGCCATCGAAGCTTTCAAAATGCTGAAACCTAGCTACCGCAAGAAGAAGAGGGAGGAGATGGGGCTGACGGAGGCGCAGTTCGTTGCGAAGCAGTTTGAGATCAAGGGCGAGATTCCGGACCCGCTCGTGACCACGTGGGCGGGGCCTCTCGTGGTGCGTCTCGTGCCGCCGCGCGACTGGCCGCCTCGGGGGTGGCACGTTGACCGGAAGGAGCTGGCGTTTATTCGTGAGGCACATAAGATGCAGGCGAGGAGGGTGAGCCTGGAGGAGGTGGAGAATGGAGTGAGGACTGAGACCGATGATGTATGCTTGGATAGGTATAAGGTGTTTCTGAAGCAGTATAACGAGTGGGTGGAGGCTAACAAGGATAGGTTGGAAGAGGAGTCTTATAAGGTTTCAATTTCACTTCAAACTAATGGTGAACTTTTTGCTGTTTGGATTGGATTGGATTGGATTGAATCTTGACTCCTTTAAAAGTCAAGATGAAGGAGAAGTAAACTTTAAAAGATGAAATGCAATAATAATCATTAGAAAATCGCATCTTGACATTCCAATTAACTTTAGAGTTTATTTTATATATACACGCACAGGTTTTTTGGAATGATTGGGATATAATCTTATATCTCATAAGTATCTAGTTGGGATTTCGATCTCTAGTTCCATTTATTAGAGTGCATTTGTTGGAAAACATTAACTAAAGTCAGTAAAATCCTACAACTCTAGTGATGGCCGGAAAAAATAGAAGCAACTATTTGTTGCGTTACCTTCTCCATGAAAAATAAAATGATTATTTGTCACCAGGAAGCTAATCCCACACACTATTAATAAATCTTTGTATCTAAAGAAACTTAGTTAGAGAATGCCCTGGTTTTACCCAAAGGAGTTTATTATATGTGTATTGGATTTTAGCATAATTCTCAGCTATTATGAATATTTAAATTTCATTCTTTCACTTTGCCTTATTGTTACCAGGCGAAAATTGTGATTAAAGTTAGAAAATAGAAAGTGTTTTCCCAAAATAAATTCTTAAGATTTTGCTTTATTTCTTCTTTTGAATATGTTTTATGTTGATGTGAATGTGGTTGTGACAGCAAGACCAAGATTATTACCCTGGTAGAAGGAAAAGAGGGAAGGACTACAAGGAGGGCATGGTAGGATGTCTTTGCCGTTGTTCTTTCCTTTAAATGTGTTTGGGGCTTATGAAAACGTGGTTCTAGCTCTTACTTTCTTTTAACGTTTTATGCAGTATGAGCTTCCGTTCTATTATCCTGGCCAAGTAAGTATGTGGTTTCACTCTTTTATTAACCTTGAAGCATGTTGTTCTCATGTCCTAGACTCTAGAAAGTAGAAACTTTACTTATGATCTGTCCTGACATTTCTAAAGAGTATTAGCATTGTGTCTTTCCTCCTGGTTCAGTGATTGTCCTATTTGGATAATTGTGTTTTTAATCCAATAGATAGATAATGATAATCCTAGTTTTGTTTGCTTTGGTTTCATGTTCACGCTTACTTATAATTCAAAGTTCAAACATACTTTTTTCTGTAATCTCTGCAAAATAATTCATAATAAAAGTACCTAAAAGTAAGTTTTATACGTTGTCTTTAATTAATTGAGACATTTTTTCTGTGCAGATTTGTGTTGGGAAGGTGACAATGCTGCATCTCTATCAAGGGGCATTTGTTGACATTGGCGGGGTCCATGATGGGTAGCTATCAATACTTTCCTCTGTCCTTTTTAGTGTTCATTGAATATTTTCTGTGTACTGGTAATTTCCTTCTTGTTTGGAACGGTGCTGTAGTACTCAAATGATAACAAGTTACTTCCACTATCATAATCTTGCTAATTGAGTTACTACAGTTTTAGAATGTGTTAGGTCATTTAATTCATACATAATGAATCTCTTGGGACTAAAGAAACTACCAGATGCATTTTCTAAAATGGGGAAAAGCAACTTCATAAGAATATTTGTAGCACTGAAATGCTATATTGACATGGGTAGCTAGGGACAGGAACAAGTATTAAAAGATACATCTTGAGACTAGTTAAATCTTTTGATTTTGAATCAATTGTTTTGGTAGAGAAAAAGGCTTTATTGTTTAAATACAAGAGAGAGAAGTATATGTTAGTAGCTGGTTATTGAAGACATGTCAACAGTATTCTATTTATAGTTAAACAATCCCATTTAGTAAATCTTTAAAAACTATGTTCTCTTTATATTCAGCCATTAATTAGTACATATTTTGTTCCATTTCATGAAGCTGTATTGCCAGCGCACTCATTATTATCACCAGTAAGTTTGACGATTTTCTTTTGTAGCATGTTTGTCTTGTTTAGTGTTAAAATATGATGTTTATATTTTTATGTGAGTTTTCTTCTGGAAGATTCACCTACCATGTTGTGTTCTAGGTGGGTTCCTATAAGGAGGAATGATTGGTTTTGGCTTCGCCATCACATAAAAGTGGGTATGGAAGTCATTGTTGAAATTACGGTGAGTGTTTCAGTCATTAGTTGAAAATTTCCCTTAGGTTGTCACTAAATGTTTATTTGATGTTACGATAGAACACCAATTGATATATTGGAGAAGAGTAATATTATTTCACCCAGAATACATAAATACAGCAGAATTTGCTGTCTGTAATTCAGATTCCCACATCAAAGACTTTCTGCAAACTACTAGAAAATAATATACACTCGTTACTAACTTTTAATAATATACATTCCCTATACACATTTAATAATATGTAACTTGCTACTGACTTTCTTGCCTAAACTGTCAGCATGGCAGTCACAATTCGACTTATGTAACTGTTCCACTTTCTGCCAATATATTATTATTTTATGAAGCTTAGCTTATACTAACACTCACCAAATTGCAGTCTGTGTCAATTCATTGGGAACATGCTATGTCAATGCTGCATTTTTTTGTTCATATTGTTTTAGTTATGTTTCGAAATAGAAACTTTAGCTGAACATCCATTATGAAATGTAAAATTTCTCTCTCTCGAGTGTGCTTGCTGCCTCTTTTGGAGAGGGTACTTAGAATAGAATTTCTGGTTTGTGTCCTCTACAGCTGGGGTAAGACCCCTCCGATATCATCAGAGGCATTAGCCCAAATTTTTAGGCAAGGAAGTTATAGCTGAATTTACAGTTCACTATCATTGGCCCAGTTCATTTAACTCAACCGAGGACCCAATCTCAAGCCTATCCACCATGTGGCTGTTTTAAGGACCTAATGTGGGCACCTCTAAACTCAGTGTAGTTTGTGGAGCATTAGCCACAGTCCTTAGTGGTTGCTGGTTTATTTTTTTTAATCTATTTTTGGTACTAAGCTATGGAAAATATATTGCGTCAGAGTTTGCATTAATACACCGCTGATATAACATTAACCATGCCATTGCCTGTATGTTACTGAAGTTTTTTTCTTGTGTATCATGTTTGATATTTCTGCATCCGTATCCGTAAATTGCTTGCTGACAAATTTGAATGTCAAATAGATTTTAATTACTACAGTGTTAGTTTCCATGTTTTCTGTGTTTAAACATCAATGGATTTCCCTTACCATGAGTATTCACATTTTGTTTTGCAGGCAAAGCGAGATCCTTATCGCTTCCGCTTTCCTATTGAACTTCGTTTTCTTGATCCGAATGTAGATCATCTAATGTATGATTGCGTATTTTTGCCATTCAATGACTCATTCTTAGTGTAGTTTCATCTTTAATAATTTGATGAGATTGAAACCGTAATTTGACATTTGTTTTATTTTCAACTTCAGCTTTCACAAATTTGAATTCCCACCAATATTTTATCGTGATGAAGATACCAATGAAGATGAAATACGGGTTTGCACACCTTCCCATCTGTTATATCAGACCACGCCAATCTTGTTGCATAATAAAAGTTATTCTGCACTCATGGAACTCTTCCACAATAACTTTGCTGTGATTTCTTTCATGCTTACCTTTTTTTGGAAAATCATTCAAATGTATCTTTTTGTCTGGATTTTTCACTGTCTAATTTTATTTAATTCAAGATATTTTCATGAGGTTTGGTTCAGGTAAAGTTATTACAGCCAAGGAGACTCAATGCTTGGATAGATGATGCTATTTACAAGATCCCGGATTCTATATAATACTCAATTTAATACTTAGGACTGAAAATAGGATAAAACGAGCTTAATAGATTGATTATCTCTCAGCTGTTCTTTGTTTTTGTAGAAGAAAATTACATTAGGAACACCAAAATGTACAAGAAATTAAAACTATGTTTAGTCCTTATGGAACACTGGATTAGAAGCAATGTGGAGAGCAACTTGGCTATCACAATACAGCTTCATTTTTTGGATTTCACAAAAATTTTATTCTTGAAGAATTGTTTCACCCATACAAATTCACAAGTAAGAGACCCCATTGCCCTATATTCTGCTTTAGCACTAGATCGGGCAACTACATCTTGTTTCTTGCTTTTCTGAGAAATAATGTTTCCTCCAATGAGAATAATACTCTGTAGTGGAGTGTCTATCCATTGGAGATTGTACCCAATCAGCATTACAATATCCAAAAGTTTGGGTATTCTCTTTATCTTCGTACAACAGACCTTGCCTTGGAGCCTTTTTAAGGTATCTTAGGATGTGGATGATAATATTCCAATGATCAATACAAGGATTTTTCATAAATTGACTAACAACACCAACTGCAAAGGATGGATCGGGCTTGCAATAGTGAGATAAATAAACTTCCCAACAAGTCTTCTATATCTCTTTGGGTCAAAGAAAGGTTCACCTTGATCTGTCATTAATTTTTTTGTTTGAATCCATAGGGCCATCTACTGGTCTACAATTAGTATTGCCTGCTTCTTCCAAGATATCTAAGGCATATTTCCTTTGAGAAACTACAATGCCTTCCTTTGATTGAGCCACTTCAATGCCTATAAAGTATTTAAGCAAGGTCTTTTAAGTCTAAAAGTGATTATGTAAGTGTTCCTTTAGTTGTAAGGTTCTAGGAGCATCATTTCCTGTAATAATAAATAATTATTGTCATCAACATACACAATTAAGTAAACACATTTTCTAGGAGAGGTATGACAATACAAAACTAAATGATTTGTTTACTTGCGTTTCATTTCAAAAGTCTGAACAATGTGACTGGATTTGTAAAACCAAGCATGGGGGGGATTGCTTGTTACCGTAGAGAGACCGATACTAAGCCACACCTCCATTATGCAACAAAGCCATGAGGTTGCTCCATGTAAATCTCCTCTTCTAGATCACCATGAAGGAAAACATTTTTTATATCTAATTGATAGAGAGGCCAATAATGTATAACTGCAATGGCAAAGAAGAGACATACATTAGTCATTTTGGCTACAGGAGAAAATGTATCACCATAATCAAGGTATAGATCCGAGTATACCCTTTGGCCACCAACCTGGATTTTAGGTGATCAACTCCACCATTTGGCCCAGATTTAATGGCATAAACCCAACAACAACCAACAACCTTATGTTTAAGTGGAAAAGGAACTAAGTTCCATGTACCATTACGTTCAAGAGTCTACGTTTCATCAATCATGACTTGCCACCATCCAAGATGATCAAGTGCCTCTTTCACACTTTTAGGAATGGTAATGGAAGATACAAAGGAGATAAAAGAACAGTAGGAAAGGGACAAACAATGATAGCTTAGAAAATTGTAAATAGGAAGAGCATTGTGTGTAGAGCGAATACCTTTTTGAATGAATATGCCAATTGGAATCTTCATTATCAAGAGATGTAGTATGAAACATTGATGGTGAAGGACTTGATGTAGAGGACTCACTATGTGGTATTGGACCAGTCATTGGAGTCCGTCGTTGGGAGGTGATAAGAGGAGAAGATGGTCTAGGTGAATTGGGCTTATGAGAAGGATTTGAATTATTGGGAGACGTTGAAGCTATGTTACGAGTAGGGTACACAAATGTCTCAACTAAAGGCATAGGCGAGATTTGTTGGACGGAGTTAACATCTTGTTTGGAGGAAGAGAAGAAAGGAATTTCTTCAAAAAAGTTGACACTTGCAAACATGTAATATTTTTTAGTGTTAGGTGAATAACATCAATACCCTTTTTGAAGATGAGAATATCCTAAAAGGACATATGATAGCTCGGGCTGAAAGTTTATCCAAACCTGGAGACACAATATACAAAACACACAACCAAAGACTCGAGGAGAAATGTGAAACAGAGATACATTTGGAAACACAATGAAATATGGAACTTTATTGTCTAGAGAAGAGGAGATTCTATTAAAAAGCTATCAGGTAGTAAGAAGACATCACCCCAATGATGGATAGCTTCATTGGCATCAAACAACAAGGTAGGATCAATTTTAATTAGGTGTCTATTCTTTCTCTTTGGTATACCATTTTGCTGAGGTGTGTGAGGACAAGTGGACTGGTGTAAAATGTCATGTAAGTTTAAAACCAGAAGAAAGTATTCTTTGGCATTATCACTCCTTAAGATCTTGATCACTTGGTCAACTTGGTCCTTGATTTCATTAAGGAAAAACACAAAGATGTTCAAAAGTTCAGACCAATCGTTCACTAAGTAAACCTAGGTACAAGAATATTCATCAATAAAAGTGACAAAATAAAAAAACCCAAAGGATGAAACTCGACTTGGACCCCAAATATCAAATGAATTATAGAAAAGATAGAGTTGCATCTTGATTCTTTTCTTTTTGGAAAAGAATTAATATCTTTGACATGACTCACATTCTAAGACTTGGGGTTTGCTAAATTCGAGAATCATCCTTTTTAATTTTGAGAAATGTGGATGATCAAGCGATCATGTAGAAGCTTAGGAGATGAGGATGCTATACAAGACATCGACGATCTGGTGCCTTGATAATATAGTCCCCTAGATTCATGTCCTTCACCAATCAGTTGAGATATGCAGTTGGACTTCAAACTGTGATATGCGGTTCAACCTTATTAGATTGAAAGATGTCAAACATTTATTTTGAGTGTGGCCAATTTCCTTACAGAAGGAACAGTGAGCACGTTTATATCCACTTTGAGTGAAGTAAGGCAAAATGAAGGAAAAATTCACCAACAATAAGAATTTCAGCAACAATCTACAATTCACAAACAGTGCCAACTGTAAAAGTTGGCAAATAGTGGTGGAGGAAGAGCGTGGGAGAGGAGCCTCTCAACCAAAGCTGAAATCGAAGAAACAAGGATTAAAACAAGGACAAGGAGGTTTGACGAGCCTTATGGTGAAGACGTGGAGTTGTTCCAATGACAAGAAGGTTGCACGTGACCTTCACGCATCAAGCTGGAACGGATGGAGATGACGCCCATGGTGGCATGTGGCGGATAACTAGTGGATGTGACCAGGTGAGTTGGATGTCACACGATGAGACGCACCAGATCTGATAGTTGTCAGAGAAAAAGGTGGCTAGCGGCTGACGATGGCAAATTGCAACAAAATGCAACTGTATCTCAATGAGATGAACCACACTAGGTGTTCATCATATCAAAACAATGACTGGGGAGAGATGGTGACAACGGATCATGATATGGCGGTGGACAACCAAAAAAACTAGCATAGCGGGATAAACCCATTCTGTTACCAACTTAAGACTAAAAGTGCGATAAATAGAACTTATGAGATTGATTATCCTTAGCTGATCTGTTATTTACAAATGAAAATTACATCAGGAACACCAAAAGTTACAAGAAATTAATGCTAATAAGTAAACAACTCATATAACAGTTTTTCAATACAATTACTTACTATCTATATTTAATACCTATTCTAACAAATATAATATATTGAGCCAAATTTGTCAATTGGAAATATTTGTATTACATTGATACTCTTAAAAGAGTAGGTAAGGGAGGGTCAACTTTTTACAAAGCATTAGTCTCAATGGATAATATTTAACATTTAATGATGTTCAACTTCCTCTGGGTTCATGTTTTTAATCTAACAAAATGTGGTTTGTTTTTAAATAGCGTTATTATGATGGTTATTCTCTTGATTTGAGATTTCAAAATTTGCAGCGTGACTGTGGAAGACCTCCTGTTCCTAGAAAAGATTTGGAAGACAAGCCGGAGGAAGAACCTCTATTGTCTAATCATCCGTATGTTGAAAAGGTATCTTATAAATTCATCTCTTTTAGTATTTGCAAGGAGGAACATTTGTGCAGGGCTGTTTATCTCTTGCATTGCATGCTTCTCTCTTGAACCAAATTTTATCCCATTCAAGAATATACCAGTCAATATAATATAGGTCAATGGTGGGTCTAGGTCTTGGCAACTTTCTCTTTTGGAATTGATGTCTATAAGCACACACGGTGGTTCCAAATCCCTCGTGTGAGCATGACTTTGTTTTTAGTTTTTAAACTGGCTGCATCCTCATTTTGAATTTGTTGAAGGAACCTATGCAGGACCCTATTCATCTGCATAAATGTGAAGCCAGAATAACTTTGCCTTTTTCATATCATCCCATAGTTAACCTGAATGGGTGAATGTTTAGTTGAATCTTGCATGAACAATGGTCATTCATAAAAAGTATTACTATCTTCTAATAACGAACACGTGCGCTTCAGTTACATTATTCCTTAAAACTCTGAAGGGTAAAAGGCACTTGCTTTGAAGGATATTTGCAAGATCGGCTAGTGTAAAAGGTTGGCATAAGTAACATATTATGTGAAGGAATTAAGATTCAAGTACTATTTTCAAGCTTTTGCAACTATTCAGACTTAATGTTTTAAATTGTTGAGAAGAGGGAGAATGAAAAGACATGATGAATTGTGTGTTTAATAACGGACCTATTGTAGAGGAGAAAACATAATTACAGAATATTCAGGTACTCTATTTTAGACCAATATCATAAATATAGAATCTATCTAATTGATCATAATATTGACAATTGTTATATCGATAGAATTCTAATATATCTACAAGATACTAACTGAAATAAAGGCACAAGAAACTAAAGGTAATGATTCTTTTAGTTTCTAGAAGGTGAAATCACGAAGCAAAAAGGTGGAAGGGGGATTTGATTTCATACACATTATTGTTCTCTGACAAGACCTAATTCAAACTCCTTGCCTCAGTTCGTGATCAAATCCACACAATTCCTTGATACCTTAACCCTTTCTCCTAACTAAAGAATCCAATATCTCAAATTTCATTAATTAGGGCTAGCATAATAGTTCAGGTATTAACCAAGATAACATGCGCATCATTATCTTCCTAGACTAAGGACATAAATGGTGACCTACCCCAAATGTAACAGAACCACCAACTGTATAATTAAATCTAAAATCAATTCATGGTTCTTCTAATCATTAAACAAGAAGGAAAGGAACAACTGTGTAATTGAAGAATTAAATTAAGAAGAAATCAAATTTCACAGAGGTTTAATTGAAATCATCATGCCCACGATAGAGTTAACTACACATGGAGAGAAATAAATTGAAAGAAGAAAAAGAAAGAGATAAAGAAAAACTACATATTCTTGGTTGAACTAAGGCCTTGATGCATTTCAAGAATCCTTGTCCTTGTTGTTCCTTACCTCTAACCCCAGCAAAGAGTGTATGAAATTTTTTTCATATTATCAGTGCTAACCTTACTAAAGTCAGAGTTACACATTGCAATACTCTACAACCTGTAAAAATACTCAAATTTCATCAACATAACTTTCCTTTGCTATAGTTGAACATCCAGACCACTAAATTTTGTGATGATAAAACTTAAACTGTGGCATGAGCCTTCTTCAATGAGTGCTTTGAATTTTACATTGATCATGGCCGCGTCTTATCCTTGTTTATCTTAACTTACTGTCTTCATTTTGCAGTTGTGGGAAATTAATGCGGCTGAGCAAATGATGGTGGATGATATGGTAACTAATCCTGATAAATATAAAGGTAAAAAGGTGTCAGATTTGACTGATGAAGAAGAGTTCGATGAACAAAATGCTGTTCAATATTCCCAAGTGAAATATAAAAATACATTAATACCACAAATTTCTCTGGTTAGTATTATTCTTGTGAATTTGCATTTATATGGTTGCGAATTTGTTTACCTATTTTGATTTTTAACACTTTGGCAGAAAATAAGTGTCAAAGAGCTTGATTTAGAGGCTGCACTAGCCGAGCGTGAGGTAAGCTTTCCAGTTTTGGTAAAACCTTTTCTACGATATTGTTGTAATGCATGTATTACAGCTTGTTAGAAGGGGCACCTTTAATTTTATTATTGATATTAGAGTTCCTCGACCTGTTACTGATCTGATGTACACAGCACCATGTTAAACTAAGGAAAGAAGCAACGGACATAGGTGAAAAATACAAAATTACCAAACTGAGGCACAATATTGAGATGGATGAGTATGACTACATGCATTGGCGAAGATCATTTGAGGAAAGAGAAGCATTGATTAGAGACATAAGCTGGTAATCATATGTTGATATTCATCAACACAATTCCTTGTAATGATGCCTTAATTTTTGAACTACTATTTCTCCCTTTTGCAGTCGCAAAGCTCTTGGTCTTCCATTGGAAGAGCCTGGAAGGTATATGGATGCTAGTCATTTTGATAAAGACAAATATGATCCTACAAGTCCTCTGTATCGTTATGACTACTGGGGGGAGCCTAAGAACTCAGAGAAGAGCATTCAAGAGCGGATGACTGATATTCATAACAAAAAAATTGTGGGTAAGGCAGATGTCTGGTATTCAATGTCCTACGATGATTGCATCAAGGAACAGATGGAAAGTGAAGCCCAGGGAAAGGAACAGGAAGGCAAAGATGAGGATGATCAAAATGATGAAGATGAAGATGAGGATGATGACGAGGACTATTTTGACTTCAGTATTCTGAGTAGTGCAGATAGTAATTTCTCAGATCAGCCTCATGTTAATGGGACCGAGTCTTCTACAGTATCAGGTGAGGGCATGTTTGAGGACTGATGTATGCAGCATTATGTAGCAAAATTAAAATGTACAGTTAGGCTGAGAAATGTGCATAAATTTTGGCAGTGTATCATGTAATCACGATGGCAATCTAATTTATTTGTACGATTACGAAAATTTTCCTATGCTTGCACTTTTATGAAGTTGCTAAAGAAAGAATAAATTAAACGCTGGCCAGGTTGACTGATAATCGTTTTGGTTTTCTTGAAATGAAAATCAAGACATTCTGTGAAATGTTCAATCATGCAGTTTTAAACATTACTGTTTAAGCAAAATATTAAAATATTTTATTTTAGAAATAGTTTCGAATTTTGTGCTATTTAAAAAATGCAACCAAGGATTTCTGGGAATTTTTTTTATGAATAACGCGAGATATTTTCGCTAGCCGTGTTTCTGGTAACCTTTGATGTGTGATCGTAGCTTGTTAATTCGAAATGCTTTTTCCAATAATCCTCGAAGGTCCGTCATTCTGGTCTCTAGCTAATAATCTTGAGTTAAGGCTGATTGAAATACGGATGTAATATGGTAAGTATCACATTAAATGCACATGTTTCGTGAAATGGTGTCATTCGTTTTCCTTTTCGCTCCCTTTGCTTTACCACAAATTTCATCTTTGAAACCAAACCACCAGTACATATCTCTATCTATAGTTTCACCGACCAATACTAAGTTCCAGACTTGAACCACAATACGTCATGAAAATTAATCTTTATAAACTTAGCTAAACAAAAGAGAGGTTTTTCGGTAGCTGGGTTTGACAGCGAGAAAGATCTGGTTTGCAACGAGCTAAGTTTTGGCATTTGGTGAAACAGATTCGCCAGTAAAATAATCCCATGAATACAATTTAAACCTCCACTTCTCTTTTTCTTCAAAACCATTCTACCCCCAACCAAACTCAGCAAAGTACATCCTGTGTCTAAAATATTGGCAACCGTCGCACATAGGGCCTCCTCACCCAGCTACAAGAATCAAACCAAAACCCCAAATCTTGGGAAGGATCCACTTGTACTCTTCAAAACTAAAACCATCAGTCTCTAATTTTGGTATTAAAACAACTATTCACTTGCTTTTAAATAATGTGAGACTCAAGAAAACCAAAGACAAGTTTATCCACTTGCTCGCATCATCTGAGACGATTAAACTACTCTAATACCGATTACGAAACAACTTATAGACTTAATAATCGGTATCAACGCACTACTAGACTCGGACAAAAGGAAAGAATAAATAGAAAGAATTGATTTTACCCTGGCTCTAAAATATTTTACATTGTCAGAGATGCTAACTACTTGGAAGTCAGACACAGAACTCGTTACAAATGAGTTCGTTTTTACAAGCAAAATTGGACATCCTGATTGATACAAACTTCCCATCTAAGATACCAAAGCCCTTCAATAAATGGGGGGCTGCGAGCCTGCTATCCACATTTTCAGAAATCATTTCCCAAGTTAAAACCAAATAATCAGAAAGAAGCAAAACCAAATCCAATATTCACTCCTTTGCTATAAGTTTTCGCTATTCCATCTGCAAACTTAGGTGTGATCTAGCATCCGACCATACAGATAGTGAGATATATTCTGCACCCTATAGCCACAAAAAAGCAGCATCCCTCCTTAGTCCAGCAACTGCTCGCAAGAACCACCGTTTATATATTTGCCCAAAATAATGTCACAATGAAGGGGGACAAATCAGTCAATTTCTCCTTCTTCCACATCATTTGATGGTCCTGCAGCACCACTCGGAGGCAGTTCCTCCTCCTCCTCATCGTCATCATCCTTCATATACAATCCTAGCTGTTCTAAGGGATTACCCTGTAGATTGATCCTACCCAATCCATTTTGAGGTTGATCTGTGCTTGTCTCCTCTTTGAAACTTGGCATAGGTTCGTCATGTACAGCACTCAGCATCTCAAGATCTTCCAAAAATTGACTGCTCTCGTTGATATCAACAGTTTTCTCCATCTGCAAACAGAACCATTCAGTGCAACATAAAAGGAAGCTGAAGTTGCTTCTACCATAGTTTCCTTTTTAATGTTACCTTTTGCAAAGCTTGACGGGCTGCCTCTCTTTCCAGTTCCCTTTTCCTTTTGGCTTCAGCTGCAGCTTCTGCTTCAGCCTTCCTCCGAGCTTCTTCTGCAGCCTTTGCCTCCGCCTGTAACCGAGCTTTCTCTAATGCACCATACAAAATTACAACTTTCAGTTGATTCTTGAATCCGAGGCAATATTTTGACAAAACTTAACATTTAAAACAACAAACACACCTTCTTTCTGCCGCCGTTCAAGATCTTCTCGCTCTATCCTCAGTTTTTCAGGATCCCGTTTTTCATCCTGAGATCAAGAGAGAGATGAAATACAAGACATAAAATCTAGCAAAAATACTGGCAAAGCTTTCACGAAAGACAGTAATGGTGGTAAATTGGTAATTACTAGATTTAGTGATACCTTAGCAGTCACAGACCTGCTCTATTGGTGGGAAGAAGGGAGAGAAAATACTAGATTTTGATGTTTTTCAAATGTCTGTATTTCATCCAATAGACCTGTTCTATTATTGATGCAAGGAATTAAAATTGCAATTAGCGCATTACCCCCTTAACAAACCTTTTCAAGGGCTTTCTCTTGAGCTTTAAGAATGGTGTCAGCAAAACGGCTCCTTAATAAAGCTGCACGGTAGAGCTTTTCGGGAGAGACTTGCCTCTTAGATGCAGCACTCTCCCCTAAAATGTTACAGCATGAACGGTGAGATCATACCCTCAAAACAAACAGCAGTCAGGTTTCTTCAATTTTGCAAGCTTACCCTCTTGATGGCCTTCTTGTTCAGAAGCAACAAGCTTACTCTGGGAAGTCTGGTCAACTTGGCCTCCCACATTTGTTGAATCTAAAGAAAGAGATCATGAGCTAGAAGGCAACAGTAGCTGAGGCATCCCCATAAAAAATAATCCCAACAAAACATAACATGGACATCATTACTGACATCAACTTTGGTACTCACCCTTTCCAGTTTCTAAATTACCAGGATCCCCTTTGTTTTGATCTAAAGTCAAGCCAGATCCTACATTTTCCTGCAATACATAGTTTTTTGTAAGCTATTGATCAAACCACTAGCCTTTTCCATTTTTATCTATTAAATGCCATGACATCTGAAACCATATGTATCCCAATTACCTTGGTACCACTAAGAGGTTCTGATGTTTTAGCCATATCCAACTCACTGCCAGATGAACTACCCGAGTCTGAATCTGTTACGCCACAATTGCACTCAATCATTTTCATGTGACAGAAAATAATAAATTATTCCAGTATAAAGAACTCATTTTTAGGTGATTAATTATGCCAGGATCACGAGCCAAACAAGCAGAGTTGCTCGTATCTAATGAATTTAAAAGAATCGGTCGAAAGAAAAACATATCCTGAAGAGACAAAAATGTCAAAAGTATGCACTAACACGAACCACTGGATGAAGTGCCAGATTCACTACTAGAGCTGCTTGAACTACTGCATTTACTGTTTCTATGGGTACCATCTTTTTCAATCTCTAATGGAGGATAAGTTGAAATAGGAGGATCATTTCCACCAACAATGTCCACATCCTCCTCAACCTGTTCATTGCCTGAATTTGCAGTGAGAGATAAAAGACCACACTTGGTGTCAATTATTTATAGAATAAGGTACGAACAAACATAACAGCATAAGAAAAAGAATATACCTTTGAAAGGTTGCACCGGTGAATTACTGAACCCTGATTCATTCAGAAGCTACATAAAAATCAAGGAAGCAAAAAATTGTCAGTCAATCATACCCGCCATATATGATTTTAGACATCTCACGTAATAATAGTTTCGTGTACGCACATGCATAATTAGGGAACCACCTATGTTGTCTAAGACTCTTAAAACACTTCCCTGAATTTTTTTATCATCAAATTTCATGAATTAAATTGTTAGATTTAATGTCATCCATCATAAAGGCAAGACTTCCTATAACTTGATAGAATTTACAATTAGTTGATCTACCTTTTCTTGTCGTATCATATGCTTTTAATATTAATTTCCAGAACAACTATTCAAAAGACTTAGTTAAGAGTATATAATTTATGACACAAGAATATCACATAAGCTGGACAAATGTATTAGTTATACAGAGAGGGGGGGTGAGAGACCTCCATTTCACATTGTCCAGCTTTTGCCTGGGATCTTTGCTTCTCCAGCAAATAATCATCCAGAAGCTTCCGCAGTTTGAACAGGGTATCATCACTAAGAGCATCAATATCAATCTCAATTTCATCATCATTGGTTTGCCCTGCATTATAACTTTGCTCTCTCAAGAAATCAACAATAGCCTCAGGCAGCTCTCCAAGCATTGCCTCCAACTCTACACTCAATTTATGCTTCTCCTCTACAGTCATGATTTTTTTAAGAGGCTCAGGCTTGACAATATTTGATGTTATTTTCTTCTTCTTTGTGGGAGGAACTCGATCAGAAAATTCTGTTTCCCCACGAGTAGGTCTAGCAGGCTCAGATGGGACACAGTCAATAACAGGAATTTTTTTTTCTATCGCCTTCCATCTCGATTCAAAAATTTTATTAAGGGTATCTGCCATGAGGTGTACATCATTGCCGGGTGGATTATAGGTCATTGCATTTGAGAAAGTCAGTCGCACATCAGCAGCAAAATCCATGAGATTTGAGTATTCACCAGAGGTTATTCTCCTCTTCACAGTACCCAAATCCATTGGATGTTTTATGACAGTGAAATAATCCGGAATGTTCAATTTAACAACATCAACTGGTGTGTTAAAAACCCAACCAAATTGATGAGTCATCAGACGGTTAAGTAATGCCTCACACGGTTTAATCATCGCAGCATGTTGTGAGGTCACTGGCGCAGCAGGTTTTGGAAATTCAGGACGCCCAGATATACTTTTCTTTGTCTTGGGACCACTACTTCCTGGTAAGGGCCTCTTCTTACCATGTGGAACAGATACTTCCATTGTCATATGCTGGCTCTCCAGCTTAGGTCTCTTCTGCCCTGCACTGAAGCTCCTAATGTCACTGGAGGGCGACAGTCCAACAACATTTGAGTTCATAGCCTCAACTTTCTTCTGAAATTCCTTTACTTGTTCAAGTTCCCGTGTCAACCTCGTTTTCAAATCCTTTCTCTCAAAACCCGACATCCTTGACAAAGAGAAAACTTGAAAAGGTACATCAAAACTACCATAACCAACCGTATTCAAACCAGGGCATTTCCTCTTCGGTGCACAAGAATCTGCTGATGCCGTCAGCTCCGTATCAACCCTTCCCAAGCTACCCAACCCTTCCGATTCACCCATAGTCTCAACAGCATGCCGAAAATCAGGAACAAAGCCAGTAGCATAAGCTTTAGAATATTTCCTAGACTTCCCCATATTTTGTGAATGAGAATACTTTCTGGATTCCTTTTGTCCAGCAAACTCTATAGGTACAGTTGGTGCCATAAGATAAAACTCCAACAACTGCACATATCAACGCCGACAACAAATTTTACTCCCACACAACAATCTCTGAAAAAAACCCTAATCCCCCGAAGCACAAATCAAGTCTTATCCTCCAAATTTTAAAGCAAAATATCATAAAACCCAGTGACGGGTGTACTTCTCTCATACCCTATCGGCTTATGTCAGTTTGTCGTTTCCCAATTCGCTCCCAATACAAAAAAAAATATGTCGAAGGCTTTCCTCTTCGAGGCCGAAATGGCAATCGTGACTTAATCAGATGCAAAATTCCTCAAAATCCCTATTTGGCACAGCGAAGTGAGCAACGACACGCTCATTATTTAAAATGGAAGAGAGAAAGAAAAAAATGAAGGAATTGCGAAAAGGGAAAGGAAAGCGAAGAGAATAAGCGAAGCATAAACCCTAGATCTCGAGAATCCAATTGAGAACCTGGGTGTGACCTCCGAAATGCAATGTGGGTGAAACCCTAACAGCGACGGCTTTCCATTGCAGAGGCTGAGCACCTTCTCTTCTTAACTCACCGCAACACAGAAAGAGAGAGCAAATCGCGAAATGCTGCGATGCCAAAAGGGTTAGATCGATCTCTCCCCTTTCTACTTAAAGACTCTTCCTTTCCACAATCTCAAGATCACACGGTCCACGCTGCATCACGCCTCCATCTTAATCGCACGCTCACTGATGCTCTTCCTCTTCTTATTCCTCTCTCTCTCTTTATATATATTTTCTTTATGATTTCATCTTTCGTAGGTGTATATATATATTTTCACTCAAGTTTATTTTAAGAAATAATCACAAAATTATTACCAGATCTTTGTATAATTTTGTATGATTTGGAAAATCAAATTAATAAAACTATAATATGTTTTGATTCACAACTAATACTACATGGTGTAATGAAAAAATCTAATATTAAACATAAATAATTGAATGAAAATTTAGAATAATAACATAATTACGTTATTT
>Ga0123340_1001748_pt1 | contig 18627 bp, 11 predicted proteins | sample SirMexnodulemix_FD_89961 | JGI IMG/M metagenome (GOLD analysis project Ga0123340, IMG submission 89961) | Root nodule microbial communities of legume samples collected from Mexico - Siratro Mexico nodule mix | ecosystem: Host-associated > Plants > Roots > Nodule | place: Mexico: Nepantla... | reverse complement strand
TAATTATATGGAAATAAATATTTATTATTGTAGTAAAAATACCCCATTTGAAACTCGGTCAGGGAATCGGGTAATTCCCCAAACCAAACACGTAGAGTGTATAATAATTATAAATAATAATCAACAAGAACCCTAGTTTTCATTGCAACAATTGTGTTGTTGGCAGGGAGTGTAGGGTAGATAAAAGGCTTTGTTGCTTTGGGTTTTGGAGAATCGGAAGATGGAGGAGGAAGAACACGAGGTGTACGGAGGAGAGATCCCCGACGAGGGTGAGATGGAAGGGGACGTTGACATGTCCGCTGCCGACGATGACGCCGCCGTCAAGGAGCTTGACGAGATGAAGCGCCGATTGAAGGAGATGGAAGAGGAAGCCGCAGCGCTTCGCGAGATGCAAGCTAAGGTCGAGAAGGAAATTGGCAGCGTTCAAGGTTTTTTTATCACATCTTTTCACTCTCCTTAGTTCAATTCATCAATTTTATCTTATCATCTTTTGATTAGTCAATCTTCATTTTCATTTCGAACTGATCCTCGAGTTTTCTCATCATTCTGTTATTGGATCTTCTTTAAGCCTTCTTGTCGGTTTGATCGCGCTTGAGAGTACCATTATCGTCATAGTTGTGCAATTCTTTTGTCGAATCTTAAACTCTTCTGTTATCAGACGGCGATTCTTGTGAGCTTTGTGCATAGCTAAACATCGTCAGCTTTAAACTAGTCCTTTATGATAAAACCTAAAACTTACTACAACTCGAACAAGAACCTCTTCAATCTCATGTCATTATTTTTCATAAAACCTAAAACTCACCAGGTCTTGAGAGTAAATTTGATGTATTGATAAAACCTAAAAACACCGGAGCATGAATAAAATAGCAGTTATGCCGCCATGTGCTACCACTATTGTGTTTTGTGAGGTTGTCCCGCACTTCACTTTTTGCCACTGATAACTATGATTAATTCTTAGTTTCTAATCAATGTAATTTTATTTGAATTATTCTTATTTGTATACTTCCTTGACTATGGTTAAAATTTTGGTAAAACACACAATGACTTTTGCTGAACTATATTTTGTGAAATCTATTGGTTTTACCAAATCGTGTGACTACTATCTAAAGAGAGTTCCCATCACATTATTTTAAACTTCAAGACTACCTTTTGCAGATCCTGCTAATGCAGCTGCTTCTCAGGCAAACAAGGAGGAGGCAGATTCTCGGTCTGTTTTTGTTGGCAATGTATGAATTACATCCTATCCTTTTTTTTTTATGTTTTTTTATTATTATCACTAGTTTTTCAATTTGAATCATGATTTCCCTTCTTTGCCTTATTTATGTGTAAGTTTGCATCCGACCACTCTTTTTAGTTGGATACAAAATCGTTGTCTTTTTCCTAATCAACTTAAATGACGGGACCTGATTTGGTTAATACGAACTATATTGAGTACATATTTATTAGTCCTATTTAGCTCAACTTGAGTAAGTTGAAACAGTCCGATTGGATTGATTTATTTGAACCTAAAACAAAAAACTGATCTACCAAATAGTTAGGTCCATCCTTTGAACTGATAGCTTACATATTGGCTTAAACCACCTAACCAATCGGTCAGATAAACTGTAAGAACCATTTACATTTTACTTATAACTGGTCTATGATCTTTATGTATTGCTGCAAAAGAATATTAGTTTATTTGGACACACATAGAGACATGGTGTTTGAGTGGTTTAATTTCCCCATCTTGTTTTATGAATCTTCTACTGTTAAAAATATCTTAATCCTATGTTATTTGGTGCAGTATAATATTCAATACACTCTTGATAGGTTCTGTAATCAAGTTGCACAATTGTGAAACATTTTACGTAATTGGGAGATTGTAATTTGCAATAACTTAACTTTCAGTTTGTTATTTATTCACTTATCATTCCAAACTTGATTATACATGTTCCACTTTAATTCTAAAAATATTTATTTTAATCAAATCAATTAAGACAACTTGGCACACCATGGCAGTGGTTATAATATCTTAATTTTGATTGAATAATTTATCTTGGTTATACGACTTAACTTGTTTAGATTGGTTAAGTAGTCTGTCCTAAAATGCTGTTTTTACTTATTGGCATTAATCACCTACATATATCCTTTTATTGTACATCTTGGTATTCCTTATGTAATTTTCTTCTATAAATAAGAAGGATCAGCTAGGACATAACACATCTTTTAAGCTATTTTTTTTATCATATTTTGAGTCTCAAGTAATTTGTACTAAAGTACATAGCGGTCATCTAAATAAATAATTTGATATTTTTAATATCAAGTTTAAACTTTCCAATTTTAGACATGGATGTGGTACACTAGGTATTACTCGTATGAATGTTATGCCAATGTGAAATTGTGGAGATGATTATACTTGGCAATGGCATTATGTTTCAGTTTCTTTGTGCCCAAGAGTCCTGCTCTATTGTGTACGATGCATAGCAATTATACGTGGATTACATATTTGATATTTCATGCAATCTAGCATTGAATAGTATTATCATCCATGGCTGTTTAAGTTGGATAGATATTTCATCTTGGTGCTTTTTTCCATAGACCAGTGATAGGGCTCATAAATTTGGATCAAGCTGTCTTGCTGATCCTTGGTATTTGTATGTGATATATGGAAAAGTAGTTAAAAACATGCAAGAGACCTTAGTAGTTGGAGTCTGTGGTCCAAATCCACTAGAAAATAGAGATAAACCTATTAAATATGAAATTTGAGTTTCATTGAGTAGTTTCTCCTGAAACATTCTTTTTATTTTCTAATCTTAATGTTTTGTTGGAAATTAGCAGTGATCTATGAAAGATTTCATATAAAGTATTCAGCAAACCTTCACTTCATGTAGTTATTTTCATTGGATTGCCCTTTTTGATTGAAATTTGATAATTCTAAAATTTGAAACTTCATGCCTTTGTTTATCACTAGGGATAACATACATGTCCTGACTCAGGCTATCTATTAATTTGGCCTGGATTTGAAGCATTCTGTATTTCTTTTAGTTCTTTCAATAGAAACTTTTGTTGAATTGGTATTGAACTGAATTCTAGATGTTTCTTTCTTTTGTATTGCATTCTTTTATTATTGATATATTTGAAAATGCATATTCTTTTTGTTTTGGAGTGAATACTGTTAATATTTTCGGAGACAGGGTTTGACTTTTGTCTGACTATGATCGCAGGCTCATGCTTATTACTCAGGTTCTATAATTAGCGCTGGGATGCTTGCATTGTATTTTGTGTGTGGGACAATATGATTGGTGTCTCTTAGGGTTGTACTAGAGGGGAAAAAAAAGTATATTATGCTTATGAAATTTAATAAGATACATGAAGCAAAACAAAGTCAAAAGATTGAGGAGGAAAAAACTAAGTTTCTGAAAAGAAAAAAGGGAAAAAAATGAAAAAACATTATACAGAAAGAAAAATAGATCAAGTTGAGAAAAAAGGAGAAAGAAATGAGTAAATAGAAGAGGAAAAAAATATGTTGAGGAAACTATTAGTGGCATTTCATGAATGGATGAAACTGGTACAGCTGGAGTAGAATGTGTTAAAGATGCATCAACTTCACTCCTGGAGGAGACAGCTTGTGGTTCTTTTGGAAGAACATTCTGTAAGTGCTGGGCATGAAATCCTAGTCTTAGAGCCCTATTGTTGTTTGCAGTGAGGTGTATGGTGCCTTTGTTGTGTTCCATTTGGTCAGCATGCCCATTGGCATGCAGCTGCTACTTACCTGCTGTCCTTTTATCTCATAATTGTTTTCATCTCTGTAAAATTAGACTAACTGGTATTCTTGGTCTTTTCTTTCTCATTTCAAGCGTTTTCACAAATCATTGAGTTTCAAGTGAATGATTATTTTGCATTCTTTTATCCCTTTATCCCTCTTCTCTACCATCTTGCAAAAGTCTAATAGTGAAATTTTTACAGTTAGAATTATGACCAATATGTTTAGGCGTTGCTTGTTGCATCCTTTACTGGTGATGCATTACTTCCTTGCCCATTCTTGGGAGTAACTTGTATACCAGAAAAAGGTTGGTGCTATTGTAAATGGCTATAAGGAGGCTGAAACCAAGGCGTAGAAGGAAAGGGTTTTATCTTAAGTTTGAGAAGAGCCTGTAAAATGACTATGGACAAAAATTAAAATTACTTGAATAGGGTGCGTAGCTTGGTAAGGTTGTGTTTTGGACGTCCTGTTGATAGGAATAGGTGTTTAATGGAGTTATAAATGTTGAAATTCTTCTGATGTTTGAGGAGTTGGGAATATGCTTATCTCTGCATGTTGTAGTTATAATTTATAAATAATAATTGATCAGTAATTGTTTTGAGATCTAAGAGGGGGTGGCCGATTAGATTGAGAGGTTTATGAAGTAAGAACTGGGGAATTCTTCTGTTGTTTGAGGAGTTGTAAAAACATACTTGTGGTGATGAGTTGCACTAATGTTTGTCTCAGAGGGCGATCTGTCTGCCATCCTTTTGAAGAGGTCTATTAGAGACAAAAGTAGTAATGTAAAGATTTCAATAGAAAAGGTAATAATGCGGAGATAGAATTGAAGGATAATAGAGATTATTCTCCAGAGTTTCTCAAATGAATTGTGGTTTGTAGTTTATGCAATTCCAAGTTAAATAGATCATAGTTAAGTTATGAACTTTTATATTTTTTCATTTTTAAGTGTTGTAACTGAAGATTGTGTAATATTATAATTTTTTACTGGAACAATGTTATCATATATATGATGTAATGATGTAAATCTGGAATCTAGTTTCTTTTTTTATGATACTGAGTCTAGTGTAAGCCCCTTTTTGATTAACATGATATTACCGGCATCAAAATCCCTTGAAATTGATTTGTGTTGTGCAGGTTGATTATGCATGCACACCAGAAGAAGTGCAGCAACACTTTCAATCCTGTGGTACTGTGAACAGGGTCACTATCCTGACAGACAAGTTTGGCCAGCCTAAAGGTTTTGCTTATGTGGAATTTGTTGAAGTTGAAGCGGTTCAAGAGGCTCTCCTCTTGAATGAATCTGAACTGCATGGCCGGCAACTGAAGGTACGCTGTGTCCATTGAACTAGGTTACTATTCCTTAAATCAGTCAAGATATCATTAATTTGATTTAGTAGTATTTAATCATTTAGATACTTGTATTTATAGGTTTTGCCTAAGAGGACCAATGTCCCTGGAATGAAACAACATCGTCCCAGACGGTTTAATCCTTACATGGCATATGGCTTCAGGAGGCCATATACTCCTCCTTACTTTTACTCCCCTTATGGATATGGGTATGTTGCACCCCTCATCTCGATTTGCATATGGTGTGAGCTCTGTAATTTTAATTTTTTTTATTTCATTTTCATCAAATATCCTGCAGGAAGGTTCCTAGGTTTAGAAGGCCAAATCGTTACATGCCGTACTACTAGAAGTTTCATTCGGAACGAGTTAAAATATGAAGATGGTGCATCCTGGAGCAATAATTTTTTTATTTTGGCATTGACACTGTCTTCATTCAGTATTATCCACTCTGCGATGGATTGTCCATTTGTCTTAGTCTTAGGATGCTTGAACTTTTACTTTTCTTGCGTAGTTATTGAAGATGGCTTACAATTGCCATTGAATATTATGTTATGTTAGTGACTTTTCTTTCGGTCTTTATAGTTTATACTAACCAAAGATGTACCCTTTGGTAAACTTACCTGTCGTCCTCTTTCCGGTCGCACCGAAATTGGATCAAATCACTAATTTAAATTTATATCATCGTATTATAATTCTATTGTGAATGGCGTTTTACTGGAGCATTTTGGTTTACGATTTATGACCTATAGGTCATTGACAATTTCTATATCTTCCCCCTTTTATAATGGTGATGTTCATATAACTCGTTTATAAAATTCAACGATAGTTGTATTTAATCAGTATAATAAAATCGATTGAAAAAACTAACCATTTCATTTTTTAAGTTAAATTTTGGTTATTTATTTATTTTTGAAATAGTTTGATAACCAATATAATCAGCTATCTATCTGGTATAGGCACTTAGAAAGCCCTTCGTTTTTTGTTTTCCTTCTTAGAATTGTAATATCAAAGGTTTGTGAACCCTAGATCCATAATTTCTTACCTTTGTGTAGATTGTTTCTGGTTTGAACCGCTTTCTGGTTATCAGTTCGTGTTTATCCAATGGAGGCAGAGAAAACCTGTTTAAACTGTTGAAGTTACGGTTCATTGCAGCTTCTGTTGACTGTCGTCATGGCCTATTAAGCATAACGACAGGAAATGAATTGTTTCCATTTGGGTGAGACTGCGAAGAAAGGCAGGTCCGGGCTTCTCATTTCAGTCCTTTCTAATTTCTATACCGAAGTTTATTTGACAACATGTAACTTCTTTGAGTTGACTTCGGGTTAAAAAAAAGCACGTCAAACCTTTTGAGCTTAAGTTTTAGTGTCATGTTTAACTATAATAATTCTATAACTGCTTATTCTAATCCATGCATGAGGATGTTTATGGCTTATAAATACTTATGTATAAAACCTAAATAGTTAAAAACATTAAATGGGTTATTTTCAATTTATCTTAGATTTAATTTATGTTAAAGTCATGAATATGTCTAGAATCTAATTATTAAAGAAGAAAAAACGAAACTATCATTTAGTTAGTAGTGTTAGTTTGAAATTTAACAGTAAACCACTTCTAAATTTTCTTAGTATCCTGCTAATTTTTCTATTTGCTACTATTAAGTAAAGAAAATATTGAACGTTTTTTGACATGACATACTATTTATGTTCTCATTTAATTCCTCTTTATAAAATTATAAAAAATCATTTAAAATTATGAAAAGCCATTAAGGATAATATTTCAATAAGCAAAATGATAGGTCACACAGTAATCTTAGATTTTCCAAATGGTCAAAAAATGATGAAATAAAATCCTAGTTCAGGTACTGAGTGAGGAGCGGTGATATGGGGGATGCTGCATATACCTCGAAGCTATCGTCACCAAAGCTCTTAAACCCACCAGGATATGAAATTTATACTCATATGACCATACTCCAATCAATGTTGCTTCTTCTGCTCCATTCACACTAACTCAATTTGCAACTTCTAACAAACAATGCTACTCACGTGTCATCACCACCCTTTCTTACATTCTCCTTCCGCACTCTGCGCAACCACCTCTAACAGAAACTACAACCTCTCACTCTCTCTCTCCATCATAACCTGGCGCCCCCTCCACCTCACCACTCCAAACCTTAATCTCACCTTTCACCGCTTCAATTCTCTCACAGTTCGTGCCGACTCTTTTCCCCTCCGATCCCAACATGTCACCGCCGATTCCAATTTTGACTCTCTCCTTTCGTTCCTCGAGTTCTCCTGCCTCCTCTCTTCCGCCGTCGCCTCCTCCGCCGCCACCGTGGTCGCGGCATCCAAGAACGAGCTACTGGCCGGGATCGGCACGCGAGCCGCTCCGTTTGGCCTCGCCATGCTTGTGATCGGGGTTTTGGTCGGCGTTTGGATTCGGAGGCGGCAGTGGAGGCGCGTGTGTGTGGAGAACGGGAAGGGTGGGTTGGAGGTTAACTTTCTCCAGAGGATTGAGAAATTGGAGGAGGATTTGAAGAGTTCCCTGACGGTTGTTAGGGTTTTGTCACGACAGCTCGAGAAATTAGGGATTAGGTTTAGGGTTACGAGAAAGACCTTGAAGGATCCCATTGCTGAGGTAACTACTCTCTCTTTTAGGCGCGTGATGTTTTTGAACGTTTGGAATATGGTTGTTTGTTGAGTAAGTTAGCTTGTATTTCATTCACCGAGCATTGTGAGGGTCATATTTGTAATGCGTGATTGGCAGCTTCTAATGGTTAAAATTTCTGAATGAGCTTTTTAGAAAGTTTATAGAGTAATATGGTGTAAGTTTAGGGTTTTGGTGTGATATGACTTGTCGGATGATACTAGTACATAGGTCAAGTAGTAGTGACAGGAAGCCTCTTGATACAATAAGGCTGATAGCATAATAGCTTTAACGATTTTAACAATGGTAAGTTGGTGCAAACTTTGAAGATTATGATTCGTAACCAAATTTGTCAGCCCTTCAAATTATTGTTCATGACAAGAAGACATAAATATCCTTCATTTTCTGTACGAAGTTCTTATTAGGAAAATAGATTCGTGGAATCTTCACTGGATTCAGTTCTGTAGCTGTAGTCGAGGATCAACTTTCCTATAAACTTAATCTGTTCCGTAAATGATTTTCATATCTTCAACACTTGCTTATACTAAAACCCTTTGAGCTTTTAGTGTGTGCTTTGGCAACTATGCACAGGTTTATTTTATCTTGCATTGAAATTTAACTTAATATAGAGTTGGGGCGGGAAGGATTGAATTGCAATACTAATTACTTGCAGTGTGTTTGGTTGCTCATCAGAGATTAGAGAAGTTTGATGACATCCTGTTGAAGCAAATTCTAAAAGCTTTTGCTTCAATTTTATAGATTGGATGTGGAAAATATTTTCATTGTTGAAGCACCAAAAAAACACACTTGTTTATAGATGCTTTGGAATCATGTGCAACACAAACTTGTACCCAAACCGTAAGTTGTAAGGTGAAAGTCCTATAAATGGGTATTTATCTAATGGTGTGGTGTCCAAACATTCATCTCCTTCTACATTAGATTTTGATCTTTCTTAAGCATCGTTTTATGTGTCATCCGAATTAAGCTTCATATCTTCAGTATCCTTTTGCTCCTTACTGAGCTTGTGCTAGCCATTTGGTTCATTCAGGTTTCAAGTATTTTTACTTGCTTCTTATCATCAGCTGCCCTTGTGGTTGCTTTTACTCGTGTCAATTCTTCATTGTCATACCCAAAGTAGACTTTTCATCTTCAACACATTCATCAATATTCATTGATGGTGATCCTCCACTGTTCTCAAATTTGATTTGTTGACAGAACCCTAGGCTGCTAATAGGTGAAACCAATTATTTTTGTTTACATTATGTTTAGATCCATAGCATCCAATTAGCAAGTTTTCTTGTCTTGTGGTCATTTTACAAGTGCCGACAGTCAGCACTTAAGATTGACAAGTGATTAATTTCAATAAGGCACTATAATTGACCAAGTGCCTTGGTGAAGTTAATGGGTAGTGTGGTAGTACCTCAACCGCCGAAAAGAACTGAACCTGTGTCTGTGGTGTCTCAGATGGGCCTTTGGAGTCCTTTTACTATAGCGATTTACTTTCACAAAAATTACAACCACACTGCTGAGAAGAAAACAACAATTCACCGCCATGTGGCCTGATCAGCAGTAGGAATATCGGAGTGGGTTGCTGTGGTATTTGGAAGTATTATTCCTGGTCATTGAAGTATAGATGAATGGCAGCATCCCAAGATAGATAATTGGAGTTAGAAAGAGGCTCTGTCGTTACTAGTTGTAGAGTCAGATACCATATAACTAGGCACTTCTGTTTTGCAGATTGAGGTAGGCATCACGGGTGTCATCATAAAAATCATATTGAAGGGAATCAGGGGATATATATTTGCTATCAACCAGAAGCAGAGACACTGCAATCCTACACAAGAACAATGCCAAGCAACACCAATCAGTTCCAAACGATGAAAGTCAAATCCAATTGGGAAATAGGTCCAACAAAGGCCAATCTGGAGGCTAGAGAGAAAGGCCAGACAAGTAAAAAAAGATAGTATGATAAAAATTACCATGATGGTCTAGGTTGAAGACAATGAAGCTTAAATGACAACTTAAAACTGTAGTTGTATTAAAAATCTTGAAATAGGTTGGAGAGTGTGCCCCCTCATTGTTCTCTATTTGATGTTTACACAATAGCACAAACATTTGAATTTGTCTTTGGTACTCCTTAAATGAAATATATTGTAAAATAATGTAATAACTATTCATATTTTAATTATTTTTAATATTTATTCTTTATACCTTTCTGTACACCTTTTTCTAAAACGAATTTGCATTGCCATTTGTATATTATCTTGGATACGATACACATGACATAACCACATGGCCATACCTTTGCCACGGGTATTGGTTTATGTCTGTGCAGCATGTACTGAAATAAGATTTTTGTAACTACATGTCATTTTAACTCAATTGCTAGTACAAGGAAATTTCAAATTTTTATTAGTAAAAATTAATTGTATACTAACTTTATGTTCGTTAGCTCCCCCCTTATTTTGAGTTAGTGCTTGAAGTTTAATATATGGAAAAGATAACTAATTATTTGTTCATTTCTTGAAGACCGCAGCTTTGGCCCAGAAGAATTCTGAGGCTGCTAGAGAATTAGCAGCGCAATCAGACATTTTGGAGAAGGAACTTGGTGAAATTCAACAGGTTTTATTAGCAATGCAGGTAATCCTACCGCCCATGTTATTAGAATTTTGCATGACAGTGTAGGCACCATTTACAAATCAAATGTGCATGTTTATGACTGGACTTTGTTGTTTGAATTATTTTGTTTGTAATTTTATCATATAATAATATAAGTTAAACGCATTTTTGGTCTCTATTGTGTACTTCAATTTTTGGATTTGGTCCCTATTTTAAAAGTTTGTTTTTTAGCCCTTATAGTTTAATTTTTCTATAGACTTTGTTTGGTCCCTATCCATTTAGGTTTTCTTATATAGTTAACTAGACATTGACGTTGATATGCTATCTCTTGAAGGTTAAGTGGTGTATGGCTAATAGCAGGAACTAAAACCTAAAAAAGTTAAACTTATGTTTATAGGAACAAAAGGTATATTTATATTATGTCTTTAGTTTATGCACTTGTATGTTAGCAAACAATGGGGGATAAGTAACCTCAAATTTTAGGGGTATGTCTTGAACACTTTACTTGCCAAAGCATCCTGATTTTTTTATCATCAGTTTGAATTATGTTGGTTGTGTCTGAGCGTTCACGTAGGAACAACAGCGAAAACAACTTGATCTGATTCTTGCAATCGGGAAGGCTGGTAAGGTATGGGAAAGCAAGCACGAAACCAGTGATCGACAAGATACGTTAGAAATGTCCGACTCTGCTGAGGGTGTGGTAAAACAGGAGGTGCACCAAATATGAGGATTCAGTTAAAATAAGAGGAAATTCCTGAAATTTCGGAGTGGCAAATCATGGTGCAAGATTCTATGTTTTTTTGTTGTGCACATTGAATCATAGATTTTTACACAATCAAAATTACCAAAATTTTATCACCACATAATGGTTACTCTTTTTTCCAGAATACCTCAAATTTGTTGTGGATACAGGTGAGAGGAGATTACTCGAGAAGCAATAAGGTAGGAGCGTTTCCAGTTCTGTAGTATAAGTTTAGGAATGTATCTGCTGGGTTCCTTGTGCTTGTGCATGTACTTTGAATTCAAATTTATAAGCTGCTCATCAATTTTGTTTTTACATGCTTATATTGGTGGTGTAAGGGCTCGGTACCACATTTTTTTGTCCCTTGTATGTTTCTGTGTCGTATATTAAAATGAAGCTTCAATTTTCATTTATAAATTTTGAAATGTCTACTGGTCAAGGTAAATTACCCAAAAAAAAATCGAGGCTAATAAGCTGATTAAATTGAGCACACATCTATCGAGGCAAACTTTTCAGCTGATGTTCTTGCCATGTATGGTCTCCCTTTGGAGATAGAAACAAGATTTCCCCACTCACCTTTTTTTTTTTTGTATATCCCTTTTCTGGTCGACGGTTCAGCCTTACGTTTCCCATGGATAGTATTTTTTTTCTTGGCTTTCTGACCCGTTTTTTTATAATAAAATAATAAAAATAAGCAAAGGACTAAACCTAAACCTGGTTCTTTACAAGCTAAATATTTAATCTGTTTACATTAGATGGTACCTGTGATAGATAGTCACATTTAATGAATCGTTAGCAGAACAATTTTTTAAACGCACTTGCACAGGGAATCTCTTACCCAATGTTTGGTAGAGAGGGGGATGAAGGGAAGTGAAATGATGTTGGTGGGGTTTAGGTAATGGGTGGGACACTATTATTTCTTATTTATTTTTATTTCTATCTTTATATTTCTTATTTTCTTTCAAATAAGTCAAATTATGCAATTTACATAACACTTTTTTTTTTTCGTTTCTTAATTGTTTTTACTGTATTAAACAATTTAACATTTAATTTTATATTTTTACCTAATTCTCTTCTCAATTATTTCTTTTCTATTTTCATCTTCTATATTTCTTTTCACTAAATCAAATACACTGATGATATTGGAGAAATAATTATTTGTTTATGTTAACTTTAGAGTATTTTTAATGCCCATTTAGTCGATGGAAAAATAAAAAATAAATTGGAAAAAGAAAAATAAGTAAAAGATAAAATTGAATGTTTAATTGTTTAGTGGATTGGGAATAGGTGATAAATAATAATGTTTTGAAAGTTATGTAATTTGATTTATCTCGTAAAAAATAAGAAGAGATGGAGATAAATAAAATATGAGAATTAATATAGTGAGTTTTAGTATTTTTTTTTTTAATTTCCTTTCTTCTCTCGAAACAAACAAAATGTACTCTCTTCCTCTCTTTTTGTTCTGCTTTCTTTATCAAACAAACTATAGAATAAATTATTATCTAGAGCTTTAAGTAAATGTTATTTTGAAAAAATAACTCCACCCAACGTTCTGAGATAGTGAAATAGAATTCATTTACTTATGAAATTAAGTAAAAAGTAGTCGATCGATCTTGCCTATTATATCCTCACTATAAGCCAGCTTCCTTGTCATGATTTAAGCTCTTACGGATCTTCCTTCAAAGAACAAAATAGAATTTGGTATAGATGTTCTAAAATTCTAGACAAGGTCAGTCGACAGAGAATGTTTTAGGTTTCAAAGTCATTCACGGGACATGGTATATCACAATCCGTGCTTCTTTGTCTATGTATGTTCTCACGTTTCACACGGCTGATTATATTTTGGGTTAACTCCCACTGGGTTTTTATATTTTTTTTTATTCTTTTTCTAGGTAATCTTTTACAGTTTAAAAGTTTGTAAATAAATTTTAAGACTCAATTTTACGTTGTATCAATTGATTCAATGATTAATTGCACATAAATCCTTATTTAAAAATTCGTAAAGCTTTATTAAAAAATTTAATAAATCGTAAAACTTATGGAAGCAAAGATTAAGTTTCTATTTAAAATATGGCTATGCGGATGAGGACGTGAACTGTAGTTTTTACCTTTGATCTGAATTTAAGGGGTGAGGTTAAAATTGAGATAAAAAGAGAAACAATTTTTTGGGGTACCACGCAAAACCGGATTGGGTTGCCTAGGAGGCTACAATGCAGTTTGCAATTATTCATTTCCTTGTTTGTGGTCACAATTGTCGAAACTATCAACGCCACTAAATCCGGGATTGCATGTGAATGTGAACCCAACCCCCTTTGTTTTGAAAAACAATAATAAAATGAATGTATGTTCAGTATTCAGAGCAAGCAAGGAATTGGAAGGTGCATTAAAATAGATGTAAGAGAGGCAAAGCGAGAGTGTCCTTGTCTTTTGCGAGACCTTTGTACTCCGCTAATAGTAAAAGTAATTGCATCCTCGATTAGAAAAATATGGCTTTAGTTGTTTTTGATGATGATCAGCACATCATTTGATTAGTGAACTGTAGAGTTTAGAAGAAAGGTAAAGCTGTAGAAAATGGAAAGATTTTGATGTGTGCAGAGACGTCTTTTTCCTGCTCTCAGTGGCAAGAAAGATGCGTAGCTCTGCTCACTCACACAGTCACAATCCCTCTCACCCTCTCAGTGCAATGTCAATACTCTAATGCCTGCTTTGACTAATTGAAAGCTGTAGAGTCACAGCAAGGAATCCCCAAACCTCGAAAAGGAAACTGAAACCACAATAGTTCCACATGACCTTTAAACTTATTTGGTGTGAAATGCTTTCTTGATGCGTGCTAGATCAATTTTAGAAATTCACCTTTTAGGATATATCACACCCATCCCATTGATTTCCATATTCCTCACAAACACCTTCTGTTCAAATCTCTGTTTTTACTGTTTTTCGTTACAAAGTATCAGAATTTCTTAACAATAACCTATGTACTACAAGGGACGCTGTTACACAAAACCATTAAACCAAGGAAAGAGGAAAATTATTATCATCTTGCTCCACTTTTATCATAACATACAGTGTGTGTGTATAGTGCACAAACACAATGAATTCTTTTTTTTTTTGCACCATAAAAAAAACATCACAGCACCATTTTTTAATGATGATAAGAATTGATTACGTGTGTCATAATTATTTAGTTCCTTTCATGTTTAGGAGTTGAATGATTTTTGGATAAAATAATTGCAATTTGAGTCCCCTTCAAATCAATTTAACATGATATTAAATATGGGACCACTTCTGTAGGTGTGCTACTTGAGGGAAAATAGCTAATAAATACAAGTACTTAATCATTCAATTTCTCCATCTCTATACAAACTTGAGGGGCCAGTAATAATTCATACTTTACTCACAAACATCTAAAATCTTGCATTTTAGCCAAAAACATTAGTCATTAATTTACAGCAAATTTTTCCCAGATAGCAAACACAAGCCACAGAAAGCATTTGCACTAGCAGCCATAATCAGGTGCAAAATGTCCTGAATGTAAGTAATACAAGTCAATGACAGTCAAACAGATGAATCTCTAACTGAGTACTGATACAAAAATTAGTTAGCATAATAAATGCCAATTTGAACTACCATCTCCTGTCTGTGATATTTTTAAACACACACAAAGGACAAAACCATTTGTTATCCAAGCAGTTTCCAATAACCAGGTTCAAAGTCTCAAGCCTCAAACTACTAATAGAACGATGTCCAAGGGGGCCCCTTGATACTGATGTGGATTCTCCCAATTTGCTTAACTCTGTTGAGTCGTTCCTTTCACTTTTCTGCTACACTCTGCACTCTGCACCCTCCCTTTCTCTCTCTCTCCCTCTCTACTTGTTTGCTGCCAACACATCTTCCAATTTATGTACCTCTCTTCTCCTCTTCCTTCAGGCTATACACCATGACAAGAAAAGCACCACTCTGCACTGGAAAATAAGCAAAAGCCTTGTTCCTTTTTGATCTTTTCTCTCTCTCTCTCTCTCTCACTCTCTCACTCTCCCTTGGCTTGGTTCTTCACAAGTTGATAAAGTTTCTTGAGAGGACTGGCATCCGGATCTCAGTTAACTTTCATTAAATTTTGCCACCTAGTTTTCTCTTTTAGATGGGGAATGACTTCAAGGGGTGATATGATATGCATTCATGGCTTCACTTAATTCATATCATTACTGCACAACCACCTCCTTCCTCATAGTACTTGTGCTGCATAATTTTCTCTCTCTAGTTTCTGCCTCCAATCACCCTCACACTGCAATCTCTACAAGGGTGAGCTCTAATCTTAGCCATGTTTGTTTGTATCCTGAGTGGTTCCCTTCCTATAATACCGCTGCTTGAAGTGTGTGTGCGTAAATGGGCTAACAGGAATTTGTACAAAATGTGTTTGTCATTTACAGGAACTGTTATTTGAGGAGAAAAACAGGCTAGGTTCAATTCCTCCAAGCTGTCACAACAAGTGCAATGATTGTCATCCATGCATGGCAGTTCAAGTGCCAACTTTGCCTAGTCATGACTCTAACCCTCCAGATCTTACCAAAACTTCTGCCATGGCAACTTTTCTTAACCCTTCTTCTCCCCAAGGTAACCGCTACTCCAACTACAAGCCATTGGGGTGGAAATGCCATTGTGGTGACCACTTCTTCAACCCTTGAAAATTCTACACCTTGATTTGTACAATGGAAATTGCCACTCCTATTTTTTGTTGGTTAAATTCATATTTTGTGCTTTAGGGGTCAGCTAGGGTAACAGATTTGCTATCACTTGCGTCAGCATGGATAGTATACATTGGAGTTTGATACACTTGTACAGAGTTTGTTACAGACCTCAATTCCAACTTTTATTATTATTATTATTATTGTAATTATTTTGCCTCTGAATTTTAAGAAAATTTGCTGTTGTTGCTTTTGTGTCTGTTTATTAAGGGGTTAAGGATTAATTGCTAATTTTGTGTCCAACCAGAACAGACAGGTAAGAGGGGTTGTGTCTTGTCCATTGCTAAGGTCTTTCTTTTTTGTTTTTGGAACTCTGAATCTGTCTTATAACCTTTTCCTCTTATCTTGGAATTTTCATTGCCCGCTAGACATTTCATCTTTACGCCCTTCTTTTTATGTGTCTCCTGCTCCTACACATATTTTGAAGTGATTTTACTCGTTATTAATACTGAATCATACTCAAATGTTTAGTACGTTAATTATGATGTGTCCTACTTCTTGATTTCAATGTTTTTGCTTTAATAATATGCATTATATGGTACAAATTAGATGAACAAGAAATTTGCACTGATTGTGTCTCATCTCCTAGGTATTAAGGTAAGTAAAGTCTAAAAGTCATAGCTTCAAGTCATGAGATAGATTTCAACATAACTAGAAAACTATATTTTGTTTGTTAAATAATTTTGAAAAATAGAATAAGTATTTTTTTTTTCGCTTTTAGTGTAAAATCTCATGGTTTTGGTTATAAGTATATAATAAGAAAAATATAATTTTTTTGTGATAATTAAAGCCGTCAACTAACTAGCTTGGATTGTCTTCCAAAAGAAGTATAATTTTGTAAAAACAATGTAACAAGTATGTCTTATAATTTTGATATAGAACATATTAAAAACTCAAAATATTTGATAACTAAAGCGAAATTCAGTTTTGACACAATACAGTTTGGTTTGGTGTTGAGAAAACAAAATGTAGACGAGGAAACCTAATCCGTTCTAACTTACTTTTTAACACGTTTTAACTTGAGCAGGTTGATTCATGCCACAAAAAATGAGTTGGAAAGTTGGTGGTTTAAAAATAACACGATAATAATAAAAACTATTAAACGTTATGAATTGATTTCTTTTTAACATGTTACATTGTTTTATTTTATATACATATTTTTATTCTTACACACTCTGACTAACGGTGGATTAAGTAGAGAAATTGGATTAGCCTCGCTTTTAAGGATTATTTAAAATTTTTTTAAATGTCTAGTACTTTTTATTTTGGAAGTTTAAATTTTAAATAGGCTTTAATCTCGTCAAGCTGAAAGCAAACTTGTTTCTTGTGTGCTCAGTAAGTTTTTATTTTGGTTTTTCTTAGACTGTCAATACCATAAAGTTGTATTAAATTTTTTAGTAATTCATATTAAATTACATTATTTGTGTTTATTGGTTAAAAATCCTTTAATTTTAACGTAATATTAAATCATTATTTTAAGCATTTACGTGCATATCATGATGAAAAAGAAATATTATATTCATTTTTCAAACAAATTAGCATCTTCTCTTGCTAATTAAGATCAATTATCTTTTTTTTTTAATTTTTAATTAAACTTTTGTATTATTATACATTGTGCAAAAATTGTTTTTAAACTTTATTTCTAATATAAATTAATTATCTAAATTCATTCTTAATCATATGTAAATGTATGGAAAGAATTAAGCTAGTTTTTATACAAGTGAAATTCACATGATCAATTAAGAAATATTAACTTCGTTGAATATTTCTCTTAAAGTAATACAAAAGTTAAATATAGTGTAGATGAATCACAAGTCACATAAAAAGGTCACAAATTATCCGAACAAAAATCGAGGGCAAAAAATAAGTAATGGATAAGAAGCTTATTTAGCACAACAGAAATAATTTATTTTAATATTATATTTTATACATGTTTAAATAAATGAATTTGAATAAATTTAAGAAGATATTTAAAATTTTAGTTTGATAACACACATTTTGCCTAATTACAAAACCAAGATACGTTTTTAAACCAAAACTGTAAGAGATTAAATTTGTAAAATTTCTTTTATGTTACTTAATCTTTTTATTTTTATTTATTATACTCACATTTCTATTCCCTTCAAATCTTAATAAAATTACTATATCTTATCAAAATAAAATTATGAATATAACAGAAAACAACACATACAACTTCTATGTCAATTCATATAATAGGGATACATTATATCATATTATAATTTATATTAATTTTTTTATATTATATTATCAAGCTTTCAACTTAAGTAATTAAGAATATGATTTTTTATTGAAAAAATTTAACTAAAAACATGTTATAAAACAGAAAACTCATGTTACTTTATTAATTAAAAATTAACCTGATTGTAGTAATATTTTGTCCACACAGAGACATCTGCTTTATGGCAAAGAGTTCTTACCTTCCCAACCTACCAATTAATACTGGAATTGAATACATCCACACATGTATAGATTATGACATTTATTTTATGTACTAATCCATCTCAAGTCAATTGGCCAAATTATACCATATTTCATCTACTGACAATCACCTTATTTCAATATTTCTAAATGTATTAAAAGTCAATCTTTTAAAATCAAGTTCAGAATGTTATCTTGAATATTAAAAATTAAAACTATCAACCATAAAGATTTTTAAAAATAATTGAATTTATAAGTATTTAAAATTTACTTCATAAATTTTATATTTTATTTTATAATAACAGTTACAACTTGCAAATATACATTTAAATTTTATCAGAACACTTATAAAT
>Ga0123340_1001747_pt1 | contig 18630 bp, 12 predicted proteins | sample SirMexnodulemix_FD_89961 | JGI IMG/M metagenome (GOLD analysis project Ga0123340, IMG submission 89961) | Root nodule microbial communities of legume samples collected from Mexico - Siratro Mexico nodule mix | ecosystem: Host-associated > Plants > Roots > Nodule | place: Mexico: Nepantla... | reverse complement strand
TGAAGGTCAGTGGGAGACCTGAACATGAGCAAATGATAAAAAAAAAAAAAATTCATTCAAAAGCCTCACATAGGCTGTTAGAAATGTTAATGAAAAAACGAAAAACTAAAAAAAACAATGTTAGGTTTTGGTATAAGATTTTTTTTTTTTTTTTTTTATCATTTGCTCATGTTCAGGTCTCCAAGTAACTTTCATCTATGTAAACACAGTTGAATAGACACGTGCCAAGGAACAAATAATGCCATAAATAAAAAATCTCTCATTCAAATTATAACACGCAGGTATGGTAATATATTCTAAGATGGTGCAAGTATGCTAACAAAGCCATTAGAAAGGAAAACTATAACAAACAAATCACGAAGCAATACTAAAAAATATGAAATGGCAGCAGAGACATCATGCAAGGGAGGCTACAAGAGAGAAGTGCTTGTGCAGTGAAATTTTTTAATAATAAGTGTATACTACAATACTACAATATGTACAATTTGGATACTACAATACTAAATATGAGAAAACTTACTTTAAAACGTTGAAAGAAAAGCTCTTTTATGTCATCAGGTATTGAACCCCATGTAGGCCACGACTCACAATATTGTTGTTGAATGGTCTCTGTGATGGCATGTGACACAATCCTACAAGGATAAAACCTTAATAGAAAAAAGTTATACAAATATTAGTACACAATAAACTCATACAACATATAATGAAAACAAATTTTTATTTCAAGTCTTACCCTTGGCCATTTGGTGAAATCATAAGAAGAGCAGCATTGCATAGGGTACCAACCTCAATGTGTGATTGTGCATCATCTCCATGACCTCTAGAATGCCCTGATAATGGTGAAGGTGTTGTTGATAATGGTGATACTTCTAGCAATGGTGATGGTAATGATGATGTTGACGGCACTGTAGGTGATGGTGAAGGTGCAGATGCAACAAATAGGGGTGGAGATGTGATTGGAGGGAGCACTTGTCTTGCTTGAGATGGCATGTTAGCAACAACATCAATTGGAGAAGTTATAGGTGTAGGAGTTGGGGTTGGAACCGTTATTTTCAGTACATAGTGTGGCCTTTTCTTCTTTATTTCCCTCTTCCCCTATTGACATGAGGACCCAAGTGTCGGGGTGGGTCAGAACCTCCTGCTGACATGTCTATACATACAAAGTGAACACGAAAATATAGATATCAATTATTAATGAAAACAACATGAAAAAAGTTAAAAACACATAACATAATGTAGAAATGTTTCCGATAACAATCATTAACTTTTAGCAATATCTATTACAAAAGAAAATTAACATTTGAATGACATTTATCAAATTTGGCTAATCCTAAAGAAAAGTACAAACTTCAATCATCATCATCAAATCCCCCTTGTTCATTGTCTTCTTGGGAATCATTTTCTTCAAGTTTCCCATCTTCACTACTATCCTCTTCAAAATGATCATCTTCAACTTCTTCTTCACTATCTTCTTCAAAATCATTATCTTCAAAGCCATGTCCTTCAATGTCTTCTTCCAAATCATAATTTCCAAACTCCTGCGCTTCATTGTCATCTTCTACATCATTACCTTCAAACTCCTCATCCTCTTCATCCACTTCTTCAACATCAACTTGTGAATGTTGGAATCCCAAAACACGCTCAACTTCAATTACTTCATTTACACGTGATATTTCATCAATTTGGTAAGGAATATCATCTTCGATATCATGAGCTTCTATGCGACCTCTCGGTTTTGTTTTGATTGCAACACACCAACCTTGTTTATCCTTTCTTGATGTGGGATACGACACATAATATACTTGTCTTACATTACTTGCAAGGATGAATGGGTCAAAAGGTAAATACCTTTTATCCATGCAAATGTCTACAGTTCCATATTTACGATCCACTATTGTACCTCTACGTGATGGATCAAATCAATCATAGTAAAATACAACCACTTTTTTGCTAGAGCTTGAAGTATTATACTCTAACTCATATATGTGTTGAATAATCCCATAAAAGTCATCTTCACCTCCTTCTATAAGCTCTTTTACATAAACACCATTGTTTATCTTTTTTTCCCTTGCTCCAAGCATGAGTATGAAATTTATAGCCATTGACAAAATATGTGTGATACTCATTAACACGTGTGAAAGTACCATAGGATAATTCTCGTAAGTGTGTGTTTGACACACTTAAGGGCTCATTGTTAACCTACAAACGTAAAAAACATTAATAATTGTATTCTATTTAACATATAAGACAAAACATATTTTTTTCTAAATTTAATAGATACATACTTGATCCTTGAACCATTGAGGGAAATGTAGATGTATAGAAGTTGATGCATTTGATTCGTGAATTTGTTAAGATTGCAAGAACGAACTATGAATATTTATCAATCAAATGAAGATCAATTTTTTATAAAATATAAATTTCATAAGTAATGAAATGAATTGCTTTAACTACTCACTCAATGTATGGTTTAACTTCGGTGCAATTGATCAACACATAACATAGGCGGAATTCCACTCTTTATGGGTTAACCAATGAATTGACTTCTTCCCTGCATGACGACCCGATACGTTAAAGATGGATAATGATGAAGGACACCTTTCACTTCGAATAGGTATTTCATTTTTACAAATTCGTGGGGACAACATAAAGTTCTTGAAATAGTGAGAACAAAAGTAAATTGTCTCTCGGTGTAAGTAAGATGCACAAATTGATCCTTCAACCCGAGCCTTATTTTTCACTGATAGTTTAGAATCACCCTTGAATCTATAAAATCTATAAATGACAGATGAGTTTAGTGTTGTGTCAAATAAGTAATACATTTTAAGTAAATGCAATGACAATATTCTTACCTTTCAAATGGATACATCCACCTATATTAAACTGGTCCACCAAGTCTTGCTTCACGTGCAAGATGAATAGGGAGATGTTCCATTGAATCAAAAAATCCAGGTGGAAATAGTCAAAGTGGCATAGGAAAGTTATATTATTCTCTTGATGATTTGCTTTAATATATTTCTACGAAGAAAATATTACACAAAAATATCATTTTCTATTTTAAACAAATAAGGTAAGAAAAAAGTTACAGAAACATTTAAAACTATTCATCTGACAAGTGATGTGCATATGCTTATTGTTGGGTCATGCAACGCATGCAAAGTAATTTAAGGACTGGATGCAATTTAAGGATTGGTTAACCAATTCATAAGGAAACATGTGCAGACTAACCCTCATAAATTAGTGTCCAGATGAGTTATCCAATACTTTGCATAAAAGTAATTGAGGTGAATGGTGGGTTTGAGGATAAAAGCTATTTAATAAACATTTTCCTAATAAAGGTATGGATTAAAAAGTGGCTCATAAGACCTTTGGCTGAAACTAGAAAAATCCTACCACAAAAGAAAAAAGGTGGTTGAGAAAGCTAAATGCAAAAACCACATATCATTATTGTGCCAACCTGAACCACCATCCTTTAACTACTAGCCAAATGGTCAATTACATAAAAGCAATATTCAAAATATAGCACTCAAATTGCTTCATCTCATAAAATAGGTCCAAATTTTCCACTTACACATATGATAATGAATGGACAAGTTCTTGCAGCTGATCCGGAGAGAAACCAATCTCATCTAGCAGCACCTGGTAACGAGTAGGCCTACTAGTTCCCTAAACACAATTTAGAGGGGGGGAATGTTAATATAAGTTCTTACACTAATTCCACACATAACTAGGTCTACCTTTAGTTGAATTGATTGTTACAATACACATGGAAAGAATGCCGAATCACAAAAAAATTAGGGTATCAAGATGATGAATCTGTTGTTGTTTAAGATTATATAGAACCCTTTTGTTTCAAATCACAAAAGTACCTGCGTTTGACGCTGTGGTGCCGTGACAACAAATGCTCTGCGGTCCGCCTAATGATTTTGAGCGAAAATTACCTCCGTTACGTCCGCGGTGTGTGACAGTGTATGGAAACATGAGAGTGTGTGAAAAAAGAAGAACTGCACGAGAATAGGAAGAAGAAGAACTCACGAGAATGGAAAGAAGAAGCAACGCACGAAAATGAAAACAAGAAGAGAACGGGAAAATACAAGAGAAAGTTTAAGTTTTTAAGATTTTAATTAATTTAAGTTTACATACGAAAAAAATTCCGTATATAATATTTAATTACAGACAGATTTATATTTGTATATAATTTTCCGTATGTAATCATTAATTTACATATGAATTTATATCTGTATGTAATATTCCGTAAGTAAAATTGATTTTTTTTAGTAAAAATGTTACAATATTATATGTATTTTATCTATAGTAACATTTTTATGAAAAAATGTTAGTGTAGATATTAAAATTTATATATAGTAACATGTAACCGTAAAAATATTACTAAAAATTATAAATATGGTAGTACGTGTCTATCAGATCATCCTCTTCATCTACCCCGAAGACATGTAATTGTAACTTCTTATGACTCAAACTGTGTTCAGGTAAATAAAATTCTTCACAAAAATAGCAAACTCATTCATATGCAGTAGTCAAATTCCTGCCAGTTTGCAAGCTGGTCTTAGAAACATTAGATATGGTGTTGGAGGACCCCTCTTTAACGTTGTTCTCAGACAACCCGGTACACCCTTTTGTTACCTGTTGACATTGGTAACCACCGAACCCTTAATCTAGTTGTGATTCCTTCTTCCAAATATTTTTATCACCCTCGTGTTCCTGTTGTGAGTGACATCCGCCATTGAAACGTCACAAAATCGTAATGGCTGATAGAATTACTACTTCTACAAATATATTGCACTCCAATAACTAGAATGAGAAAGAGGAACCCAAGAGAAAAAAAGTTTCAAAAAAAAAAAGAGTATATTACATACTATCAAAAATCACAAGACTGAAATAAAATTATGAAAACTAAACACTCCCATGGCAATCTATTTACCATTTATATCTAACTTTTATTAACAGAATTAACTAAGTCTCACAACTAATTCTAGATGTCCTATTTATATGTTACATGTATCAACTTATTTCATCTCAAATAATTAATCAAACCAAATACACAAATTTTCAGTATGATTTAATTTAAACTTAATATAAAATCCAACCTAACCTACTGTTTTAGAATTCGATTTCCATTGTTTTTTTTTTATTTAATTTTTGTTATTATAAAATTGTAAAACATTTTCTTACAGAAACTTGTTGAATAGTTTATAATAAGAGTTGTTAAACATGTTATAATAAAAAATATTAAATATGTTATAGTAAAAATTATTAAATGATTTACATTAAAAATAGTCAAACAGAGAAAGATAGGAAAGTAAGTTTAATCGAAATTCATATTAGATCGTGGTTAATTAACGCTAAATCTGAACTCTTTTTAATCTATTTTCTGTTATTTTTTTTATTTTTTTTATTTTTTTTTTGGGTTTGAAGCATCTACAATCCTAATCCAACTCAATGGGAGCGTCAAAATTTGGTTGCTACAAGTAAAAGTCAAAGCATAGCGTCGCTGTTAAGCACCACCTACCAACCCCGTTCGGAATAAGAGAAACTCGTTTTGTTTCCATTTTGCTCCGTCCTTACCTGAGAAGCAATAATGGCTGTGACTCCCAAAATTGCTCCTTCCATGCTCTCTTCCGACTTCGCCAATTTGGCTTCCGATGCTCAACGCATGCTCGACTTTGGCGCCGATTGGCTTCACATGGACATCATGGTATTCTTCTTCTTTTCGTAGAAATTTGTTCCCTTATATACACTATTTCGATCATATCACTATACGATGTAGAATATCAAACATCCTTCGGGAAATGTCGAACTTCAAGTTTGCAGAACTGAAAATCTGTTGACGGTTCCATAATTAGGCCCAGCAGAAATGCTAAGACAGGATCTCAAGACATTTGTTTTCTTCTATTGCATTCTTCTAATTTCCAATTTTTTTTTATTTTTTTTTATTCTTTTTGTAGCCGAGATATGCAGCTTGCAATTTTTATCCTTTGCAATTATGTCTTATTGTTATTTGTTAACCAGGTTTGAAAAAATGTGTCATTGTTACTGTAGTTGTGAATCTAGTTGTTCATCTGATTCAATTTAAAATGTGTCATTGTTACTAATTGTCATTTGTCAGCAGCCATGGGTCCTGATGTTTTTCATTTTTGGTTGATTTGCAGGATGGGTAAGGAAATTACTCTCTTGCTTTGCTTGTGCTGCTGACTTTGCCCCTCACTACTCAAATTGTCATTGCCTCAAATTAAATGGGATTTTAAGTTGCATTTCAGTTCATTCCCTTTTGTTGTTTTGGCCAGTTAATGTTACCCGTCTGCAAAGATAAACGTGTAGTAATTGTAGTTCTTTTACCTGATAACGTTTCAAGTTCTGATCGCCTGTTAATAATCTGTGGCACTTCCTGTCACATTTTTGTGTTAATTTTCTTCTATATTTATGACAATGAATTTGAGTAAGTTCTAATTAGTTTATTAGTTTGTTTGTAGCTCTTTGAATAGTATATACATACACACTTTAATTTATTCAGTTAAGAATTCTCTAAGGTAACAGTCTTAAGGTGTGTCTGTAAAACCATTCAACCTCCGTTGAACATGGAGCCATCAAATTTTCCCAGGCATTTTTAGTTTCTCTGAATGTGAGAAAGGGAGGCTGAAATGGGAACACAATCACACACTTACTGTAGCACCAGGGATAAGAATTTTGTTGAATGGTGAATGATCTCATTTTATGTGTAGAGGTATAGTTAATTTAAAATATTGCATTCTAAAATGTGCTTGTCAATAAGACTGACCTATAAGCTAAAGTGGATACTAATATTCTGTCATGTTCCATAATAACAATAACTGGATCAAAGCAACCTCATGCCCTTAGTATAGGTTCTGCTACTGTATTCATCTGTGATCATCAGTAAGGCATTTTCTTCTATAAATTTCCCCAATATCAACCACCTGTATAGCATCGTAGTCTGCTATTATTTCCTTTAGTTACCTGAGTTTTTATTTTCACCATTTCTATTGGCTATATAGTATTTTTTTTTTTTTTTATGCATCCAGCTAAGTACTTTGGTCTATGCTACATACCTCTGTCGCATATTTGTTTGTAAGTCATTTTTCGTTTTTGTCCAATAATCATATAAAACATGTAGCAGATGCTCTTCAATTTTCAAGGCCATTTTCTGATGATGGATTTCTAATAGAATCATAATTTTCTTCCTGTTGTGCTGTTATTTGTTTTTCAAACAAATAATTTCTTTTGTACTCTATTGACATTAGGCAGAATAGCTAAATACTTTCACTACAAAAGTGACATATTATGGGACAAGATGGGTATTTAATTATGCTTGTACTGAGTTGGATGGTCATCTAATTGAATGAAATTAAGGCAAACTTTGTAGAGCTTGGCAATAAACAACTATCTTTCAAGGTTCTGCTTGCAAGGGTGTGCCAAGTGAATTTTGTTCATCAACTTGACTTGGTCTTATGGATGATCTAGAGTTACCTCATGTGTGCTTAATTTTGTTTATTTTTGAACTTTACTATCATTGTGTGTGAGCATTTGGCCATTAAATTACTGAAAGTGTTTCCTTTCTTTTCCCATTTGCTTCTAATTTTTTTTTTTTTTCAGGCATTTTGTCCCCAATTTGACTATTGGCGCTCCAGTTATTGAAAGTTTGAGAAAGCATTCAAAGTAACAGTCTTCCTTTTTCATTGATCTAGACGATTTTATTTTATTTTTTGCTTATTTACATGATATAGGGTGCATTTTTAGTCACGAACCATTAACCCTGCAGGGCATATTTGGATTGCCACCTTATGGTTACAAATCCTCTTGATTATGTTGAACCCTTGGCAAAAGCTGGTGCTTCTGGTTTTACATTCCATGTAGAGACATCGAAAAGTTTGTCCTTATACTTCCTTTGGTTTGTCTTCCTCATATGCATTTTGTTCAGGCTACCTTTATATAATATTTTGTTGTCTACCTTCTTAAAATGATTCTTGTGGATAGATGACTGGAAAGAACTTATACAAAGAATTAAGTCACATGGCATGAAGCCCGGGGTATCATTAAAGCCTGGGACCCCCATCGAAGAGGTCTTTCCTCTGGTAAATATTTTCCCCCTTTGGTTCTCACACGGTCACACCTATATAGCTGGATTTTGTTATCATGTTTTATCTTCTGTGAATATTGTGACTGTGTGCATAAAATAGAGATTAGATACAATATCTCTGACCTGAAGTTCTTAGTCTCTAGAGGGTATTTTCTTCTTGTGTATATAATATTTGTTCTTTTCACAGGTGGAAGCTGAAAATCCTGTTGAAATGGTTCTTGTGATGACTGTAGAACCTGGATTTGGAGGACAAAAGTTTATGCCAGAGATGATGGATAAAGTATCACCACTCTTTCTTATGTTATGCTCCGTGTTTTACAACTCTTGTCAATTATACTAGTTTTATCTATTTTTTCATTAATTCTTTTTCTCTCATTTTGAATTGCCAAACCAGGTACGTGTGCTTAGGAAGAAGTATCCATCGCTTGACATTGAGGTATTTTAACCTATTTTTTTGACTGATTTCTTTTTGTTTCAAGTTAGATTCACATTTTCTTCGTGGTTTTAGACATATTAGATAATTGAGATTTTTTGCTTGCTTGATTCTTGAAAACGTTAAATCCTTCGAATTTTAATTTTTTATATTCTTGTCACTGAATGGACAAAGAAAAGTGGTCTTTTATTTATTTCTTGTTGCTGTAACAGTACCAATGAACCCACAAAAGAATGGATATGGAATAGGAATCTCTGTAAGTATTATTACTCAAGATGGATATGGATTACAATGAGGAAGGCTACCTCATATTAACAGTACAGAGATAGAAAAAACTATGATGAGAATAGAATTTTCCCCAGTGATAGATCAGAATTCAGTCATGCATATCTGCTTTCTCTCCTCTAATTGAATTCTATATACTACTAGTGTCTAAACCATTCGAAATCCTTCAGCCTACAACTAGTTATTTTGGGCTTTGCACTTTTCTTCCTTCCCTCATTTATTGGATCAGCACCCACGTATCCCTCGGCAGCTAAGCTATTTTCAAGGCAAGGCCTCTTTTTCCCCTCTTGTATCTACACTTGTTACAATTCCTCCCCCATTAACCTTGCCCTCAAGGTTAAAGTCAGGGAATGTTTGCAGCAAAACACCGTGATCATCCCAAGATGCTTGAGATACATCAAGACCTTCTCACTAGACTAGATGTTGCTAAATTTGTTGGCATCCTCATAGAACGATCCTGCTTTGAAGGATGGAAACTGGTTGAAGAACAGGACTCCAATCAACAGTGATGATGGGTAATGGAACATCAGGAGTAGAGTGATCCCCTTTGCACAATTTGAACTGCGAACAGTTAAAAACATAGTGTTCTTTTGCTGCAGGGGGCAATAGTAAACTAAAAGCAACTTGTCCTATTCTCTCTGCTACTGAAAAGGGCCCAAAATACCTTAAGCTTAATTTTTGGTTCTTCGTAAGAGCCAGTAAGAGCCAGGAATGTTGACGATAAGGTTGTAAGTTCACCAGCACAGTATTCCCTACCTGGAATTCGAAGTATTTCCCCTTTTCATCAGCATGTTTGCATATGGTTCTGGGCTTTGTTCACATTCCTCTATAACTTACCAAGGACAACATTCTTTTGTAATGAGCTGGTCTTGAACCAGAATAGGATCTTTAGAATCAGTGATATATTTCATCAACTGAGGATCTCTTTGATACACCACCTTGAAAGGTGTCAAACTGCCGCAATGATGATAGGTAGTGTTATACCAATATTCAATCCAAGGTAATAACTTAGCCCAATCCTTAGATGATTCATATGTAAAGATTCATAGATACATTTGCAAACATTTATTCAATGCTTCAGACTGCCCATCTGATTGTGGATAGCATGCTGTACATATTCAACTTTGTGCCACTCAACTTGAACAATTGCTGCCAAAATTGGCTTGTAGAAACCTTATACTTGATTGATACAATTGTCTTAGGAAACCCATAGAACTTGATATACTTTTCATAAAGGATTTCACTACTTGTTTACTAGAATAATCGGTTTTCAGTGTAGAGAAATGAACATATTTTGATATCATGTCCATAACCACCATGATCACTGTGTAGCTATTGGATGGTGGAAGTCCTGTAATGAAATCCATGGCTATATCTTTCCATATTTTCTTGAGGATTTGGGGGAGGTTGTAGTAGTCCCAAGGCAATGTTGTGTTTGTCTTGGCTAGCTGGCAAACTAGACAAGTCCAAATATAGTGTTTGATGTCCTCATGCTTGCACCAGTAAAATTGGGCATCTATTTGAAAAAGGGTTCCTAGTGAATCTGTCATGTCCACCTGTCAATGAATTGTGACACTCATTCAAAATAATTTTAATGAGAATATATTAGACACCTCCACGAAAAAAATGTATGCTTGTGTACACAAAACACTACGTAGGCAAAAACAAAGAACACTGTTATCTCACTCTAAACAACAACGAATTACAGCCGTTACACAAAGGAAATTTGTTCCTTTCTCACAGGAATACATGTCCAATCAACTATAACCACATAAAACTCCCCTCTTAAAACAACACGGTTGGTCTTATATATAGACCAACCTGAGGACACCCCAATACAAAACACCCCCTATAACTACCTTAACGATCCTCCTTGTTATTTTAATTTCCTCCTAGAATACATTTTCTATATTTTTCCCATTTCCTATTGGCCTAACAATACTCGCCTCCTCTTCAACCACCTTGTCCTCGAGGTGAAAATCTGGAAATTGTTCCTTCGTTGTTAAGACATCTTCACATGTAGAGCTTTAGCACCACCTTCCTTCCATTGGACCAAAATCTGCTGCTCAGGAGCTCCTTGGAAATCAATAATGCTGTTTATCCAAAATCTTCTTGGGAGCAATACTCAATCCTCCTCCTTGAAAATCTGGAGATAACATGGACTCAACCTGATGAGCTCGCATTGCCTTTTTAAGTTGGGACACATGAAATACTGGGCGTATATGCGCATTATCTGGTAGTTGTAATTGATAAGCTACTGACCCCACCTTACCTAATACTAGAAAAGGGCCATAGTATCTTGCTGACAACTTTGGGTGTAACCTTGATGTAATAGATTTGCCTATGCGGTCTAATCTTTAAGAACACTTGATCTCCGACCTCTATTTGCAAAGGTCTTCTACGTCAATTTGCAAATTTCGCCATTTGCTCTTGGGTCCGGTCCAAATGATACTTCAGTTGTTTGAGTGCCTCATCTTGCATCATTAGTCCTGATTCTTTGATTCTATTGCCGTTTCACTTGGTATAAGTCGTGCCAACAAAAGAGGTGCTCTCCCATACACTACTTCAAATGGTGTACATCTAGCAACTCCTTGGTAACTGATGTTATACCAATATTCCTCCCAAGGAATAAAATGCACCCATCTCTTTGGCTGTTCTGATCTAAAACAGCAAAAATAAGTCTCCAAAGTTCTATTCAGTTTTCGGGTGATAGGCTGTACTCATGTTTAAGGTGGTTTCATTCCTTCCAATTTGAAAAGCTCCCTCCAAAAAAAGCTCAAAAAGATGAAGTCCCTGCCAGTTACAATGGAAGTTGGAATCCCATGTAATTTGACTATCTCTTTCATAAACACTTCTGGGACTGAGCAAGTAGAGTATTATGGATGCTTTAACACAATGAAATGTCCATATTTGATGAGACGATCCACCACAACTAAAATGGCATCATATCCATTAGATTTTGGCAGTCGAACTATGAATTCCGTGCTAATTTCCTCCCATACTGCCCCTAGAACGGGTAAGGGCTGTAAAAGTCCTTACAATGTCCTGACTAAATATTTCTTTTGTTGGCATACAACACAAGCGGTCACAAATTCCATAAAACCCTTCTTCATGCTAGCCTAATGCAAGGATTGAGTTATTCTCCTATAACTGCTAAAAACCTGGGAATGTCCCCCATAAGTGTAGTATGAAATTCCTTCATCAACTTCGTGATCCAACCCATGGATTTAGATATAACTGTCTTGACATTAGAGTCCAACCTACCATTGTCCAAAGTGTAATGCCCATTGGATTCAGGATTTTCCTTTAACCCGGTCATAATCTTTTGTAACATAGGGTTATTTTGCACTTCCTCTTCAATCCTTTCCATGTCTGGCCAATAGGGTTTAGATATGATGTTCATTTCGGTGTCTTCTTTTTCCTTTTGATCCATGGAACAAGATAAAGCATCTGCTACTTTGTTAGATGCACTTGCCTTATAAATTTTGAATTCATAACCCAACAATTTGGCTAACCAGTTTTGTTGATTTTGTGTGGTGATTCTTTGTTCCAAAAGATACCGTAAGCTCTTTTGATTTGTGGCAGATAAGGTCTCCAATGCTAAATGGACAACACCAAAGCGATTAATTCCTTCTCATGGATGGACTTAGATAAAGATGATTCAGCCAAGGTTTTGCTAAAGCGGTTTGGGCTTTTTATTCCAAGATAAGATTGCTTCTATTCCCTTTCTCGAGGAATCACACTCAACACAGAAAGGTTGATTAAAATTTGACATCATCAGAGCTGGAGTAGTGGTAATGGCAGCTTTCAAATTTTGCAACGCTTCAGTACCCTTTTCAGACTAAACAAAACTCCCCTTTTTTAACATTTGAGTGAGAGGCCTGACTATTTTTCCATAGCCGTGTATGAACTTGTGGTAATATCTAGTCCAACCCATAAAGCCTCTCAAAGCTTTCAACGTCTTGGGTTTTAGCCATTGCCCAATGGTTAAGACCTTTCGTGGGTCCATCTACACTCCATCTTTTGTAATCACATGGCCTAGGTATTGTAATTCTCGCCTTCCAAATTCACACTTTTCTTGATTTGCAAAAAAGTGGTGTTGGTGTAAAGTTTTCAAAAGCAGTTGGAGTTGCCAAACATGTTCCCCCTATTACTTAATGTAAATCAAAATGTCGTCAGAGAATACCAAAACGAACTTCCTCAGGAGCGACTGTAACACTAAATTCATTGCACATTGGAAGGTAAGCTGGACGTTAGTCAAAGCAAAGAGCACGACCAAGGATTCATAGAGTCCATGATGTGTCTGAAAAGCTGTTTTTTGTATGTTAGATTCATATGCACGAATCTAATGATAGCCAACCCTTAATCCACTTTAGAAAAAAATTGAGGTCCACGTAGCTTGTCCAACATTTCTTCTATCATAGGAATATGAAACTTATCGAGTATGGTGGCCTTATTTAGAGCTCTATAGTCTACACAAAATCTCCATTTGCCACTTGCTGGGCTGGATTATCCCCGCTTTCAACATCTCGGCCACTTGCTTCTCAATTTGAGATTTCAACAAAAAAGGATATCTATAAGGTCTGACATTTACCGCTTCCACTCCTTTCTTCATGGAAATTTTGTGATCTATTCCCCTCCAATAATCTTTGGGTTCCTCAAATACCCCCTTGCACTCCTTTAACACCCCCTCTATTCCCTCCTTTGGCCAACTGTCCAATTCATTGGTTTTTTATTTTCCTAGAACCTTGAGCTTCAATTCCCAACAAAACCATCATTGCCTCTATTTCTTTTTCCTTCTTTTGCACCTGTGAAGTCACCACGGTTCTAGATAAGCACCGATCTCCCTGAATCTGCACCTACTGTCCCAGATGACTAAAATTTGTCAATGTCCTCCAATTCACCTTGACTTCACCCAAAGAAGCCAACCATGCTACCCCTAGAATCACGTCCACCGCTCCTAAGTCAAATACGTAGGTTTCTTTAAGTGTATAATCTCCCAATTTAACCATAACATTTCTACAACATCCACTCGTTCCCTTTTTATAGCCATCTCCCAATCTCACACTATAGGAAAGGGTGGGTTTTATTTGTAACTCCCAATTTTGAACAAATTTCGACGATATAAAATCATGACTTGCTCCATTGTCAATAAGCAGCAACACTCGATTCCCACTAACTTCTCCATGTGACTTCATTGTATTAGGTTGAGTCAACCTCTCCGCCCAGAATAGAGATAAGTCCATCTGTTTTCACTCCCTATCCTCATACCCTTCTTCACAATTTCCCCTGCCTAAATTTTCATCCTTCGTCTCCATCTCCTCTTCGTCTCCATCCCTCACTACTACTGTTGAGTAATACTTGTACCAACATACCATTGATACAACCCTGGAATTTCGTTGTATTGAGACTAGAGGACCATTTCAAAGCATTGTAAGAGTGACGCTCCTATTGAACGTCAATTTCTGAAGTAAGATCCATGTCAGGGGGATCTGGTAGTAGCTCTCCGCTTGCATCATCTTCTAAGTGCATAAGCAGATCCTGTTTATTTGGGTATCTATGACTAGGAGAGAATTTTTCATCACAAGTGTAACAATGGCCTTTTCTCTTCTCAATTGCCTTTCGGCAGGGGGAAATTTGTTAATTAGAAGTTTTTGGACTAGTTATAGTGGGGCTTGGAAGAAGGGGTGGTAGACTAGTGGACTTAATGGTCTGAGAAACCGGTAGGTTGGTATTGAGGCTTGCGTTTTGGGGAAATAGCTGGAGGAATAATGTTTGGTTCTGGGCACATACTTCTCTTCATATAGTTTGGCCAATGACACAGATTGAATCAGAGTAGGGGCCTAGGAAATTATATCGCTAAATATCCAGTCTAAGAATACCAACAAACAATCGGATCATGCTTCGGAGATAATCCCCTGAACTCTATATGCTATAGTTGTGAATTGGACATAATATTCATGAACTGACCCCACATAAGTCAACTTAAACAAGTGAGATTGAGGACACTAATATGGAGAGAGTCCAAATTCCAGCTCAAGTACACAAGTAAAAGCAATCCAAGAATGAAATGGAACAGTGGTAGTCATCATCTAATACCAAGGAACTACATCCTTGTCTTAATGGATCACAATAATGGTTAAGCATTGATCATCAGATGTGTAATGGCAATCGAAAAATCATTCAACCTTAAAAATCCACTAGTGAACACAAGCATTGTCAAAATGCGGACAATCAAGCTTAACATTGCGAAACTGAAATGGATGTGAAGAGCATTGAACATTTCAAGTCTGGAATCTGCTTTAGCAGAATATCAACAGATTCAACCGTTTCAAAACGAGTAGATTGTTCCTTGTCACGAGCATATCCAAAACTCTCAAGATTTGTTTCACATCTGGATACAATTCCTTCAATAGTATCGGTTTTGCCATGGGAAAAGTTCAATGAAAGCTCCAAATGTAACATTATCAATGAACATGCAAAAGAATGTATATGGAAAGGAATCTTTGAAAGTATTATTACTTAAGATGGATATGAATTACAATGACGAACGCTACCTCATTGTAGTAGTAGAGACATAGAAAATACTACATGAGAATAGAATTAGAAGATCACAATTCAGTTATGCATATCCCCTTGCTGTCCTCCACCGAATTCCATATACTGGAGTCTAAACCATTCGAAATGCTTCAGCCTAGAATTTGTTATTTGGGTGTCCTCAATTTTAGATTAGTATCCACGTGTCCCTCTACCGTTGAGTTCTCTAATGTTCCTTTTTCCTCTCTTGTATCTACACTTGTCATAGTTGCCTTTGTACTTTGAACTTATTTTATATATTGGTGTCTCACCCAACCTATCCATTTAACATTATTTCTAAGGCTGTGTTTGTTTCGTGGTAACAATCCATTCTAAAGAATCATATTTCCAAGGATATTATTATGTCTAGGATTTTAATATTCACATTAACATGTTTGATTGACATTTAGTAATTTCAGAAAAAATATAATTTAATTGAAAAAAAAAGTGGAATGCGGAATAACAAACCGTGGAGGTAGTTACTAGAAAGTAACTTCCATTCCCCTCATAATGTAAAATACCCACCTTTCACCATGAGAATAAGAGGCACAGTAAACATGAAGATTGTGAATTCATAGGAATCAACAATTCTTGGAAGACTTTTTCCAAAACTTGTACGAAACATGAAAAATGAAATACTCCTGGCTCACTTTCCCCGTAATTTTTATTATATCTTGAAGAAACGTCCCCTTAGTGCTATTATTGCGTTCATGGAGATTAGAGATAACTTAGATCTCATTTGTAAGAGCTTATTTACATTTTATTTGGACTTGTGATATACACATGTCTAACTATATGGGAAAGCTTATAAAATTAACTTATCAGGATATGTTCATAAGCTTATTTCACTAAATCTCTTAAATCCTCTTCGATTATAAATACAACTTTAACAATGCTCTTTATACTATTCTCAAGAAAAAAAATTGTAGAAGAAAATTAAAAATAAAATGAATTATTATTTTCTATAAGTTAAAATTAGTTTATATACCAATTAAAATCAAATTTTTGAAGAGGCTTAATGAGAGTATTTATCTAAATTAATTTACGTCTAAATTAAGAGATACATAATCATTTATTTTTTTCCTTGTATAAGGATTCGTCAAAATTTTATCCCGAAAAAGTATTATTCATCAAGTCCTTAAATGCGCTGTTTATCCAAGCGGACATTAAATGTTTGTTGTGTTAGCATGGTCATGAACACTAGCAATAATACTATTATTTCAACAATTGAATCATACTAAATTTGGATTACAGGTTGATGGTGGTTTGGGACCTTCAACCATAGAGGTAGCTGCATCGGCAGGGGCAAATTGCATTGTTGCTGGAAGTTCAGTGTTTGGTGCCCCGGACCCAGCTCAAGTAATATCCTTGCTGAGGAATTCTGTTGAGAAAGCCCAGCAAACCTTGATACAGTAAAACGAAAGTCGCATTAAGTTGTTGTACACTTCATAACTCACCAATCAATATGCTTAATGTCAACATTTTGCTATGTGGAATAAAAGATCAATGACTTGATAATGTTTCTTCACATTTCTATATCACGTGTGCATTTCATAAATACAGACACGAAAAGGGATGGCAAAATGCTACTGTCACATGTAGTATTATGTTTAAGTTTAAATTTTTGACCACCTGTTTGTATTTTTACATTATGTATAAATAAGACAGCGCCATCTATGGTTGTAGAAACTAAGCATTTACTCTTGCACAAACTTATTTCAATATTTTCTTGTCAATATGATATTTACTGATATGTGAATTGTTTATTACAAATATCTTGAGAGAACACTGGTCACCTAGTCTATTTTCTTGAATAAAATTCATATATTAGTCTCATTGAGGGGTAAAGGGGACTCTTGCGTTAGTTATTACATATACGTTAAAATAAGTTTAATAAAGTAACATTCCATGAAAGTGCTTGTTCTTGTTTGATAATGATACACCAATTAGATTTGTTTTATCAGCGCACAATGGCATGTGCACTGTAGCACAAGTGCATATCTTGCTTGGATGGATGCTGATCACACTTCAATACAGTTCCCAATTTTTCCATCTACAATGTCTTTGAATCTTGGATGGATGGAAAGTGTATTTAAATATAGGGACGATCCATGGATGAAATGTTCTTGGCCAAATGTTTTAGTTCTTGGCCTAACCTTCCTCAACAAAATTCAGATATTTTAAGTGCTCCCTATTTTTATACTGTTGTATTTTTATCACTATCTTTTTTGTAATCATCTTTATTCTCGACATATCACATTAGAAGCGTATTCGGGATTGGATTTGTTTCCTTCTACTCCCAAAATAAGCATAAATTTCTGTCTACCAAGAACAGTGGGCAGCATGTGTAATCTCACGTGCATGTGCACGCTTTATTATGCCATTCATTCAGACCCCATGCTTTGATCATATGGAAAAACATGCTTTAAAAAGTGAGTTGAACTCATTCTCAACGTCAGGTGAGGGTAAAACAAATATTATTCATCTTGGGGTAATACCACATTATTTTACGTGACCTAATTTCATGGCTTTTTCGAGTCTCATGCCTTGTTTTTGTAGTGGATTTGGCAAACATCAAGTAAATTGGTATTGATGTTAAATCAAAACCTTAGTGAAAACAAAAAAAAGAAAATAACTTCAATGCGAGCAAATTGAAATTTGTTTTAACTTTCCAATTAAATGAAACTAAATTTCTTCTTTTTATTAAGATTTTATTCTACAATTAAATTTTATTAAAACATGCAATATATATGTTGACGTTAATATTAGCATTGTTTGATTTAAACTCGACACTTCTCTTATGAAATAGTTTTGACATGTTTCATTAATGTTTGTTGCTTCAGAATATCTTAAATTAAATAATGTTAACGGTATGCTTTCTAATTATTAAAAATCCTAAACTATTTGATAAGAAAAAACTCCTTAACTACTGAAAACTAATATATTCTATAAATGCAACTCCTCATCAACATTTATGTTAATTATAAGACAGAAGACACGGGATAATGAGAGAGATTGATCTATATATGAAGATAATTCACACAAAAAAGTTCAAGGTGCTTCGATTTTTAAGAGGTCGACATTGGTAGAATGTCTGGATCATCATTGTTTTTTGGGCTCCAGTATCCAGATAGGCAATGACTTTGATAGCTTTATTATACTTTGAGGGAAGAAGTTGGATATCAACACAGGGCTGAGGTGTGGTTGTGTTGGTAAGAAGCAT
>Ga0123340_1001746_pt1 | contig 18630 bp, 8 predicted proteins | sample SirMexnodulemix_FD_89961 | JGI IMG/M metagenome (GOLD analysis project Ga0123340, IMG submission 89961) | Root nodule microbial communities of legume samples collected from Mexico - Siratro Mexico nodule mix | ecosystem: Host-associated > Plants > Roots > Nodule | place: Mexico: Nepantla... | reverse complement strand
TCTTTATCATTCAAATGAAAACTATAAATAATGATCAATGCACTTGTTTTTCTCTAATTATAATTTTTTCATCAAATTATATTATCCTTTGATGTATAAAGTCGTGTATTTTCTTTATCATTCAAATGAAAACTATAAATAATGATCAATGCACTTGTTTTTCTCTAATTATAATTTTTTCATCAAATTATATTATCCTTTGATGTATAAAGTCCTGCAGACAGACGACAAATTCTTCTATCAAAGATCACAAGCAAATTCAGAGAGCAATACTATTTGTTCCTATTTCTAGTGTTCCTTTTTGCTCTTTAGATGCGTATTATACGAATATGAACATAAATTAGTTTCCTGAAAAATTGTGTTCGAAAATGGAAGTGCAGGCTATGTGGCCAAGCACTGCACGCGTCGTCCCTTTTCACGGAATTTGGGAACTAACACACCGCTGGTCAGCACTTCCAACAACATGGGCCAATAAATGGCCATAGTCTATTCTAGCAATATAGGTTTCCACACACAGGTGGTTTTGGTAGTAAATATCACCAAAACCAGGGTGCAATATTTCAATTCCATTTTCCCGCCCAATTCCATACGCCATCAATAAATATAAATAAATTATAAAAAACTCCTCTCTTTTTAATTGGTTGTTGCTTCATTACACACCAGTCACACTGTTTTCCCGGAACTTCTCGTCTTCCCAACTCTTCCGTTTTTGTATTTCTCGTTTTGCTCCTTCCATTTCTTCGTCGTTTCCTCTGCCAGGTATCGTATCGCAGCCCTAACGCCGTAGTTTCTGTTATTTACTCCATTGTTCATGTGTTTGTTCGGTGATTGTACTCTACGTTTTTAGGGTTTGAAATGGAGAAGAAGGACAAAGTGAATAACGAGGATCTTGCTGTGGAGTCTCCAACTTCGGTTCTCGAAGACGAGGTCTGTTATGTGATCTCTCTCTCTTTCTCTCATTTCTCCAAGTAAATCATTCTCGTATCAAGCACTAACCTGAAGAGTGAACATTTAAGAAGGCCGTTGTTTCTTTCACGCAGTCGCACTCGCGCACAACGTGCTCTTGTTATGAACTCTTTGTTTGGATCAATTCTTTATTAACTATAACTTGCATTTTGTATTGTAAGCTTTCTTTGAACGGCTCTCCTTTATGAAATCCTGTTTGGCGCTATATGTAGTGTTAAAACTTATTCCGCTTTTGTTCTTGTTTAGATGATAGAGGATTTTTTTTTTTTATTAACTGTGACTCGCGTCATGTAATGTAAACTTCAGTTGAACGATTATTTTAATCGAGTTCGTTGTTTGTCGTCGTTTCGTGTTACAAAATAGTTTTCAAACTTTGTCGTTTTTGTTAATAGAGGTGTATGTTATTTTTAATTTGGTATAAATTGGTTTTGATTGGTGTTTGATTTTTGTTCCTTTATTTTCAAATGGAAAGGATGTTTGTGCCCCGAAGGACGAATTTAAGTTGGAGGAAGAGTTAATTGCTGATGTGAAAGACGATGGGTCGTCTCTTGTATCGAAAACTATGGCAGAGGAGGAAGCGAAGTTACTTAAAGCTAGGATGAAGGAAGATGAGGTGCTGTGTGAGGAGGCACCTGACCTCAACGACACACAGTTTAACAAATTGGATGAGCTTTTGACTCAGACCAAACTATACTCTGAGTTTTTGCTGGAGAAAATGGATGACATCGCACCGGTACTATTCCACTCTCTCTTAATGCTCCTTTTCTGTGACAACTTTTGATGCATGCTTATTTGTTCTTCATGTTGCATTGCTCTTATTCTTTGAATATTATTTACTAGACTGTGGGTGAACAAGTGAAAGTGGAAGAGCTAGAGAGCAATCCTTCTGCGAAGAGGGGACGTGGGTCGAAAAGAAAAGCTGCTTCCCAGTGCAATACTGTCAGTACATTGTGCTCTGGTGCATCTAAATTGTTTTCACGTAAACTGGCATGCCACTGTATATCACTGGTTTTATGCATAGAGTTGTAAAGTTGACTCTAGTTAGATTTTTAGTTGATCAGATAGTGTTTGGTAATTGATTTGAAGTCACAAAACACGATCATTTCTATCCCTTCTTTATAAGCAAAGTTTTATGAGCAGGTTTATTTTGTTAATATATTCTATTAATTTCCATTGCTTGCATCCAGTTTGAGCTATTTTAATCATTAGTGTGTTTTCATGTTTGTAATTACTTTAGAGGAGGGCCAAAAGAGCTGTTGCTGCCATGCTAACAAGATCTAAAGAAGGTGAGGGGACTGTAGATATGAAAATGACCGAGGAAGAAAGAGTTGAGAAGGAGCAGAAAGAGCTCATGCCTTTACTGACCGGGGGAAAATTGAAGTCTTATCAACTGAAGGGTGTAAAGTGGTTGATTTCCTTGTGGCAAAATGGATTGAATGGGATTCTTGCTGATCAAATGGGTCTTGGAAAGACAATCCAAACGATTGGATTTCTCTCACATCTAAAAGCGAAAGGTCTGGATGGGCCATACATGATAATTGCTCCTCTATCAACCCTCTCAAACTGGATGAATGAGATTTCTAGGTAGATAAGAAATTTATTTATTGAAAATTTTGGCTACTTATTATTACCATCTTAACAATTATTGTTCTGCATGTTTTTATCTTTTGACCAATGGTCATTATTTTTAATAAACGGAATAGGTTTGCACCATCACTTCCTGCCATTATCTACCATGGTAGCAAGAAAGAGAGAGACGAGATCCGAAGGAAACATATGCCTACTAGAACAATTGGTCCGAAATTTCCCATAGTCATAACTTCTTACGAGATTGCATTAAATGATGCCAAGAAATATTTTAGGCCATACAATTGGAAATATCTCGTTGTTGATGAGGTAAATAAATTCATTTGAATGTGCAAAATGTTTTTTATTTTTGTCCAATGTATTAAGTAAGCAATATTTTAATTAGTCTGTATGTTCCCGTTGTCTAACTAGATTTTTTGAACTTTTGAAGGGACACAGGCTCAAAAACTCACAATGCAAATTAGTGAAGGAGTTAAAATACATAAATGTTGAAAACAAGCTTCTTCTCACTGGAACTCCTCTTCAGAATAACCTGGCCGAGCTATGGTCTCTATTGAACTTCATTTTGCCTGATATTTTTGCATCCCTTGAAGAATTTGAGTCATGGTTAGTATTGTTTTCTTACTGGTTTGATGATGTGCCAACACTCAACGCAGATAGTTGAAAATCTAATGCCCTATATTTTTTATGTTTTATATTGGGCTAATGAAACCTTTTTTTTATATTCTGACTCAGCATATTGAATGTAAACAATTTGGGCCAATTCCTCTACACTTCAATAATTTTGCCTGTTTGATATATTGTTAGGAAGTTCAAGAATTTGTTTCAATTTGGATGCTTCCTCAACCTTAGTTTCCTTTACCATTGAATCTGTTGTGTCCTACCTACCCCTACCCTTTTCTGCTCGCTTCTACCAAATTTAATTATGCAGTCTGTTTTTACATTTCTAAAGTCTTTTATTTTTTCAAACCAGTTGCTTGTGTGTTTGTTATTATGTTGCTCTTTTCAATATGATCTATAGATTTTATGTCACTTAGCAATATTGGTTTTGGTTTGATGCAAATAAAACACTATTTATGCATTTGTTTTACTTTATTTAAATATAATTAAATTCCTTGTAGGTTTAATCTGTCAGCAAAGGGCAATAATGAAGCAACTAAGGAAGAACTGGAAGAGAAGCGAAGATCCCAGGTATGCGCTCTAAACTTGCTTTTGTATTACTTGTCCATTCTGATAATAGGAACTGTAAGGCTACACGTGACATATTCACTTGCAGGTAGTAGCAAAGCTTCATGCAATTCTTCGACCCTTTCTTCTGCGTAGGATGAAGTCTGATGTTGAGATGATGTTGCCAAAGAAAAAAGAGATTATTATCTATGCAAACATGACTGAGCATCAGAAGAATTTGCGGGATCATTTAGTTAATAAGACGTTGGGAAACTATTTAAAAGAAAAGATGTCAAGGGGTAAAATTTACTTCCAGTTTTTGCTATCATGCTATGAAAACAAGGTTTTCTTTCAACTCCCTCATTATAATAATATAGATCTGTATCACATTGCTTTACTGCAGGACGCCCTGTTCCTGGAGGTATGATTCGTAATTTGGCTATTCAGCTCAGGAAAGTGTGTAACCATCCTGATCTTCTAGATTCAGCTTATGATGATACAAGTAAGTGTCGTGCAATTGAGTGGATTTACTGATTTCAAGATCTATTATTCTTACCTAGGCTATGTTTATCTGTTCGGACAGCTGTCTATCCTCCTTTAAATGAGATAGTTGAACAGTGTGGAAAATTCCGTCTGCTTGATCGATTGGTGCATCGTTTATTTGAAAGGAATCACAAAGTATGCTTTACAGAGCTGTGTCTACATTTTCCCATTTCCTTGTTACTAAAGAGTCTACTTACATGCTGCTGCATTTGCTAATTGTTATCAGGTTCTTGTCTTCAGTCAATGGACAAAAGTGTTAGATATAATGGATTATTATTTTAGTGAAAAAGGCTTTGAAGTTTGCAGGATTGATGGTTCTGTGAGGCTGGATGAGAGGAAACGACAGGTTTGTACCAATGCAGGAATAACACAACACATGTTAATTCAATTCACTTTTCTGATTTTTTTTTTCATTTTTTTTTTCTGATTATTGTATTTTATTTTAGGCTATGAATATTTTATATTGCATATTCCTTCAGTTTCTTCAATATATACGTATGTTCTGTCATTTTAATGAACTGTTTGGTTGTGCTTTTTCTAAGTGTTCTTCTTGATGAAAAGATGTTTAAAACTCTTAACAAAAATAGTTTTTTTGAAAAAAAAAATCTAATTAGAGAAGTTTGCGCTTTTCTTCGAAGCTAGAAAGAGTAGCTTCAGAACATAATATCACTACCACGAAAGCACTGATTTTCAAAGTTTACTTATATCCTAGATAACAAGGAATTAAAGAGTTTTACATTTGTCTGGCGATCATGGTATCTTAAATTTGTAATGACAGCCTTTTTCTGTCTTCCTTTCTTTGCTTTTTTTGTGCATCAATTATTCCAGTAAAACGGAAGCATTATTGACCATTTCTATTGTAGTTACCGTGGTATTTGTAGATAAGCTTTAAGCCTGTTATTATTTGCAAATATTGCTCTTAATCTCTAATCGTTGGTATCTCTTCTGCTCATGAACAGATCCAGGACTTCAACTATGCAGATAGCAATTGCAGAGTTTTTCTTCTTTCTACTAGGGCTGGTGGATTGGGAATCAACCTCACTGCAGCTGATACTTGCATTCTTTATGACAGTGATTGGGTACTGCTTGACATAGTCATTGTTCTGTATTTTATCTATTTGCTTTACTGTTTTATTTATAATACACATTTTTTTTGAGTTCCAGAATCCTCAGATGGATTTACAGGCCATGGATAGGTGTCATAGAATTGGTCAAACAAAGCCTGTTCATGTCTACCGGCTCTCAACTGCTCAATCTATAGAGGTACTTCAATATTGCATATCGGACTCAGTCTTTAGTGTGGCTTGTTATAGGATGGATATGACAGTCTATATTACAGGATCGCATGTTGAAAAGAGCTTTCAGCAAATTGAAGCTTGAGCATGTAGTTATTGGGAAAGGACAGTTTCATCAAGAACGTGCAAAAACTGTTAATATGAATGAGTTGGAGGTTTGTGTTTTAGCAATTGCTATCCAATGATTTATTTTGAATTTCTCCCATGTTAAAAGTAGAAATGAATTTTCTGTCAACTGCTTCCCTTTGGTGTTTAAAGATTTTTGCAGTCAATATTTCCTTTACATGGCCAAAATTACGTTTTGTTGTATTGGCTGGACCAGATGAACATGCTGATCATTAAATGATTAATTAGTCTTTCTCGTCTCATGTATTAGAACTTGTCCGCTCAGCTTACACCTTACCAGTACTTTGTTGGCATTCGCTTGCCTGATCATAACTAGATTGTGCTGTATCTCCATTTGCTTAGGGTAAATGGATTAGCTTAATCTAAAATTTACTGGAAATATAAAGTCAAGTTGAAAATTTTGCATTTTATTATTGGATATATTTGTTTTGAGACTTTCCTAGACCTTGTCTTAATTTGTTCTTTGTGCATGATCGAACTTTAGGAAGAGGATGTTTTGGCATTGCTTCGTGACGAAGAAACAGCCGAAGATAAAATGATACGAACAGATATTAGTGATGAAGACCTGGAGAAGCTCTTGGATCGCAGTGATCTTATCGTCAACAACTCAACCGACGGTAACTTGAAACCTCCATGCAGTACCTTTCCTCTTAAAGGGCCAGGGTGGGAGGTGGTGATTCCAACTGCGAGTGGAGGCGTGCTCTCTACTCTCAACAGCTAGTTTGTCGTCACTATTTATTGGCCCCAGAGTTTGAAATACCTTCCCTTTTGTGGTCTGAGATGATATGGCGTTTTTGAGATGGTCTCATGTCACGGTGGTAACTGGAGGGTATTCATTTTTGTAGATACTTCTAACGTAAACTATACGTTTAGTAATGAAGCTACTCTGGCCATGTTTGTTGAGAGTTCCAATTGAATACTCAACTTGTTCAGTGGAATTCATTTTAAATGATACTAGTGAATACACGTCTGCCATATTTCTATTATATGAAAATATTGTAATTTTTAAAATTTTAAGATAAAATTGTGTAAGGATAAAAGTTGGAAAATAGTACAGAAGAATTAGGCAGTTACTTTTGTCAATGAATTAAGTTGTTTTAGTTAAATAAATTATAAAATTGCGTACTTGTGAACGCGACTGGGTAGTGATTTCTTGGGTATGGTTGTGGGCTTATATTGGTAAATGTGTTGATTCTTTTATTTATTTAAGAAAAAACGAAGGATTGCATGAAGGAGAAGAAATAGTAAATTTATTGCTTTCATCTTTAATTAGAAGGAAACTATCCTCTGTATATGTAACTTTATTGTGGCCGAGTATACTATGTGTCCAATAGGAAGGGGGACAGCTGTATAAAAAATCAAGAAAATGACGCATATTCCAGAATTCTTTAATCAACTGTGGCACTATTAACCGTGTTATTATTCTTTGACATCCATGTAAGGACGGATTCTTCTTACGCCTAGGCAGACTCAACGAAATCACTGTTATATCTTTAATAAAAAATTTAAATAAATCCTACATCTTCGTACCTCCTAATCTAGAATATAAATTTTAATTTAAAACAAAAATTCTTTTAAATACAATTTTTATAGTATAATTCAGAATAAAAAAATTGTATTTTTTAGATTGTATCATATAGAGTTCAAAAATTATATTTAAAATATAAAAATTGTACTACAAAAATATGAAAGTGCAAAAAAAAAAACATGAAGGTGCCAAGAAGAATCACTCCCCTATAAGGGGTGATTCTTTTTGCACCTGTATACTAACTTCCTGCACCTCCATAGTTTTTAATATTTCCATTATAGTCATGTGGAAAAGATAACCTCCATAGTTTTTAATATTCCCATTATAGTAATGTGGAAAAGATAAAATTGCCCTTGCTGTTGGAATAATAGGTTAATGGGCGGTGGAAAAAACCAGAACGTGCAGACATCGTGGAGGTGCTGAATGGAGGTGCAAAGTTGCTGGTAGTAGTGGACGAACATTCTATTGGTGTTAGAGTTGTTGTGGTTGAGGTAGGTGACGGTGAAAGAAGGATTGGAAGAGGAAGTGATGGTAATTTATGATGGTGTTAATTTTTAAAATGTGTTATGGATTGTGTGAGCCACAATGTATTTAAAATATGTTGCAGTTGTGTAACCCACAACCTGCAATATATATAAAAATTTAAATGTTACATAACCCACGACACACTTTATAAATCAAAATTAGTTCCAGTTTGTATAAAAAAATTGCGATGTACTGCGGGTTACACAACCCGCAACCCGCAATGAAGACGGCCCAAAAAAAACGTGCATCATTGTCGTTTTTCAGCGTCAATTATCTACATCTACCTCTCCAACGTCAAATTCAACACACAATAAATCGTTACATGCTTTTAATTGATGGTATAATTCTTAAATATGCCAAATCTTAAAATTTCTTCCCCTTCAAACGAGTTACAATGGAGGTGCAGCAAACGTGCTACAGTAGAGGTCGCATGGAGGTGAATGAGTGCAGTGAACAATAAACAATGAAGTCTGTGGAAGAGGAAACCAAAAAAAGATATGCAGGAGGTGCAGCGTTGCAGCCGGCGGAGGAGGTGCAGGCGGTAGAGGAAGTGTGTAAGGGGAGGTGCTGAGTGAAGAAGAAAAGGGTAAGATTGGGTTAAAAGAAAATTGAAAAGGTTAAAATGGTAATTTACTATTTTTATGGAGGTGCAGGAAGTTAGTATGGAGTTGCAGGAAGAATCACTCCCTATAAGCTCGGAGGGAGATATGGTTGGGTGTGAGGCCCAACCTGTGACAAATAGAATAAAAGTGGATTTAGAAGTCCATGAATTAATTGGAACTAATTAAGTTTTTCTTGAGTTTATAAATGTTGGCGGTAATTTTATGTAAAATCATTATCACAATATATAAGAGGGTTCAATTCTCAATATAGACTTTAAAATCTTGCAGAAAAAATTAACAATTAAATCTCATAACTAACAATGGTCATTTGCTTTTGCATTTGGCTTCAAAAGAATTTTTATATATAATATTTTATATTCTTATTTCCAGAAAATGAGAGAATTGTTAAGATAAATACTATAGTATGTTGTTAATTTTGATGTGCTTAGTTCACAGCAAGTTTCTCAATCGCTGTCATGCTAAATTTTTATATTAGTATTACATTATATTCATTATAACTAGATGTCGAAGGACTAAGAAAAATCTTATTTAAAAGATTACTCATAACTTGTTATTGTTATAAGAAGGATAATAATATATGATTCGGGGAAACTGAACTTTATCTCAGATCTTTCAATATTTTTTAAGAGTCAGATCATTGTTAAGTTTTTTGAATTTAAAGTGTAGCAGAAATTCAAGTCTTTCATAACGTACGTTGATTGTGGGTGTCAAATGATTATGTATTTTTGACATTATTTTCTCAACTAGAATTGTTCTCATTTTGATGTTTTTGAAATTTTCTTCCCTCCAATAATTATAAGGGTCTTTTAATTCATTAAAGAATTATCTCTCTTATTAGAAAGAGAAAAAACAAGTTGGAAGGATGGAAGATGGTCCATAAGAAATATTTGAGTCTTTATATTAGAATAATTATCATTTAGTCTCTTGATAAACTTAACAACTTGATCTTGAGATATAAATTTTTTATTGTTGATTAAAATATTATAAGTATATTTGATAACACAAGTATGTCGTGATAAGGGATGAAAAAATTTTCTATCCTAGAGAATTTTTAGATCAATGAAATTATTTGTCATAACTATTTTTCCTTATTTGAAAGAAGAAATCAAGTCATGTAAATTTACAATACTAAACACATATCTTTGAGATAACTTCTCCATGTCATTGTATATGACAATAATAATATTTATTCATATGACACTTAAATAAATGATGGGTTTGTGAATCTAAACAAACAATTATCATGTTGCTCTTTTCTCAAGTTAAGAAGATAATATGTGTAATAACTAAAGTTTGTGTATTCCAATTAATAAAACCAAATTTATTATTTGACATGAGACTCATGAAGTAAAACTATTGGTGATATATTTTTCCTTCAAAAATATTGATAGAAATAGTTAGGCTTAGATATAAAGGGATATAGATAGTATGAAAAAAGGAATGTAGATAATATGAAAAATATGTATCTTAAGTGATGTCAACCATCCTGTAAAATAACAACAAAAATTATAAATTTCATAACTTTAATAAAATAAAGGTTTGTAGAAGTTAGAAAAAAAATATCAAATTGATTTACTCGATTGTAAAAGTAAAAACTATTGACTAATAAATATAATTATATTTATGTAGAGATAAAAAATATTTTTTCATTGAATGATTCATGATAAAGCATTATTAAATATATGTTGATGGTTAATATAATTATTAATCATTATGTTTCGTTAAAATAAACAATTTTAGAGGTAAAAATGATATTTTGAAGTCTACACAATACATTTTTTTTAGCAAATTTTATGTTATAATTAAGTTTATTTTAAACATATTTTTATTGTAATTAAATATTGATAAATTGATTTACGAAGTTGTTTAAATATTTTTTTTTTCAAATAGATATAGTAAAACCTTATATTTTGTTCAAAGTCTTTCAAATCTCTAAATAATTTGTCTTATTGAAACCATAATTTTACTCTCTATAATATTTAATAAAGTTTTATAATGTGTTTATACAAACGAAAATGGGATTTTGCTGAAAATTTTCCTTTTGAGTGGATGCGATTACCTCGGGTGGGATATTCTTGCATTGTGTTAAACTTGTATTGACTCTTGAGACAGATATTGTTAGTTTATTGGTCGCTTAAACTGTACAAAAAATGTGTTTTTAATTCTATATTTTCTCTCAATCGTGATTAAGGTATCTCTATTTTCATATGGATAAGTTTATTCTTCAAATTTAAAAATATATGTAGATTTAATCTTTTTTATTTAAAGAAAAAGATAAACTCTTTAAAAAAAACTAAATTGATATTTAAAAAAAAAAGTTAAAACGAAATTTACTAGCATACAAATATAAGGATTTTTATTACGTTTAACTGAAATATAGTAATTAATCATATTTTAAAAAACTTTGGTGCCAAACAGATTTTAGAAAATATTTTCAATATTGAAATTATTATTTTTTAAATAATATTAGAAATATCTGTTTAAAGATTAGAGAAGAATCATACATTACTGGTAATGAAAAGATTAAAGGTACATTTAAGTCTTCACAATTTCAATTAAGAAATTAAATAATTTAATTTCAGGACCTTCTTGATTTTTTATTTGCACTTTGCAGGGCTCCCTTGCCACAGCTAAAACTAAACAGAAAACCCGAAGAAGGCTGGTCATCGGAAACCGGCGAAGGCGAATAGGTTTCAATTTTCCATTTTCATTGGTGGTGGCGGTGGAGATGATAGCTAACTCGAAATTCGTGGATCAGCTTCAAGATTACCATGTTCGATACAAGCGCAACCACTCTGCTCTCACTTTCTTCTCACCCAAGCCCTATGTCCAAACTCGGTTAACCCTTTTTTCTTTTCTTCTCTTATAACTTCATCAATTACATTTTAGTCGTTTAGCTTGATATGTATGCGTTGAGCTGCTCCCAGTGTGCGCAAGCAGAATTGCATGCTGTTCTTTTCTTTCACTTGTCAATTTCAGTAGCTATGATACAAAATAATTGTTATTAGAAGTGCTTTACTTTGTCTTGTTGGTATTTACATGACACTGCAATATTTGTTTCAAAACTGGAAAAAAAAAATTAAAAAGAAAAAAAAAAGAGTTTGAATTGGGTACCATGTATTTAGGATTGTGGAATTCTCTTTTACTTAGATATATTGATGGGTGAACCGATTCATAGTTTAGTTTGATCAATTGAATACCCATCTTGGTGTGACATTGATAGGTTGGATGAGATAGCAAGCCCTCTGGCTAACGGCAAGTGGAGGCAAGATAATTTCTTTTAATTTAGATGAAAAAGAGATAGTTTGATGAAAATTGACACGGTGGCAAAGTTGAAAACCATGAGGGATACATGAAAACCTAACTCTGTAGTAGCATTGAAAATGGCAAAGTATGGACATCGTATATATGTATGATATTGATGTTCCTGTGTCCCTCTTTCATTAAATACTGTAATATTGTCGTTTTTTCTTGAATGCTAACCGTTAGATATGAAATTTTATAAAACCTCTAGCGTACAGATACTCCAAAATTGATACGCATATCAGATATTGATACGCATGTTACACCTTAATATCTATGGAATTGCACTTATGATGACTTCTTTGTATCTTTGAAGCTATAGTAAATATTATGGTAATCGTATTGAACCTTGGCTTCTTTCAAATATGACCAATGATCTTTTATGACATTTTGACAGGGTTGGGGAAGAGTATGTATTTTTTTGTGGTATGTTCATTAGGCAAGAATCTACTTTGGGATGAGCAACAGAAATATATGTGATTGTGGATTTTGTTATGATCAGGAGTTTTTTTCAGTTTTGATAATCTTCCACTGGTATAACTATGTATTAATGAATTTATGCGATTTTTTTTTTTTCAAACTTACTGTTAATATATCTAGGCTATATATTTTGGGCTTTCAAGAATATCTCGTATTCTTGCATATGTGCTGCATTGTATGGTTGTGCCCATGCTTCATTAAGTATCTCGGTGTTGGTCTTAATACGGTATTAGAGTTTCTATGATTAAATAGTTAAGATTTTGATCATTGTCATTCTCTTTAAAAAAAAAAAAATGAATTTGATCGCAACATATAAACATAAATCACAAATTAAGTTCCTTCCTGTATTAGTTAGGATGCATTACTTGTTTGCAGCTAGTTAGACAACTATATCAAGTGAAGATTTTGATATTATCGATGTAATCATGTAAACAGTGCTGGAGCCAGAAATCATACATATTGGATGAATAAATAGGATGGATCTGAAAACGAGTTATGGTTATGTTTGATAATTACCCTAATCAAGTGCATATTCAATAAATATTCTGCAGAAGAGAGATTAAGTCATAAGTGTTTCGTTCAGTAAGCTTATTTTGATAAGCCTAGTTGAAGCTTATTGAAACAAGTTGACTTAGTAAAAATGTCATAAGTCACAACAAGTTTAACCAAACACCTTCAATTTTCATATTACAAGTTCATGTTCTATATCCAAATAGGTTTTGCAAAACCTCTTCCAAGTTCCAAATGCTCCTATATTGTGGATAATAATGCATTAAAGTGGTCATGGGTCAAACAAATTTAGACGCTACTATTAGGTATCCGTTGCATTTATGCTAGTTTGTGAAATTGATACCTAATCAGTTTAGTTGTCTTGCATATCTTAGGATGTAAAATGTATCCCTTGATTAATCTTGGTCATACAATATTTTTATTCATTTGTATTTGGTTTGATTTGTTGATGATAATATTACATTGTTATAATCCTTATTATGATGTGTTTAAAGATAGACTTGAAATACAAAGAAATCCGAATAGTATTTTTGACTTGTGTATACATTGATATTTGTAGACTATATCTGACCTAGTTAAGGGAATAGAAAGTGAATAATAGTTACACAAATAAACTGAGCCAGTAGCCTAATGAACTAGTGGATCTTTTGTAAGAGAAATCCAATGACCTAATGAGCATAAAACAAAACAGTAAGAGCCAAAGAATAATAAATCTGTCAGCAAACAAAACCAGAGAAGCAGTTAGAAGAGGCGTCTACAACATGAGATGAATAATATGAACAAATAATCATGAAGTTATAGTAAAACACCATATATTATTGTACATGGAAGCAAAGTAGTGATGAGATAGGTCATGGAGGATGTCAGCACTCCGATACCATGTTCAAACAAAGACTTGAAAGAAAGCCATGCATCTGAATTGCATTTTTGACTTTTGTTTACATCTGGATTTCACTTGCAGTATTCTGACTTTGAGTTTCATTATACGAGATCTTGTTTTGCCTTTTGAAACGTACGATTACTTTTAGAAAAAAAATAAAAAATCTTCCCCCACCGACCCATTTGTATTTCCTATATCACTGAGGTACAACTGAGCAAGGAAACAATATAGCCTTTGTTTAAATACAACCACAAACAAGATTTCTATTCAGTTATTTCAGTGTATTTAAATACAACCCAGATTCAATAAAAGTTGTACACTTCTGCAACTCAAAATATTTTATATTAGGAGAAACAATACATTTTAAAAATAGTTTCTTTTTATGATTATGATTTTTATGAGCATTTGATAATGAAAACGAATATAAGATTTATTTAATTATTTATCTATTTTTATGTTCAATTTGATTTATCATGGTTCTTGCTAATGCATGGTAAATATGTATTTAAAGTTTTCATTGTGGGTGTTATGATATGTAGTCTATGATGGGTTTAATACCTATAGTTTCTATGATAACCGTTTGTTGCAACAAAAGAGATAATGCAATCTGTGAGTTGAATACTCATAGTCCTTATAAGTGCTGTTTACTGCTAAAGAAGAGAGAATGCAGGCAATGAGCTTACTGCCCGTTGTTCTATAAATACCGTTTGCCCCAACAAGGAAATAGAGTAGCCAATTGGTGCAATGTGAGGTGACGGTTCATGGAAAGATTTATTATTATTATTATTGATTACGATGTTAATTACTTTTGTAATGAGTTTTCAGTTGTATTTCTGTTTTCTGTTATACTCCTTGCCTTATTTAAATATAAAACTTGAGCTGTGTTTGCTTTCTCCTTCATGTCCACTTTGTTGATTATGCTCTCAATAAGTCATTGTCATTTACTCCATTCTTTCTTTTTTTTTCCCTCCAAATTCACTAGTGGTTTAGTGCTAGGCTCAATAGGATTGCCAATTCAACAACAAGTTTGTTCGCCCTCCGTTGCATATGATCGATTTGAATTGTCACCCCAATATATTGCAGCTTTTAGTATACGGATTGTGAGTAGAAAGAAAGTCTTTATTTCGAGATGTAGATGATCCTACTATTAAGTATGTCAATGATGTAATCATGATGTTTTGAGAGACTATATTAATTAGTATGCTTGAACTATAATTCCTAGATGAATTATGTGTGTGTGTATATAGTTGCATGGTTTCACAGGTAATTCAGTATATAGATTGTCCTATTTCAAGGGAGACTTTCTCCGATTTTTGGTATTCTTGTTTCTTTATTTGCTCTTTTGATGTTGTGTTACTTGACCATGGTTCTGTGTGGGACACAGTCCAGGGGTCGTGACACTTTTCAACAAGGCCCGGTCTATAAACCTTAATACAAAAGAAATCAATCATAAACTAATATCTTTAGATGCATTCTAGCAGTCAAACTTGGACTTTGGGTCTAGGTCCTGGGATCCTTTTATATCAGATCTATTACCTTCTAAAACGCATATAAAAATCATGGTTCCTGATTCATGTATCTATACTTGATATTTCTCTTGCCTTGTTGCAGGGGTGATGTTGCTGTGGCGATTGGTTTCGCTTTACTGTTCTCGGTGCTTGTTGTCTCATCCCTCACGACCCTTTATTTGAGGCACTTTTGGCTTTTTGGGGTTGTCATATGCTTCAATATATTTCTTCCTGCCCGGCTAAGAATGACTAGGCAAACATTGGCAGAAAGAAGGGCTAAGAATGACTAGGCAAACATTGGCAAGGAACAGGGAAAGAAGACTGCCATTGTCCATATGACAATTCATTCCTGTGGTATCTTAATTGTACACTGGTAGGCAAGGCCTTATTTCTTGGCGTGTAATTAATTTGCTCTTTCGTAAATACTCTTGGTGCTCCAAGTACTCGTCTAGGATACTGGAACTTGTTCCTGCCTCTGGTACAGACTGATCACAACCTCTATGCACAGACCAAGTGAATTTGTGGTTCATAAGTAATGCACATAAAAATGAGCGTAGTCAAGAGGCACAACAATTTTCTTGTTTTGTTTCTCAATGGGCTTCTAGATTTTCTTCAGGGAATTCCTAACAGGATTATCTGCAGTGTTTTTATATACATTGTGTGTAGCTGTGACTGTGTAGAGTTGTATAACTTGCAAATGTAAATGGTTATAATTGAAGAAATATAAGAAAATTTCTATGTGGAAATTGCAGGCTAGCTGTCCATGTAAAATGCATGTGTCCTCTGTAATATTTTAAATATGTTTTATTTCCTCTGTAATATTGTGAGACTAGATAGACTTTTTAGCATGCTTACTCCAAAAATCTTCCCGGAAATTTAAGGGTTCTCCTCTCCTTTTCATCGGATGGTGATTCACAGTAGTCGAAATGAAATTTACAGTTCCGGTAGATGCCTTCTGTCCTAATCATTAAGATTCAAATGTTTTTAATTTTGTTTTTTCAAAAGTGTGACAAATTTTAGTTTTATTCCTTCAAATTTTTAGTAGTTTTGATCCATACAAGTTTTCAGTAATACCTATCACTATCTATTGATAAGGTAAAATGCATGTATGCATGTAAAAGTTATATGTCAAGTCTAAGTTGTCATTGATGTGACATATTTACATGAATGTTACGTCATTACAAAACGACAGTGTAGATCATTTTTAAACACCGAAATTAATAATTTTCTGAAAGATAAATGGAAGTTTTTTTTTATGTTTATAGAGCTCAAAAATGTATTTAATTTTAGATATTATAAAGAAGACCTGGTGGTGGGAAGGATGACATGCGACTGATAATTGTTTTTTTCTTTTTTACTTTATAAAAGGTTAGAAGGGTGATTGTATGTTGGAACAGAAAGCATAATTATATCATCTTTAGTCAGACTCTGATCGTCATATTGCAAATTTTACGTCTCCTATGTTTGTTTCTGACAGAAATATAGGTTGAATTGATTAAACAGACGTAGGGAAATCCAAAAGAAATGCAACTTTGGTTGACCATATTTTTTTATATATAGTTAGTAAGTGGCTAAGTGCTGTCATGGTCCCCCACGGTTCCATCTTGTGGCACCTTGAGGCATTGCTCTAGGTATCGAATATCATGAGCAAGAGAGGAATGAAAAAAAGTTGGGAAAATATAATGAATCACAAATATGTGGTTTCATTAGGTGGCTCACATCACAGGTGACATTATTGCTCTAAAATAATGAGTGTGGCCCTCCATCAGATCTTCCTAATGTGTTTAGGCTCTTCTTTTGGATAATAGTTGAGTATGAACGATGCTCAACAATTATTGCTGCAACAACAATACTCTGTTTCTTTTCTTTCCGCTTTCATACTATTAATATTAATTAGATTAAATCAGAATATGAAACCCAAATGCCTCTATACCAGAAAGAATTATACAATCAGTTATAATAATTTTATATGAACCCCATTGCATGTGTTACTTCCTTTTAAAAATCTTCACTGATCTAACCTTATAAAATAATCTTAGGATTTTCAGGTGATGTTATGTGCTGAGAAGCTGCAATAGAGTTAACACATGTTCTAAAAATTCAGGAAGCTGAGAAAAATATATATATTTTTTTTAAAATAAAGTGAACTAAATTGTTTAAAGCTAGAAGTGGGTTTGGTCTGGAAGCAGGTTATATCTTTTATGACTCAAGCATGACATTTTGGTGATAATATGACATTTATTTTCAATTTGTTTATTATGCAAAAAAAGGCTTTCAATTTAATCTTAAGAAGGTGTAATCATAGTTCATGAATTGTATTGCCGTTATAGCACCAGGATTAAGAGTTGCTGGAAAGCATAGAAATAAAAATATAAACGATCACGTAAATCGCGCAAAAACTATAATATTTATATTATTTAAGCTAGATATTTACTATTAATTTGGTCCTTCAACATATAATTTAAAATAACATTATATATAAATTTTAAAAAATCACATATGAGTTGAGAGATTATATTTTACCCATTGACCAATTAATAGTGTTTAAACTAAATAAAAGAAAAAACGGTGGGAAACATGTTGTTACCTGAGTCCGTTAGTGCTAAAATTAGATGGGACATGCCACTTAGATAACTTATTAGTTATATGTTTTGATAATAACGATTAAGAAAATCAAAATTTAAATAAATTGAAGATGTGTAATGATACAATTTACGAACAGTATTTGCTTATGGTTTTAAGAAACATATTATTTGTTAAATTATTTTTTTATAAAAGTTATAAATTTAATCTAGTACATAAGAACTTTTAATTTGATGGTTTGGTTACTAAAATTTAATATGAACACAAAGTTATCGAAAAAAGTAACTCAACTAAGAGAAACATCTTGTCTCAATTGATCATGTTCCGTATATACAAATGTGACTCGTGCAAATACCTGGTTATTGGGAACTAGAATTAAAACTGTAGAACATATAATCATATATATGAATGATGAAAATTATGCTGAGCAAAAAAAAAATGATGAAAATTATAATTAATTAACTAGACAGTCACGTAATCAATTAGAAAAGTTATATGCGGGTTTTTTTTTTTAATTTAATTCATTAAGGTTTATATTTATAATTTTCATTTTTCACGATGATGCAAGTGTTCTATAAAAGTGATTCGATATATGTGTCTTAAAATTTAGATTTTGGAATAACTTAACCCTGAAAATTAGTTTATAATAAGAATTATTTATCTTTTATACACAATATTTTAGTTATATTATTTGTAAATGTGAGATCCTACCATAAATAAGAGTTAAACATTACAAATACAAAGCTTCTAAGACTAGACATTTTTTAATAGTTTGATAATAAATCAATATATCAAAAACCAGTAATCCTATAATAAAAGTAGTCAACCTCAAATGTTACTTTAGGAGGTAAAAATATTGATTTCCCACATTATCACATTCATTTTTAGTCAATAATAAACAAAAAATATTAAGTGAGAACTTGATCCTTATTATTGAAAACCTTATTATTATTATTATTATTATTATTATTATTATTATTATTATTATTATTATTATTATTGCGAG
>Ga0123340_1001742_pt1 | contig 18637 bp, 14 predicted proteins | sample SirMexnodulemix_FD_89961 | JGI IMG/M metagenome (GOLD analysis project Ga0123340, IMG submission 89961) | Root nodule microbial communities of legume samples collected from Mexico - Siratro Mexico nodule mix | ecosystem: Host-associated > Plants > Roots > Nodule | place: Mexico: Nepantla... | reverse complement strand
TAGTTAGTTAAATTTAAAAAATAGTTATAATATGTAAATAATAAAATAAAATATATTAATATTTATAGAGTTATAGATATAAATTAACATATATACAAATAAACCTATAATTTAGTGTTTATTTATTTTTTATTCGGTTCACCTTCTCCAAAATTGCAAAATTGTTTACTCTTACTGTGGTTTTTCCCGAGTTATGTTTTTGAGTCGTTGCAATCCCTCCTAAACCCTAATCCATAGGGTTTCGATCCCAACCTACAACAAAATTTCTCCCAAGTCAGCCAGAGGAATAGCTTCGACCTTTGATTCCTAACTGCAACACCTGTAAGTTTTTTATACCTATTCGTCCTTCATTCCCATCGTATTTTTGTGATTGCTGGCAAAATCGATCTGTCCAGATGCAGTGAATCAGCAGTTTGTTGCTATCTTCTAGGTTTGCAACTAGGTTAAGGTTTTCGTGGAATTGGAAAATCAGAATTGACAACCTTATTTGATGTATTTATAATCCTCTTATTTTCTTCTTAAGGATATTCGTCGCCGTTTTCGATTAGGCTTTCACAGAAGTTTTTGAATGAATGATATTATTGGCTGTCTTCGATTAGGCTTGATAGGATTGAAGATACAATACTAATTGCCTAGCGTGATTGATCTGGCTGAAGTGTTCTCGACATTTGTAAGAATTGTGAGTTTGTTTGTTTTTTTATTTTTTTATTTTTTTGAAATTAGAGTGTCAATTGAGAGTTCAAGATAAAGTTCTCTAAATATAAACCCACTTTGTCTGCATGTTTTTTTTCTAATAGGAAAAAACTGAGGACTTTTAGTTCATGGCATGACACTATGTTAATAGAAACTGAAGATGGAGAGTGTACAGTTACAGTACATGAGTAGAGGTTTAAAGGATAAACATGCTCAAAAATATGAATAATTAATTTTGCTTTCTCTAATGACTGCCTCCAGTCATTCTTTTTTTCTTCCTGACATGGCATCAGAACAGTTATAATGTAAGGTTTTCGTGATGATCATCAGCCGTCTGAAAATGTTAATGTTCTCTACAAGGTTTTCTTACCATGTATCAGAAGGACATTATAATTTAGCAATGTAATAAGCCTTCAAGATGCAATTGTTTTGTGCTGATTGATGAATCCATTTCTTCTCCACAGGGACTGTTTGTGTTAAATGGCTAATAATTCTCAGCCCTCCAGCATGCAGGTAGTGTATTTCTCTCTCAATACCTACCATGAATCTTGTTAGGATGAAATCTTTGTTTGGTAACTTTTGCTGATTGTGTCTAGTGACATAAGTGATTTGATTATGAGAATATGAGAATGTCAAATGGTGATACAAGCAATAGCTCGAGTCTTAATATTTAACTTCTTTTTTTGTGTTTACTCAGTAGAGTTAATGTTGTCTTTATTTTTGCTGAAAATGATTCTTTTTAATTTTCAAATTTGTCTGCGACCCTCTCCCAGTGAGTTTGATGGTTGGGCCCTCAAAGTTTTGGTTCATCCTTATTTATGCAAATTATATTTTATTCTTCATGATATTAACTACAATTTCTTTCTCTCAATAGGAATCTATCATAATTTTGCCGTCACTCTTGTGTCTTTTTGTTTGCAGTTTCGGCCAGTCATTCAAACTCAGCAAGGGCAACCATTTGTTCCAATGAATTCACAACAATTTGGACCTACAGGACATGCTATTCCTTCTTCAAATGTGGGAATGCCTGTCATTCAAGGTCAACAGTTGCAATATTCGCAACCAATGCAGCAGTTGACTCCAAGACCAATGCAGCCTGGCCATCTTGCTCCTTCATCACAACCTATTCCCATGCCATATATTCAGACAAACAGACCAATGTCATCCATTCCACCTCATTCACAAACTGTTCCCCCTTTAAGCAATCATATGCCTGGCTTACCTGTTTCTGGAGCCACTCCTCATTCTTCATATACTGTATGTGCTGCCTTAGTTTTTAAAGCTTTACTGCTGTAGTTGATTGTTAGGTTTCGCTTGAGTTATGTAGTACCTTCTACACTCTAACATCATTGTACATTTTCAGTTCACACCATCCTATGGTCAGCAGCATGATAATGCAAATGCATTGGCTCAATACCAGCATCCACCTCAAATGCTTGCTCCTCCTGGTGGTCAACCTTGGCCGTCGTCTGCATCTCAGAGTGTTGCACCTTCCACATCTGTGCAGCCTTCTGGGTTGCAATCATCTGGAGCTACACTGACTGATGCGGTAAGTCTTTTATTGATACTTATTTTTTAATGCATGGTACTAACTTTGTGTTCATTATTTAGAAATTTCCACTACAGAGTTCAAATGCTTTTGTTTATACAAACTTTACATATATATGACAAAGCTTGTTTGGAATTCCAATGGTGGAGTTCCCTTTTCTTATGGCTTTTGTATTTTATTTATATGACAATGGCATCAATTCTTTCCCATTAGATGGTAATTTTTCTATTGTCAGTCTTATATTATGTTTCCCCCTAGAGATGTGTGCCATAAGCTGTTAATCCTACACCAGTGTGGAGAGGCCACCACAAAAAACTAGCAGGTTAGTTGCTGTTGCGAAGTCTAGAAAATAATACACACAATTTATAGTTTTATATCAAACACATATAAATGCTGTAAAACAGAAAAATATGCAAAATTAAAGAGTAAATAAAGAAATAAGAGGTGTCAGAGAGATTGAGAACATAATTGTAAAAAACATTGACAAGAAGAAATAGGAGAAGAAAGGTTAAAATTGAGAGAGAAGTGGAAAGCTAAAAAGAGGAACATGTAAGGGCTGAATGTTCATGTCAAAAAAGGAAAGTTATTGTGGGGGGACAAAAGATTTAATGGTGGCACTTTGGTAAAAAGCTTAAACAATGGCATAAAACAGGGGAACATGATGTGGTTAAGCAAAAGACTTAATAGGGGTGATTTGGTGAAAGGCTTAAATGTGAAAATGGAAAAGATGTAATCAAGAATTAATAGGGGAGAAAAAAATGAAAAAATTTAAAATTTGTAAACCCAAAATTGGAAGCACAAGTTCTTTCAAGAAAAGATAAAAACAAAACCAAATTAAAACGTGCGAATTCATCTGCTGAGGCATGGACAAGGTTTAACCTAGAGGTTGAAACTGTGGCTTCTTGCTTGCCATCACTTTTGCCACAAAACACAGTCACACCTGTTGCAATTGCAAAGCCACCCCACACCAATGTAATGATTCACTTGTGTTCCAAATGCCTAACCACTATTTGCTTGCATACAATGTGTGTGAGTCCGACCTTTAAAGAAAGCATTAGGAATTTTTTTATTCAGTTCATTATATCCGTATGTTCCTTAATTTATGGAGGTTAAGCAAATCTGCTAATGTGATCCATATATTTCATGCCTCTGGATTTTGGATTGTCCAAATATAGCTGCATGAATTATATGCTATTGGTAGTTAGTAATCAGGCACGTAAGGAAATTTATTAAGCCACATTACATAAATTTGGTGGCATGACAGAATCCCACAATTGTAACACATATTTTATTCAGTAAATACGGAACCAAGGTTCATCCAGAGCATAAAGCTTCTACAGGCTACATCATGTAGTACTGGAATGGAGTCTTTCTGCCAGAAACATCAGAATGTTGCACGCACAAATATCTACCTCCCTGTTTGCTAACTCTATTGTACTGTACAATCTGCCATATTCCCTAACATTAACTGTCTCATAGCAGTTATTGTACTCTACTCTCTACATTCTAAAAATACTATAAAAAAATTGACTTACTCATGACAATAACTTCCTCATGGCAGTTATTGCACTCTACATTCTGAGAATCATGGTCATATTGACTGGCATACTCCTAACAAAAACTGTCTCATGGAAGTTATTGCTCTTTGTTCATACCTGGAGTAAACACTCCAAATCGGTGGTCTAGTTGAGCTCGCATTCTTGCTTGCCTTTCATTTGCTGCTGTGTCTGGGTCTAGGTATCCATCATGGAATATGTATAAAAGAATTGTGACTTTCCTGTTATGATATTATTTGAGGCAAATTTCTTTTGAGAGTAGCCAATTGAATCTCAGTAGCCCAAGATGCTTTTGATAATGCCTTACATTAAATTACTTTTATTCTCTGTAAATAAAATGTTCTTCTATTATATTATGATTTCTGACAAATTTGAGCTCATTATTGCAATTCTCAGTGTTTTACTCTGACAAATTTTAGGTAACTAATGCTACTAACCAGCAATCCTTATCTGATTGGCAAGAGCACACTTCTGCAGATGGGAGAAGGTATTGGTGAACATAATCATGTTTGCTTTGCTAGAAGCATTAAATATCTTATATATTTGTTATTAACTATTTTTTTGGAAATAATATTGTCCTGTGCTTTTGTGGTTTACAATTTTTAGAATCATAATTAGAAGTTCTTGTTTTCTCAAATTAACCAGATATTACTACAACAAGAGGACAAGGCAATCGAGTTGGGAGAAACCTTTGGAATTGATGTCACCTATTGAGGTGAGTGGTTTTAATAATTTGTCAATGTTCTGGTGAATGTCACTTTTTATTACCGTGGAACATGCTTTAAAATGTAATGTGGTCAATCAATCCGGTATCTTATATGGATGTTGGTCATTTCTACAACGTTTTCAATGATCATAGAAGGTTTATGGTGCGAATATCCTTTTATGTGCATGTGCTTCCACTGATTTGTAGATGTCATGGCAAGTCAGGAGAAATTTTAACAACTGCTCTATATGGTCACTGTGAAGGCGGGTTAGCACTTTCTCAAGGCAGGCAACAGTTTGCTATTTACAATCTTATTTTTTCTTAAAACATAAAATGTGAGATTGGTGTATAGCCGGGGTTCTGCAATACCATCAGTAATTTTGTAGGGTTTTCTTTGTGGTGTCTTTTATCAATTGTATCTTTTGCTAGTTTATTTTCTGTCCTTGCACACACACACACACACACAAAAGAAGAGATCCAAGTTTTTTGTTTTGTCCCTCTCTTGCTTTACCCTCCTCCCTTTTTTACAATCTTGTGGTGGCTTCTGCATTGTACTGGGGTCTGCTTACATATTTATTGTAGGAATATTCAAATTCTGCTTTATTGTATTATTTATTGTAATTGGTTAGCTGTGGCGATAATATTATTTAACAACTTTCAGGGACGTTTTCTTTCCTTTATTTGTTTAGTTCCCACCTGTAGTTTCTTGTCGCTGCATGTGGTTAATTATTATAACCTTGATACGTGATCTTTCTTGGGTGGTATACCTTTAGCATTTTCAAATCCCACTAATTCTGCTGGATGTGACAGAGAGCTGATGCATCGACTGTTTGGAAAGAATTCACTTCTTCAGATGGAAAAAAGTGTGTTTTCTCTCCTATTGTTTGACACCTTTTTTTTACTCTTCTTTCTTTGTCATTAATATGTAATGATTTATGTTTTGGCTTTGACTTCTTTCAGGTATTATTACAATAAGGTTACTCAACAATCAACATGGTCAATACCAGAGGAACTTCAGGTTTGTTAATAATAATTACATGCTTATATTTGTATTTGTTTTTAATTTTCTCCACTTCAACTTTTCTTTTCTTACCTCAAATTGAAATATTTTCTTCAGTTGGCTCGTGATCAGGCACAAAAAGCTGCAAACCAGGGAATGCAGTCAGAAACAAGTGATACACCCAATGCTGTTGTCTCGTCAATAACCACATCAACAGCTGCTAATGCAGCTAGCTTGAACCCTTCTTTGACATCAAATGGGCTTGCTTCCAGCCCAGCTTCTGTCACACCAATTGCATCAACCGATTCTCAGCAGCCAGTTTCTGGATTATCTGGGACCTCTGTTTCACACTCTACAGTTACCCCAAGCACCACAGGTGTTGAACCAAGCACTGTGGGAACTACAAGTGCTGCACCTATAGTAGTTGCAGGAAGCTCAGGACTACCCGAGAACTCACCTCAACTATCCAAAATGCCACCCATGTATAGAACTCCATTCTGCATGTTCATTGTTTTTTCCCTCTTGTGTAGTTGAGTTGTATTTTCCAATAATGACTTGTGTATTGAAAATTTACCTGCAGTGTTGAAAATCAAGCATCTCAAGATTTTGCTTCTGCAAATGGATCTTCTCCTCAAGATATTGAGGTAATTATTGTAATTGATGGAGCTTGTTTTTATCATTAATTAGCATGTACAGATTCTTGTGCTCTGCTTGGTAGAGAGAAAAGAAATGGACTGGAAGAGAAAAGAAAGTAAGAAAGAGAGTTGAAAAGAGTGAAAATAGATGTTGTTTGGTAGTAAAGAAGGAAATAGGTGAAAGAGAATGGACATAGAGATTTCTTTATCAAATAAAAGTAAAAAAATAAGAATAAAAATAAAAGGATTTTTAGAATATTTGATTTTGAAAATTTTATTTTTTAGTAATATTGTTTACTGATTGTTATTCGTATTCATTTATTGGTAATATTTATTTATTATTCATTATTAATATTTCTTTTTCATTATTCTAAAATGTTGTTATTTTTATTAATAATACTGTTTATTATTTATTCATTACTAATATTTGTTTATTTATATTCCTGATTAATATTTATTTATTTATTATTATTTTTATTTATAAGAATATTAGTATTTATAAAAACAAAACTATATAAAAATGTCTAGATATTCGACTATCTTTGTGGAGACTAAAAATTAGCCTTTACTTAATTTGCAACATAATTGATTACATTTGAAAATTGTTTTCAAAACCAAAAAAGCATAAACACCCCATAGATGTTATCTCATTCTCCTATTTCCTGGCTTAGCTCCCGGGTGTGTTCATCTAGAGTGGTGCTGCATTTGGTGTTGAAGAACAGGCTTGGTGGGCATGCCTGTTTTCTTGGCACTCAATACTGAAACAGTTTTTGAAAATAGAAATCAAACATAGTCCAGTCTCTTAAAATTCCGCAATGAATGTAATGGAATTTGTGTTTTCCATGTTCTGTTTCTTTCCTATATTTGTAAAAATATTTGATGTTTTTGAAAACAAAAGAAAAATTGTTTGATAATATGTCTGAAAACTGTTTACAAAACTAATGTCTCTTTGTAAGTTTTCATAAACTTGAAAACTGAAAATTTCTATTTGGGTTTTCTACTTTCAGTTTTCTATTGCTCCTCTTCTTCCGTGCAATTTCACGTCAGTTTTCTGTTACCCCCTGTTCTTCCTTGCTCTTTCACATCTTACTACCTCACTCACTATTGTTTTAAACTTAGTTTCTTCCATAAACTAAAACCAAAGCACAGTCAAGCATACCCTGAATCTCTTCCTTTCAATTAGTTTTCAAGTTGGTATCAAGGCTCCTGATCTTGGTGTTTCTGCTTTTGCATATGAAATCCATCCATCTTTTTTGTATTTCTAATCACTCCAAATGTTTAGCCTGTCTGGAAACACCTAGCAACTGCTGTCAATTTAAATTTTGAGGATGAAAACTACAACATCCATTGCTCCTAATGGTGTGGTGACTGCCATGGCCCACCACGTGAAACCTGTTAAGTAACTGCAGTGAAACTGTGGCCTATCAGTTTTCTGCCATGGCTGCAGTTTGATACTGAATAATATTGATAATAGAAAACTCGTGGGAGACAATCTCATTAATTTTTTGTCCAATTAAGAATCTGTATTTATTCTGCATATTATTTTTTTCTTGCGACTCTTGCAGGAAGCTAAAAAAGCATTGGCTGAGGTTGGGAAAAATAATGTGATTCCACCTGAGGAGAAAACCAATGATGATGAAACCTTGGTATATGCAAATAAGCTGGTAAGAATTCATATCATGGAAATTCTCTTTTATTAATAATATTTGCAGATATCTTATTTTTTTCTATCATTACATATAATGCCACATAAATTATATGCTCTTTTAGGAAGCAAAAAATGCATTTAAAGCACTTCTGGAATCCGTGAATGTTCAGTCTGATTGGACCTGGGAACAGGTAGATGCCCTTTTATTTTTCTACCTTTTTTTTTTGTCTGTGATGCAAATGCTAACTTTTGGTTTTTAATTGTAATTCAGGCAATGAGAGAAATCATCAATGACAAAAGATATAATGCCCTGAAAACACTTGGTGAACGAAAACAAGCTTTTAATGAGGTGAGAAACAAGCTTCACATGCGAATTCCATGCACTATCTTGAAGTTGGTGTTTAAGTTTTCATCCATCAATTAATTCAGTTGCACTACATAGTTTCATATCATTTTCAATGAATTTGTAACGATTCTCTCTGGCTTTGCAACACTGAATCAATTTAATCTTTCTTCAGTATTTGGGCCAAAGGAAGAAGCTGGAGGCTGAAGAGAGACGCATGAAGCAGAAAAGAGCCCGCGAAGAATTCACGAAGATGTTGGAAGTATGTTGAATATAATACCTGATTTATTTGTTCTTTATTAGTTAACTACTTAACTCTGCATATTATCCTCTCAGGAGTGCAAGGAACTTACATCTTCCATGAGATGGAGGTATGTCTCTGCATGTTTGGGTAACAATTTGTTTCTAGTTGGTCTCCTTAGGTTGAAATAATCCAACTTAAATTTTCTAATTAATTATTTACTGTAACCAGCAAAGCCATTGGTATGTTTGAAAATGATGAACGATTTAATGCTGTTGAAAGACCAAGAGACAGAGAAGATTTATTTGAAAGCTACATGGTGGAACTTGAGAGGAAGGTGAGAATATGTTACATTTTGCTTTCTTATGAACCTTTGCATTCATGACACACCAGGAAAACTGCGTAACAATATTGCTTAGAGTTGTGAATTTTCTTTACATATAAATTTGAGGAAGAATCTTGTTTTATTTGGTTGGTAGTGGACCTGGTGGCAGCTATGGTCATTTGATCACATTGTTGCACTTTAAATTTTTTGTTCGTGTATTTATTTCATAATATAGGGAATAATTTGAATTGTATTATTGGCTTGAGTAAATTTATATTGAAAAGCTTAACTTAGTTCAGCACCGATCAAGCTTGTATCTTTCCATGTCATTCAATAGCCATTTTTTTGGTTGTAAACGCCATTTAAGGGGGCTTGTGGTTTTGTAATTTGTTCACATGTTTCTCAGTGCATTGTAGGTTGTTATTTGACTGCCTTTTCTCAGGAACCGTGACTTTGTGTGCAGTTTATGGCTGCTTTATTTTCTTGTCTGTTACATGGCATGGATGACAAGTATATTAAGTATGTATCATTATTGTAATTAAAATTAGGGTTGAAGTTGAACCACTTTATGTAATTCATGTGAGAATAAACTAAAATTTACTCATTGGTCCTCCACTGTTGAATATGGATTCAAGAAACGGAAAATGCAGTTATTACATAAATATAGAGCTTTAGATTATTCAAGGTGCCTACCCTGTTCTTTTTAAAACTTTATTTAATTTAATTTCTTATAACTCAATCACTAAACTCTAATCCCTTTCCCTCTTTATTGTCTTCCCCCTTAGTGTACTCTCCCATGCTTTCCATTTCCCTTTCTGTTAGTTAGGTTGTTGCAGCCCAAAGCTACATCATCCCTTCCTCACTAGTCCTCACTTGCCCTGCATGTCCTAAACCTGATGATGGGAAAAATAATAGCTATTTTGATGTGGAAAGTTGTCATAGGCTTGGTTGTTTTCTTTGATGGAGATTATAATTCTGTGTAGGATGGGCAAGATACTAATATGGTGTTCAAGTACATTGTTGAGTACTCAAAAGTTATAAGTTACAAAAACATAAAATTTGATAACATTAAAAATAAATAGTGCACTTATATTTACGCTAGAATTTAATGTCCAAGCATTTCGACTACATCAAGCAAACAACGAGCCAATGACTGAAAATAGTTTCGTCAACTAGATTCCCATTTAAAAATTATATAAGCTCCATTCAAAGTAACTAGAATGATTCGAAACCTCAATGAATAGCCACATTGATACACTGAAGTCCAAGCTCATTCCCGGAATAAGTAAGAACTAAAACAAAATGGCAAAAAGGCTATTGCTCTGATGTTATTCAGAATGTAATCTCCTTAACGTCTTGGAGTCCAAATTTCATGCTGAGATGTTTGATTGTCACCATTTTTTCAGGAGTTGGATGTTGAATAGTTGTTGATTGCACAAACATAAGATCCAAATTCGTTATGTCCATTAAGTGCAAGGAAAAGAATCATAGAACCTCTCTCTAGTCTCATTTTATTATTTGAAACTATGAACAGATTGGGAGGTTGATGAGTCTGCTACTGTTGATTGTTTGAAATCTGGGGCAGATACCCATCTATTACTGGAATTGTGGGGTGGATGCTTATAATGTTGACTGGTTTGCTTATTCTGGAATACTGTGTTCTATTTGTTCTAAAGAGTGCACAGCAGGCAATTGGCCCCTGGCACTGGGGAGAATGAATTTTTGTCTAGAATAATATATAGCAATGAAACGGTGACAGTCAACTCCCGATTTTAATTCAAGTTGCTCTTTAAAGTTGAAAGGCTAAAATTTGCATAGGTGTATGTCAAATTTATTTCATGACATTCTTAATGTTATCTTTTCTGTGAAAAATTTAGGAGAAGGAAACTGCGGCGGAGGAACACCGACGGAATGTAGCAGAGTATAGAAAATTTCTGGAGTCCTGTGATTATGTGAAGGTGCTTTTTTTAAATATGCAGTTCATTTTGGTCGTTATGGTTGCTATGTCCTTAAACCATTTCCTTACTATTTGTGTATCTTTTTTAGGTGAATAGTCATTGGCGTAAAATCCAAGATCGGTTAGAGGATGATGATAGATACTTGCGACTTGAAAAAATTGATCGCTTGCTGGTTTTTCAGGTATATTTTCTTTTAGTTGGTCATCTATGATGGATCTATGAACTGAGATTGGCTTTGGCAGGACTATATTCGGGACTTGGAGAAAGAAGAAGAGGAACAAAGAAGAATACAGAAGGTAGAGCCTAAGTTTATGATTAGTGGTTATGATATAGTCAATATACTTGTATAAATATGCACTTGTGATTGTGATATAGGATCGAGTCCGTCGGGGAGAAAGGAAAAACCGTGATGCATTTCGCAAGTTGCTTGAAGAACATGTTGCTACTGGAATTCTTACTGCTAAAACTCAATGGCGAGAATATTGCTTGAAGGTAATTGGATTGTTACAATGAAAGATGGAATAGCATGGAAAGAAAAATAAGGTATGTTTTCCTCTTTGTGTAGGTCAGGGATTTACCTCAATATCAAGCTGTTGCATCAAATACATCCGGTTCCACCCCAAAAGATTTGTTTGAGCATGTTGCAGAGGATCTTGAGAAACAGGTTATCAAATTTGTTTTAGTAATTTCTTTTAAATGTTGATGATGTGTTTTACTTAAGGGTTTAAGTGGTCTGGGTTGGGTTGAATTTAGTCTAGTTTTTAACCCAACCTAATTAAAACATAAATATAAACTATAATTCTTAAAATACCAAGATATCAAAACAATAATCATAAATCTATTTACAACTCATTAAAAGTGGTCCTAAGAAAGGATGTAAGGAATAAAATATTTACTCTAACATGTGATATGAAAATTTAGTCTTAATTAATATTCGTAAAACAATATTTCAAATGATCAACTACAGAATTATTTACTCTATAGAAAAATTATTAGACAAATAATATTTATTATTGTATACTTATTACGTAATTGGGTTCAGATCATTGGATTTGAAACTTATAAACCCCATTACCCAAATCAAATTGGACGCACTAAATGAAACCCAACCCACCTAATGACCTAATCCAACACTCAAAAAATGTAGTTGGGTTGGGTTGAGCAAGTTTGTAGGTTGGATGCAACCTGCTTACACTTCTGGTTTTGATGTTGGAAACTAGAAGGATATTGTTATGGTCTATGCTATTGTGCTGCTGGATTACTGTTATTTGAATCAGTCATTCATTAGGCAATATGTCTATCTGGGGTGAAATTCCGTTTTGACTAAATCCTACCATGTTTAGTTGATTAGTTCCAAGGATTCCAGCAAGACAATAGGAAGAAAGTAAATTCTCTCCATTAGTATTTAGAGTATTTTTTGCTGACTTCAAGTAATTTGAAATAAATTCAAGTAGCTAAGAGCGCTTATATATTTTAAATTTAGTGTCATTATTGAAGATTTCTGGGATGACCTGAATTTAGGTAATGAAGTACTAAATTGTTAGTATTATGATATCTGTTCGGTAATGCCTAGTTGTCAACCTAGAGTATTATAGTAAGTCTTTGCATGCGTGTTTGGAGAAAGTGCTTTCTGAATTATCTATTTTTGACATGATTTTTTTACAGTATCATGAAGACAAGACACTCATAAAAGATACAATTAAGTCAGGCAAGGTAGGCATCACAAAGATCTTCATTTCGTTTTATCTGTAGCATGTTTGATGACGAACCACGCTTACCCAAGTCACCTGTCTCATTCAAGTAGATCATTGTAGTGACTACATCAGTATTTGAGGAGTTTAAGGCTGCTGTGTTGGAAGATGCTGCATGCCAAACAATATCTGACATCAATTTAAAGGTTGATTTCAATTGTAATCTTTCATTTGATTTCATTTCTTGCTTTTAAAATATAAATTATGTGATGTCTGGGAATTAGTAGTTATCCAAATAAATAACAATATCTGTTATTACAGTGCAAGGCAATATCAGGACCTCATTATTTGCTTTGACATCTCTTATTAACTCTTGCTGCTATAGAAAATTGAAAGACTATTTTTTAAGCTCAATATTATAAACAGTGGTAGAGTTTGTTGCAGTAGTTTCACCTTCTTTTGGTTCGTTTTGCATATAATTTTGAGGCTCTTTTTTGCAGGTTAGTGATATGAAATTAAATCTATTGTGAAATATAAAATCTTTAGTTATAGTTGTTGAGTTTGAAAATTCAATTTAAAATTTATTTTCTCATTCTATCAATCGTTATATGCATCTCCTTATGATGCTTATGATTAACTTAAATAGTACGGGGGACCTTGTTCAAGTTGGAAAAAATCTCTATTAACAGTTTGCTGTTATCCAGATGTTTATTGTTGTTTATGCCTTCACAACATGGATTATCAGAATTAGGCAATTTGCTTCTCTTTTGTAGCTTATATTTGAGGAGCTGTTAGAGAGGGCTAAAGAGAAGGAAGAGAAAGAAGCCAAGAAGCGCCAACGCCTTGCTGATGACTTTACTAACCTATTATACACATTCAAGGTAAACTAAGATTCTACCAGTGCTGATTTATGTTTAACATTGTTTGGCTATATAAATTAATATTAAGCATCATATTTTACCTTTTAAGGATATTACTACTTCCTCAAAATGGGAGGATTGCAAGTCACTTTTTGAGGAGAGTCAAGAGTACAGGTATATTTAGTTTCTATTGTTTCATGTACCCTATAAATTGTTCCTAGTACAGTGTGTCCATGATGGAGGGCTTTTTGTTTGATGTTTTACCATCCTGTTCTTCCCTACAGGTCAATTGGGGACGAAAGCTATGGTAGAGAAATTTTTGAGGAATACATCACATACTTGAAGGAGAAAGCCAAAGAGAAGGAACGTAAGCGTGAAGAGGAGAAGGTGCGTGATTTTATTTGTCACAGGTTTTCGTTGTTGTTTTTTATGCAGAAAATATACTTTTAAATGAAGTTTTGTATTGTGTGGAGGAGCTTGTTAGACTTTTACTCATGGGCACTATATAGAGCTTTAACAAAGCATTCATATGTTAGCTTCATCCTAATCTTAAAATCAAACTGTAACATCTTAAATATAAATGGTAAGAATAATATCATTATCTTCATCTAAATATCCCCAGAATTTGAAACATTACAAAATTTCCTAAAATCATAAATTATAATTCGAATTACAGATCTTTAGACGTATATTTTCAGTAGGTTCCATGACAGTAGCATCTGTACGGTCTTCAAGATGAAAATCAAGCAAGGGAAAGAGAACTGTTCTTTATTTCTTTTACACCTGTGTTATTGGATTGCCCTTGGTGTTTCTGTACCAATTTTCTACTCATAATATGATTGCAGTTTTAGACAATCGCGTGAATATCTTTTTGTGAAGTTTGTGTGTTTCCGTGCACCTTATAGCAAATCGAGCTTGGCGGGGAACTGCATTGATATTCATTATTATTTGTAGTTATTGTTAAGACTGGAATGATATTTAACATTATGAATAATTGCTGCAGGTCAAAAAGGAGAAAGAAAGGGAAGAGAAACGGAAGGAGAAGGAAAAAAAGGAAAAAGATAGAGAACGCGAAAAGGATAAGTCGAAGGAACGCCATAGGAAGGATGAAACAGATAGTGATCAAGACATGGCCGACGTCCATGGTTACAAAGAGGAGAAGAAAAAAGAAAAGGATAAGGAAAGGAAGCATCGGAAAAGGCGTCAGAGCAGTATAGATGACATGGATTCTGAAAAGGAAGATAAGGAAGAATCTAAAAAATCACGAAGGCATGGCAGTGAACGCAAGAAGTCTAGGAAGGTATGAAATGATTTTCAATTTCTATCTAGTTAAATCTTCATTTATGTTTTATGCTTCAGGAATAGGCATATGAAATGTGTGAGCATATTCTTGCAGCATGCAAACTCTCCTGAATCAGACAATGAAAACCGGCACAGACGACACAAGAGGGAGCACTGGGATGCATCTAGGAAAACTGGGGGGCATGAGGAACTTGAAGACGGAGAGCTCGGCGACGATGTTGAAAACTAATTGTTCTTTCCTAACCTTTTTGTAGTTATGAGATCAAGAACTTCACCTCCATATTTAGAAAATATTCACTTTCTTTGTCGAAAACTTCACCTTGTTACTTCTATGGACATAGCTGCTGTGAATTTAGCATCCTCGATTGTAAAGAGATCTTTTAGTCCTCGTTATAGTTTCGACAATTTTTATAGCTGCGGAATTTGCACCAAGAGTGCTGTGCAAATGCAAATGCAAATTTAAATTTAATGTATTATAAACTTTCGTTTGTATGCTCAATGTCAGCAGATGATTTGTGAATCATTGTTGAATCGTTAGAGATCCTATAGATTTATTTATTTCTTCTGATAAGCTTGAGTATCTGAAGTCGTTTGACCGCAAGAATTAAATATGCAGATATCAAAGGTGGTATGTTTATAATGCGAGCATTTAACTTGTATAATAACTCGGGTTAGTATCAGATTAAAGTTTGGTTTTATAACTATATTTGTATTCGATAATTGACGGCGAAAGGATCATTATTCATCTACTGACGTGAAATGAAGATAACAGAAGCCTCAGAGCTAAGTTTGTTAATTCCGAATTTGATTTATTGAGATTTTAGTATTAATACATATTTCACTATTGATGCCAAGTTGTGACCAAAAAGTATTTCAAAAGGGGAATTGGTTTAATTAATAAAACTAAGTGATATTAGATAGGAAATATCATGCAACGTTACTATTCCAGCCGATAAATAGGAAATTGACCATGCTATGATCAAAACCCAAATTCCAAACGAGGCAGTTAGGCTGTTTCAGGTGCAGGACATTTGAAGAAATGTTAAGTATTTGGTGTCGAAGTTCCAATAATTTCTATTACAATTTCATTGAGGATGTCATCTAAAATTGCATCGGTGATCTCAATGCTAATGTCCTTGACGTGGGGTTCGAACTTTTTCCATTCCATGATTGAATTCAAGTAATCCAAAGTCAATAAGTAAGTAAGGTTTGCTCCACCTATGCCTACAGCTTGTTGGTCCCATTTGTTTGTTCTCTGACGAAGGAGCTTTCCAATCTGTAGAGGCCCCATTAATTGTCTGTAACCTCTTTTTCTGTCGTCTTCTGTTGGAAGGGTTATGGCAATATCTTTAACACAATCAAACAGCATCTTCTTTATCCTATGCAATACCCTTTTAGATTTCAACATCTGGGAAGCATCATTAGTCCCAGGAAGAACAACCTCTCCTAACTCCCTAGTACTTCCACACTTCCCTATCTTCTTTGTCTCCTCAAGTAAACCACCCCACCTAGCATCTGCTGATAACAACGACTCCCCTCTGATTTTCTTTGACAGAATATCACCACAACTCCACATTCTCTGTTGCATTCTCCTAACATCCTCAATCACTGTTCCATCAGAAGACATAACAATCTTATCTTATTCATACAACCTTATAAAACCATTGTATAATCTAAGACCAATCTTCACACATTATCTCGGGAAAGAGTTAATTAAATTCGGTTAGGTGTCACGTAAAGATTGATGAAAACCATGAACAAGTGGTAGTACCGGACTATATAATAATGTCCAACCATGTTGAACCTGGTGTTTAAGAAGGCCAAAGAAAATAACGTACCATTTGGAGCTCTTGGTACATGAATCTTTCTCAGTAATTCATGACCACCTTCTATGAATCTCTGCCGCTGCCTTCTATTTCTAGTAAGAGCAACCAAACCAGTTAATATTTTTTTCTAACGTAAAAGATTGAGGTTACAAAAATATTTAAGAATTTGAGTTTTGAGTCCTACCTCTGCCGCGGTACCATGTTGTATAAAGTGTGGGAATAAAACAAGTCCTGCTGTTTATGTGACCACATGGAGGTTCCCTCTTCATCAATATCTTGGCATGAACTAAACATAGTAAATCTGCTATCTGATGAAAACTGAAGAGCATGTTCAAGGACACCTTCATGTTTGTTTCTTTGGTCATACTCATGAACCCTTTTGCTTTCTCTGGGGAAAGAAAGCTTCTTATATAGGGCTTTTAGGAGATGGAAAAATGGGAGAAGACCCTTTTTCTTTTTGTTTAAGCCAGATATAGTTGGTTTCTCTGAAGTGCTGCTTGAATCTCCATCATTGGAGCTCCACCTGTTGGAATAGTCTCTTTCTGAAAGGTAAAGCTCTAGGATGAAAGGTTCTTGTTCCTCATTGAGAAACTCTCCAAGTCTTTTTGGTGGTTTGAGTGTTGGTGAGGCCATTTGAGGTGAGTGTGTTGAAGGGTTTGAAAGTGTAAAGGATTAGTAAGAAGTATGGAAGATTTTGCAGTTAAAATGAGGATAGAGAGCAGAGCCATATAAGGAAGCTTTGGCAGTTTTTGACCTCTGAGCCTCTGCTACCACACAGATAGATAGGATCCAAATTCTAAATCAGACAAACCATACACCTCTTTAATTACATTATTTTTATAAACAAAATTCTTAATCACAATCTTAATGCAACATATAGGATTATTCAAACTCTCCATATATTTACTATGTTTAACTTTTTAAAGTAACATATAATAATTGTCGAAAGTTTGAATTATTACGAATAAACAATTCTTTCACCCGAGTGTGGTTAGTTGCATAATATGAATTATATATAAAAATTACTTTTTATACTATTCTTGTAAAACGAAAAAATTACAGTATCGCTTTCTAGAAAGTTATAAAAAATAATAATATAAAATTATTTTATTCTTAAAGGTTTGGCTTGTGATTTTTCTTTGTCCTTTTTCTGCCTCTAGTATAGGACTATCATCTACTATCTATATGAAACTTTTATATTATATATATATATATATATAATTCTTAATTTATTTACATGTTACATTACTTTTTATAAAGTTAACATTTTTTTTCAATAACAAATTCATTAAGAACTTAAATTTTATCTCATATGTTATTTTTCGTCTCAAAATTATACCTTTGTTTTTAATTTCAATTAATAAATATAATAAAAAATTCTCAAAATATAATTTATTTCACTAACGTTTAAAAAGAGTAAAAAAAAATCATTACAGTAATTTTGGGTTCACAATAAATTTAAAAATATATAATAATAATTAATATTTATAATATATTTGAATTTATATTTTCTTCATGAACGGAACATGCCTAAATATGTTTCACGAATTTTGCATGAAATTGTGGATGAATTTAACTTTGTTGTATATACGGTCTTCTATCAAGTACATTTTAAAGTCATACCAATGATCACTAATTAGTAGAGTGGTTGATACGTCATTTGTATAAACTATAATAAAAACTATTACAGTTATTACATATATTTGTCCCATATTTTCAACAATTATAATGCAAGATTATGTATGCATTCACTGTGTTTTTCATAGTATTAACTAACCAATTACATGTCAAATAAATAAGATTGAAGCCCTACTTGACATTCTTTCTACCTTATTCTTGTCATTGAATAAATAATTATATTTTTTTTCAAAGGATATTAGGATATATTTACAAAGTAGTCCACTCATAATAATTTCATCTGTGAGATATTTCTCAAATTATATTAGATTTCATTCATCAAGGAAATATATATGTGGAAATTCTCCATTGTATAATATCACTAAATAAATAAATAGAATTAAGATATTTAAGTCATTTATAACATCAAAATATGCTTACCAAATTCATAAGTCGTGTGATGTAATAACTTCAAACATGATTGTTATGGACTTATTTGGATCATCTCGAATATATTAACATTTCTAAGTTATAAGACTTTTTTATTTCATACAATAAGTGAACCTAACATATTGCATACTTTTTTTATTTATAATAGATATTGAACGTTGTTGTTTTTAGGTATTTTTAAATACTCAATCCTAAATAGTTTGATGACATCTTTGACTATGTCATTCTAATATATTT
>Ga0123340_1001739_pt1 | contig 18641 bp, 7 predicted proteins | sample SirMexnodulemix_FD_89961 | JGI IMG/M metagenome (GOLD analysis project Ga0123340, IMG submission 89961) | Root nodule microbial communities of legume samples collected from Mexico - Siratro Mexico nodule mix | ecosystem: Host-associated > Plants > Roots > Nodule | place: Mexico: Nepantla... | reverse complement strand
TATTAATTTGTATAATAATACAAATAAATAATTTTTTATTTAATATATTAGTTTATTTATAGTTATATCTACAAGTATGGTAACGCATACATTTTATACTGACTAGAATTATAACTTATCATATCATATTAAATTTTTATTGTATTATATTTGATTCTCTTATCTTATTACGTCTATCCGATGATTTAAAAGTTTGATTGTTTAGTCTCTAGAAAATTTTGTTTGTATTTTTAGTCTTTATATTAACTTAGGCAATTAAGCTAAATAGATAATTAATTCTTATTTTCAATTAATTTTATATAATTATTTTGTACTTTTAATTTAGAGAAACAGGTTTTTTCCTCGAAAAAAAATTCTAATGGGACAAGTTGGTGAGTCAAGCAATTAGTGTAAGATTATGGACATGATAAAATTGATTGGACATGTTAAGCGACCTCAAATACACCCAACAAAAATATAGACTTACAATTTTAATCTTTTTACCAATAATTTGGATTTTAAATTTTAAAGTCAAATTGAATTCAAGTCTTTTTAATGAGTATAGCACTATATCAATGCCATGACAATAATTTATGTTGAAAATTGACAAAAGATCGTCAGTGCAACAAAATTATTAAATTTAAAATATTTAAAAGATCAAATATAAAAAACTAGAGATCAAAATTACATAATCGCACATCCCAAAAACGAAAAAAAAATATTAAATTTAAAACCATTTCATCATCATTTTAATCTGATACAACTTATTTTAAAAATTATATTTAAAAACCAAAAATTTGTGACATGTCAAGGCATAGCCTAAACTAAGTCCTTGTTTGAGGAGGAAAGATAAGAGAGGGTAAAAGAGAAAGATGTGAGTTTGGGTGAGGTGATTTGTGCTAAAAAGTGTTGGGGATCCCCAAGTTTATATTTTCCTAGATGGAAGCATGTGCAATGTGAAGAAAGGTGAGATGTTTAACCCATTTATTCATGAGAGAAATTCAAACGTATAGTTAAGAATTTTATATGAACAATGTATAAAAATAAAAATAAAAAAAATCGCTTAAATTTGGAGAGAATTATTTAAGTAATACTCTTTTGAATTTTAAGCAATTGATTATGTGAAATTTGCATTAAAATAGTATTTTTATTAATATGGCATGATAGGGTAAGCTATGGGCGTCAGAAGTTGGTTCTAGTACCGATTACAGAGAGACAGAGAGGTAGCTTCTCACAGATCACCTTAGTTCTAAAAAATTCCTTTAGCAATTAACAATAAAAAAATTGATAATTGAGCATTAGTTCAGAAGATTAAAAAAACCAAGTGTTTCCCAGCTGAGTCCAAGATCTATCTCTGTATTGGAACTCCGTTTTTCGCCCTCCACTGTTCATTTCTCGATGCAATATAAAAACTGAAGTTCCCCATGGAGGGGCAAAAAAATATGAAGAAGATTTTGATGGAGAAAGGACGCAGAGGAAGAAAACACTGAAGGACTGCAGAAAGAGAACTATTTTTTAATGCACGTTGAAATGGGGACAACACATGCAACTATGTCCAAAAACAAAATATTCAACTTCTTCTAATACCTCAGGATTCAATCTTCCAACTTACTACTAAATATCAGATTTATCTTCTGTAACTCCACTAATTTATTGAAATTAAATCAACAAAATATTAACTTGTTACGAAATTATTTTAATTATATTTTATATTCCTTTATTTTTACACGAATTTTTTTATTATTATAGCTTAATCTTACCATGACATATTTAATAAAAAATACTAATGTGACATTTTACCACAATGTCACACCAACACCTGCATACTAATGTGATATATTTCACGAGCACATCAACATTTTCAATGAATACATAAATATTATACGTTAGTAAGTACAAAAAACAGCCAATTAAAAGTATAAAAATAAATTAAAATATGGAAAGAAAATTTTCGAAATGTAAAGGAAAACGACTCAAAATAATAAACCTAAAATGTTTTTCCTAAATGTATACAATAATAGGAACTCGTTTCATAATCATACTATATATTTATAAGCAGTATGATATAATTATATAATAAAATATTTTTATACTTAAATATAGTAAATTATTAGACAACAAAAACAGTAACATATTAGTTTTCAATAACTATAACTTGTTAGAAATAAAAAATGTATTTGCTTTTACTTTTTATCCGTTAAACTCTCTTTCTTAATTTGATATTTTAATAAATGTTATAACTTGAATATATTTTTAGTTTTATAAAATGAAAAAAAAATATTTTTTTAATTATTTATATAAAAGTTAAAATCAAATTCCAATCCTTATTAAGCACTTTGTTTTATTTTGACCTCACAAAAATATTTTTTTTTATTTTCACCATACCATAGTCTGTAATAAAATTTATTTAGTGATGAAAAATTAAAATTTCACATATAACATATGAATAAAATTTAATTAATTTGATATGTTAATACACACTTAAACATTTTAATAATACTTTTAGGATAAAGAATTTGAACCTGGAGTAACATGATCACCAAAGTTTTTAAGAAATGTTATTAATGAAATTAACTGATAATACATATATTGTGTTGATCTTTATAGTTTGATAGTTATATTTTATTTATAACAATTAGAAAAACATATATTAAATATAACACGTTTATGTTTTTATAAAGTTATTATAATTTTATTGATGTTCTAAGGTCAAATAGAATAATATATCATATATTATGTGGTAAGAAGTTTATACACACAAACGTGGATGACATTTGGTATTAGATATTTAAACTTATCTTATATCCAAATAAATGAAAATGAGAAGGATTTTAATCTTCTACAAAAATATATTTTCAGAAAATCATAAATCCATGTGTAACTTATATATGTGATATGGTTAATTATATATGTGATATGGTTAATGGGTAATCTATATTTTATAATGTTTGATATTGATAATTGGAATATGAATGAAAATCTAATACTCAAAAAGTTTATAAACATATATTTATATATGAATTTTAAATGTAGTGTTTTCAATGTTTTTACATGATGAAATATTATTTCAATAAATTTGTCCTTAATTTTTTTTATATTAGTTCAGATGTTGCTTTGCTTTGTAATCAGTGGTGTTTTATGGTTTTTGAAATGTATAAATGTATATTATAATATTATGTACTTTGACTAAATATTAATACACCTCATGTTTGAGAGTAAGATAGTAATTCCTATCTGTCAATTTAATGGGGGTGTTACAGTCAATGTTATATAATAATAAAAAGTAAAAATACTAATTTTTAACTTTTTAAACGATAAAAATCATTTTTTTTTTAAAAAGTTACCATCAAATCCAACTATGCATAAATTAAAAAATATAAAAAAGTACCTTAAATTATTTATGGTACCGTGAAGACTGAATTTAGACTAGATTAATAAATTATAAAGTCTTCATCAATAAAATAGTAGTACCACTACTTACCAATAACACAACCCATTATTGGTCACAGGAATCAGAATGGTGGCAAGGCTAAGCATTTTACAAAACAGCAAGGACAGAGTGGTCTTTTCAGTTGAACGTAACAGCAAAAAGTTGCATATTAGTATAGTCTTTTGAGGGAGAACGATGCGTCAGTATACCAAAACCCCCAGTACCACACTGCATTAACACAACGCGCTCCTTTCAATTAATCCCTCTCTCTTCATAACAATAACTCCACCCAAATTATTACTTCCGTGCCATTACCGTTAAGCCCTTTCATTTTCACATTAATTCCACATTTAACACCAACCCTTTTTCACAGGGACAAGCACAAACACCCTTTGCTAGCTCCTCTCTCTCTCCCTCTCCGAGAGTAACAATGGCACCAACACTCTCTCACCTTGCTTGTGTTCTGGTTTTTCATTTTCTTCTTCTCGCCGTTCAAGGTTCCAATAACCCAGATTTCGACGCTCTCGTGACCTTCAAAACCGCTTCAGACACTTCCCACAAGCTCACATGGAACACCACCAGCACCAACCCCTGTTCCTGGAGCGGCGTGTCGTGCATTCGCGACCGAGTCTCGCGACTCGTTCTCGAAAACCTCGACCTCCAAGGCTCCATTCATCCCTTGACCTCTCTAACTCAGCTCCGAGTTCTCAGTCTCAAAGGAAACCGTTTCTCTGGTCCCGTTCCCGACCTCTCCAACCTCACCGCCCTCAAACTCCTCTTCTTGTCCCGCAACGCCTTCTCGGGCGAGTTTCCGGGCACCGCCATGTCGCTCTTCCGCCTCTACCGACTCGATCTGTCCAACAACAACTTCTCCGGCGAGATTCCCGCCACCGTCTCCCATCTGACCCACCTCCTCACTCTCCGCCTCGACGGGAACGAGTTCTCTGGCCACATTCCCGACGTACACCTCCCCGACCTCCAAGAATTCAACGTCTCCGGCAACCGCCTCTCCGGCGAGATACCCAAAGCATTGTCTAGTTTCCCCGAATCCTCATTCGGACAAAACCAGTTTCTCTGCGGTGCCCCACTTCAAAAATGCTCATCCGACCCAACCAAACCCGGATCAGAAGGCGCCATTGCTTCGCCGTTGTTACCACATAACAATAACAACCCAACAACTACCGTATCATCTTCACCAAGTTCAATGCCAAAAACGTCAACACCAATATCAAGTGGTAAAAGTCAGGAGAAGGGTGCTTCTAAAATCGGCCCGGTGGCGCTTATAGCCATTATAGTAGGCGATGTTTTGGTACTTGCAATAGTGTCATTGCTTTTGTATTGTTACTTCTGGAGAAACTACAAGTTGAAGGAGGGGAAAGGGTCGAAGCTTTTTGAGAGTGAGAAGATTGTGTATTCGTCGAGTCCGTACCCTGCTCAGGGAGGGTTTGAGAGGGGTCGGATGGTGTTCTTCGAGGGTGAGAAAAGGTTCGAACTTGAGGACTTGCTGCGAGCCTCTGCGGAAATGCTTGGAAAGGGAGGGTTTGGGACCGCGTACAAGGCAGTGCTGGATGATGGTAACGTGGTTGCGGTGAAGAGACTGAAGGACGCGCAGATTACAGGGAAGAGGGGGTTCGAGCAACACATGGAGGTGTTGGGAAGGTTAAGGCATCCAAATGTCGTTAGTTTGAGAGCATACTATTTTGCGCGCGAGGAGAAGTTGCTGGTCTATGATTACATGCCCAATGCCACCTTGTTCTGGCTCCTTCACGGTACCTCTAACCTTCATGGCTGTTTCTGTTTGTCTGTTTGGATGTCATAGGCCACATGAATGAAATAAAACAAAATTTTACATTTTTTTTGTTCTTTAGTTGCCCCTCAGTTCAAGAGGGGGTTATCTGCTTTGAAATTAATTGTTTGCAGCTCGCGTGTGTAGGTTACCCTCCATGTAGGTTAGATGTAGTTGGTTTTATTTGGGTTAGGGGGAGGGGTCCACTTACGAGGCTCCTTCAAATTTTGATCATGAACCATGTGCATTGGATGGGCTCTATTTATGATGATTCCTACCTTCTCCCTCCTTCAAACGCTGTAGTGATTTTTTAATACACATTGCAGACAAAGGAACTGTTAACTGAACAGTTTCTGTACAAATCACAATCATAAACCCTGGGAATGGGGACAAAGTATTGTACCATGCAGACTGATTTTCCATTGTCTTGGACTGCTTTTCAATAATAAAAAAAAAAAGAATACGAGAAGTATATATATGGTATGTTGCTTTATGTTCTTTTGCTGCAATATTTGGCCTTTTGCTTTATCTTTTGGCAGTTGAATTGAATGTCCAAAAAGTGCATAGTAGGGTTTGGCATGAGGAAATTGAAAGTTATGTATAGTAGTGGCAAATGTGTAATTAAATGGAACCTGATGGTGGAATTGGTGTGCTTCCGACAGGGAACAGAGGACCCGGAAGGACCCCACTGGACTGGACCACAAGGCTGAAGATAGCAGCGGGAGCTGCGAGAGGAGTGGCTTTCATTCATAACTCGTGCAAGTCCCTTAGACTCACCCACGGTAACATCAAATCCACCAACGTCTTACTCGACAAGCAGGGGAACGCCCACGTGTCTGATTTTGGGCTCTCGGTTTTCGCGGGCCCAGGCCCATTGGGTGGGAGGCCCAACGGGTACCGCGCGCCGGAGGCATCGGATGGTCGAAAGCAGACCCAGAAGTCTGACGTGTACTCTTTCGGTGTGCTCCTGCTGGAGATGCTGACGGGGAAGTGCCCCTCCGTGGTGGAGAGTGCAGGCAGCGCTTACGGTGGGGTGGTGGACCTGCCAAGGTGGGTCCAGTCAGTGGTGAGGGAAGAATGGACGGCTGAAGTGTTTGATTTGGAGCTGATGAGGTATAAGGATATTGAGGAGGAGATGGTGGGGCTGCTTCAGATTGCAATGACGTGTACCGCGGCTGCACCTGATCAACGGCCCAGGATGAGCCACGTTGTCAAGATGATTGAGGAGTTGCGTGGGGTGGAGGTGTCGCCGTGTCATGACTCCGCGGACTCTGTTTCCGAATCACCTTCTATGTCTGAAGATGCGTGTGCAACGAGTCAGTGAAATGAGGGACTAGGTGCTAACTAGGTTGTGTTGATTATGGTAGTATTGTAAATCAGATTATTGAGGGTTTTGTTTTTCTAATTATTTTGTTTGATGCTATCCCTTTGCCCACTTTCCTGAATGCCAAGATTGATTTTGGTTCAAGGTTTTCCGCTAATTAAAGCTGTGTGAAATGAATGATGCTTTTGTACAAGTTATTAAGAGAACAGGGCTCTAAAATGAGATAAAGTATGTTTTGGTGAGACACTCATTGTTGGGACAGTTCAATAATGGTTGACGTGGACGGTAATGAAAAGGGTTTCCAAAGAAAAACATGCCTGGTTTGATTAGCGAAATTTAACTGATTATTGACATTTGTTATGTCTTTTTGGACCGTCTAGGAATATGGAGATATCCAAATTATTTGTTTTGCTCTTTCTGGTGTGCTTTCATACGAACCTTGTTTTTTTGGTCTAATTTGTATATTAAAATCTTTTCATGGATTTGTATTTTTAGACTTTTTGTTACCATGTTTGGAAGATCCAGTTATCATTAACAGATGTACGCAACCAATTGAAAACTCACCGTATTAGTCTATACCGGATAGTTAAACACTTACAAGATGAAAAGAATGAATGAATAAATTGGTCACAATGGTAACTTGTGTTTTTGTACCTATGGTAGTATTAGAAATGCATTACCATGGGTGCAATCTTCGTGAGCTTTGACACTGTACTAGGTGCAAATTTCCTAGCAAACAGAAAACAGACATTGATGCTATCTCCGTTATACTTGCATTTCTGATTCCTTAAACTCTCCAAGAACTGAACAGTAATCTCCGACCTCAGAAATTTAGCCGGGTGTGGACCACCCTTTGACCAATCAACCCAAGTCAGACTCCTATTTGAATTCCGCTCCCAAAACTTTATGCTAACGTAGGTTGGCAAGTAATGTTCATCTGCGTAACATGAACCTTTGCAGTACTCTTGAAAAACTGGGAAATATTTTCTGTCAGATACTACTTCCAGTGCAAGCTCTCTGTCCATTTCAAACCATTGGGACCCTTTTCTCCATTGGTTGAGGGTGATATCAGGCAACATCTGGATACTATACCGGCCTCGGCCAACAGAACTAGGATCATCAAAAGCCATGACATAGTTTTGGGTAGAGTTTATCAAGTAAGTGTAGATGGTTGAGAAGTTGAAGAGTGGTATGCATGATTCTGACAGCAGTACAAAGCGTTGGTTTGTGATATCAAGAAGTGCATTGGCCAGCAAGCGACGTTCAGCTTCAATCATGTTCACATTGCCCCATTCCACTTCCTGCATTATGAGGATAGCAGATTATGAGATTACGAGTATTGACCAATGTTTCTTTCTAAATTGAAGCAAATTGCTGGTATTGGAACTAGAAATCTTAATGAACTACATCACATAATTCGAAACATAGGCATAAATGGAAACAGAATTAAAACCCGTAGTAACATATTTATGTGTGAACAATTTTCTTGAGGACTAAGATTCGTTTTATTTATTTTTATACACAAGACATTAAGCTGTAATAAAGGATCCACACAAATGATGAATACTTTCTGATAAGACAAATAAATCAATTCATAAAGAATTGACATGGTGTACAATTTACACTAAAAGGTAGTAAACATCATTGTCCTTTTATCAACTGGGGTGTGCTAATTTAGAAATGTTTCCCCAAACCAGTAGCAGCTAGCTGTTACAAGTTAATGCGGGAAGGGGCATGAGCTATCATTTTAATCATCTTATTCTTCTGTTCTCTGTTCGATTTTCTTCTCCACATTTCCCTCTAATGGTTTTTTAATTTTTCCGTTCCAAAAATCAATTTGCATAGCTACAAGTATAAGAATATATCAAGATATCTGTAATGGAGAATACAAAATATACAGTCATAGGGTGTCTACATTTTTTTTTTTTTGGAACAAAAAACTGAATTCATTTCAGTTATGCTAGCTATAGATTCTCACTATATTTGTTTACCTATGATATGATATAATGAGATCAGTACCTAGGATATATTTGTCGATAACTACGTTAATGTTCCCACACAAAGAATAGTCATTTCCATAATTGACAACAAATCAACAGAAATGTAACAAGTAACAGGATCAGAAACTGACTGACCTTACTGGGAATTCTCCGACCTTCAAATACAGGACTCTCCGGGCGTGACCCATTGTACGATGGATTGGAGTGCACGTAAATTGAGTACAACCCTTCATTCCCTTCGAAGAATTTCTCCCACAAAGGTGCCAAAAACACAGGACCCCTTGTCAAGAACATGAAGGCAACCTTTGGAACACGGTCAAACGGGTAATCGGGGATCTTTGCTGTCATTGAAGCTCTCCAAAGCAATTCCTCATCGTCCATACCATGCACAACAGGAGGAGGCTGAAGCAAATCCTTCAATCCTACGTGACCACTCTCAGTTTGAATTTCAGTTTGAGTTTCAGTTTGGACTTCTGTTTGAGTTTGAACTTGTGTCTGAATTAGAGTTTGATTAGATATTTCTGGTTTTGTAGTTGGTGTTGGCAGGGTTGGTGTTCGCGGAAAGGAAGAGAGCGACAACTGCGTGAATTGTAGACTAAAGTTGCAGTTTTTAAGATAGAAACTGAAGATAACCCCAATGGTTATGCCAAAGCCCAGAATAACGATATAGGCAAGAAACCGAACAAAGTGAAATTGAGTATTGAAAAACTTGGAAACAGAGTTCAAGGGGTATTGATTATTTTGGCCCTTCATTCTGTGGGGAACAAAAGCACCAAATTCTCAAATGACTCTGTTATATGGGGATACCAAAGTTAAAAGCTTGTAACACTCAACGGTATCAGCAACAAACTAATCTTCTGATTAAAATATCTCGAGAGTCATTAGACCAATACCAATAAGATCAAACGAAAGTGTTTTCTTTATGGTATAAGGTTCACCTGGTTTGAGACTTAAAAGAAAGAAAAAAAGGGATGATAGAGAAAGAAGAGATAGAAAGGTCTGAAAGTGGAGAGAGATCAAGAAAGGCAGAAGGAAAAGCTATCCCTTTGCTCAATTTATGGCACAAACAGACCCTTCAACACAGGAGTTGATGGCTTCGGATAGGAGACTTTTTCTCCTATGTTTTTCCTCGATGGCCACTTATATTATGAGTATATTCCTTGAGTTTTTATGCTGTCATAGAAATAATAACAGCTTTGAAGAAAAGCTGAAGTTGGAAAATCCAGAAACAGTTATCGCTGGTTGAGGAAACCACTAGAAGATTGATTATATGCAAAATTGTTACAAGAAACGAATAAATAGATTACATGTGGGTGATTGGAAATAAGAAATCATTAATTAATGCGTTGAAGTTTACAAGGAAAATGCAGATTCGGTTGTTGTTAACTGGTGCCGTCTGTTGCTGGTACAGTGTGCAATGCTGAAACGACGAAGACGTTTTCTTTGTTTCAAAACGTATGTTACTACGAAGACCTGGTTAAGGTTATGTAGCCGCCAACCAAATATTTTTCAACGCGTCTGTTTCTTCCGTGTTTGGTCACTCAAGTTTACACCATTCCATTTCTGTGGACCTTTCCGTAAAAGAAATAAAATAAAAGTTAAAAGAAATAGATGGGCACATTAAGACTTTCTCCACAAAATTAAAATCCAATACAACTACCAAAAACGATATGGTGAGAATAATGCGCAAGAAATTAGCATTTTACAATTGTAATTATATTAGACGCATGTGTATTTGTGTTTTTGGAAAAAAATTATATCTTGGTGCTTGTTCATAATGGTATTATTAGAATAGAGTTGTTAAGCGGTGTTTTTTTGGCAAGTGTGTGAAAGTATAGTCTTTTGAAAAAGTTACACAAGAAAAGTCAATGTGGGTGGCAATGCTAATAATAGAATGGGACAATGCATATCGTGCATGAGTTGAACAAGGAAAATGGTGTGGACCTTATTTTGAGTATATGAAAGACAGGTGGGAGATATTATAATCCTCTTTTCCGTTGGAAAAAATGGAAAATAAATCAAAGTGTACGAAAATAAAATAAGAGATAAAGTAGATTGAAAAATATCATTATTCATTTAATGAAAAATGATGTAGAAAAGAAAAAAATTGCTATTTAAAACCTAATAAATAAGTAATAATTAACTGTCAGTTATATAAAGTTTATATTTACAAACAGTGGACAAATTTTTTTGTATTTATTGGTTATATATTATTTAAAGATTTGTGATATTAAATAAGACTTGTATAGTCTAATTTGGTCAAACATGTAGTTAATGTGAAAATCTCAACATATCATCTTATTTCAAGAAAATCAAATGTAAGAATAAAAAAAAAAAAAAAAAAAAACTTTAAAAAAAAATTAAAAAAAAAAAAAAAAACAAAAAAAAAACAAAAAAAACATGATACTAGGTGTATGTGTAGATGAATCACCAGGGGGCCACATTTACTTACATGCTACATTGTGTTAGAAAGTGGAAGTAGAGGGATGTGGAGTCTCTCCATGTCTTTTGTTACATGAAGTGAATATATTTATATATATTAGCTTTCAGAACTATTGTGAATCAAAGTCAGGTTTTGAAGGATAATCAAGACCTTGTAGAGCTGGCATCTTTCGGATATCCTCATCTGAATAAGAAGGGATGAACCAGTACTTCTTATCCATTCCAAAAACCTGATATCCAACCAAACATCAATCATAATGTAACCACATATATTAGTAAATAATAATACCAGAATAGGACCACACCAACATCCATTTTATAATCATAACCATCCCAAAAAAGTACTGGATTGCTCTCCAGATATGTTTTATGTTAAATCATCCATAATCATTTTGAAATACCAACTTGAATAGTTTTATGTAAATATTCATATGTTTAGTCCATTGGTAAAAAAGTGGTACTAGATCTAAAACTGATTGAGTTTAAAATTAAACACCTTCAGTTAACTTATATGTTAGATCAGAAATTTTGTATTGCTTGTAGAATAAAAACACTCAAACATGAATCACACATCACTTCAAAATCAATTCTATTCAGAATCATTTTGCAAACACTTACCTAAACACACTAAATAACAAGATACGGTCATATTATAAAAAAGCATACAACTTTCTCAGGTAACCTCGCCAAATTTGGTTATAGGGTCTACAGGACCATTTCTCATTTCATGAACAAATATTCCAAAAGCTTAACAAATTAATCCTAGAGATATATTTCAGAGATACAAAAACAAATCCTGCACAAGAATCAGTATTTAAACATTAGACATTCCTAGCACAAGCCCTAAAGTGAAAATATTCACAGACATTAAGGTGGTGTAGCCAAATTGGAGCTGGTTTTTAAAGTGTTGCTTCTCATCTGGTTCATTTCAGGTTAGATTAGTACAAAATAAATAACAATGTAAAGCTGGTTTTGTTTTGTAATCAGAACATATTGTTGCTGAATATAAAAATGAATATAATCCATATCCGAAGTCCAAAGAGTAAAGAGAGGATCTAATTCATTCAAGACATTTTACCCCCTTCTTCTTAATCATCATCATTGAAAAAGATACTCTAGTCAAAGTCCATTTAAAGACAAATTAACAACTTCAAAGAAGTCCACATTATATAAAGATATGATATGAGAATAAATAAAAATGTTCCTAATAATACATATATAATCTAAATATTCTTTGATTATATAGGATTTGGTCATTTTTTCTATAATTATAATAGAACCTAACACAACAAGTTTCTGAGTTTCTAACTTCTAAAATAAAATCCTACTGTCTGCTCTCATTAATGTTGTGTTAGAACCATGTTGGAGACACTAAAGAACGTTTTCTTAAATTTCACTCTTCGGCAGAGTGTACGAGCTTCATAACTTATGAATACTTGTTTTCTTTTTTATATTATCCCTTTAACTTTCTCTTAAGATTTAAATTAAATATTTCCATGTCTGTGTTCTATTTCTCCCTAAATATTTAAATTAGTAAATAACTTTTGAATTATACTGTTCTAAGACAAATTTCAACTTAACTAAGAATAAAGGAAAACTAGTTAAGAAAATTACGAAAAATCTACTAGTTTACCTCTTACCAATTCTAAACCAGTTTGGAGGGCTGTCAAGCTGCCCCTCAATTTTCAAAAACTAGTATGATCCATTGTAGACACAATGTGACCTATAATAGTAGAATACTTGAAGAAATAACAATTAAAGGATACAATACAACAGTGTCTATACTTCCTAGGCAAGAAGACTAGAATTACATTATATTTCTCAGAAATAATAAGAGTTGTTCTTTCATTTCATGTGAATGTCAACAAAATGGCAATAATATATAGTTTAAGTCATTGCTTAAAGCACTACATTTGGAAAGAGCTAGGCCTAAGAATATTAATGAAATTCTGTTTCCAACATTAGTTTCAATGATACGGCATAGTCCCCCTCAAAGTTTCAATAATTCAAAGTGGTACGGTCATGTATTGGATACTTTGAAAACTAAATTAGCTTTCAAATTTATAAATGCTAACTGACATCTTGAACAGAAATTTGAGTGTGCTTAGATCTCTGTGTGTACAAGTTTTATTTCGCAATGAACACACGCTCAGTCATTTGTCATAACTCTTGATGATACTTTTCCCTTATTCTTTAGTGCTTAGACTGTGTGGGGTTAACGGGTTTTATTCATGTAACACCATTTATCAAACATTATTTGCAGCCAACATCAAATTCAACCATAAAGGAACAATTGAAACGAAAGTGATGTAAAACTGTCATTGAGTATATAATCCCACACACTGACCTGCTCAAAATTTTTTCGACGACCAAGGTCATAACGCCATTTTGGAGTAGTTTTCTTCTCGTAAGCCTGTTCACAAGGAAATAAATTTGTTCAGTTCCCACTCAACATTAGCTATACCACAAGGAAAAGCACATGAAAGTATCACGCAGAAGAATATTGTAAAATTTTCACAACACAATCACGTTCATAGAATTTACCTCCACAACAAAGCCTACAGTTTATGTACCAGAAAATCATTATCAATTCAAATGCAATAAAATACTATCATTCAACTACAAGCGGAACAATTTCTTAAGCTAAAACTCAAAACGTATTATGGATCTACTTCATAGAAGAGAGACAGGTAACATAATTTCTCTAGCTTAGTTTTAGGCAAAAGTTTACCTCAATAGTGGTAGTATTAGCAGCCACCAAAGATATGTGCATGATGAGAAATCCCAAGACACTTAGTGCAAAGGCCAGGTTTAAAACTGCAGGTAACCGAACACTGTTATAGAAATTCAAAGATGGAACCAACAGCTTGAACCATGTTCTGAGACCCTACCAAAAGCAAGAAAAGTGGTAGCAAGAGAGCCAGGTGTTCCAGGGATTTCTCCATCACTAAAGAATGCTATAAAATGTGGCAGTAATGATGCAGTCACCAGAGTCGTCTCAAGAAAAGTGTAGAACTGCACTAAGATTCAATCAAATCATATTAACAAAGGTAAGTGTTTTGTATAAGCTGCAATTTATATAAAACGAACAAATTCACAAATACTAACAGGAAAAACATGAAGACTTCTGTATGTCTAATCATATACTAATGTGACATTTGTTACAGTGTGAACACAATCAAAGCTATAACATCTTTTTTAAAAGTATAAATTCCATAAAAAAAAGGTTACTGATTAATTAGCCTTAACACAGGGCACTTGGAAAACAGCAAACAAATAATGCTAGGACCTACAATGAATTCATATTAATAAGTCCACTGGGATTACAATTACATAGTATCAGTTCTTTGCTGCTTTAGACAGAAGAAGCCAGCTTTAGCATCCATTATGTCATCCAAGGTGACAAATCAAAAGCAATGAAACAAGTATCATAACTAGGGTTACATAATACATCAGGTCCTAAAAAATAGCTTCTGACTAACTGTATGAACTACAACAGGCAGTTCATAAAACTGCAAGCTCAAACACGCCTCTTAAACGGTGTGTCTCGTGTCCGACACGTATCGCACACTGACACTCGTTCAACACATAGTGTCCAATTCAAAAGAAATTTTTTTGGATATTGGACAATTCTAACATGGCTCCAACACAATTTTAAAAAGGGACTAATACAATGATTTTCTAAAATTTCATAAACTTATTGTATAAGTTTCTATTATGATTATAGAAATAAGAAACAAATTTTATATATAATCAGGAATATTTGTATTATATATGTTTCTTTCCACTTTTTTGATTTTAGATAGATGAATTAGATTCAATTTTTGTTATATTTAGCTAACCTTGTTCATAGATAATTTTTTAATACATGAATCTTAATTATCAATTGATATAATATATAGATCCGTGTCCCCTATCTTATATTTTAGAGATTACAAGTGTCAAAGTGTATGTGTCAGTATCCGTGCTACATGTTAGCCCACGTCATGAAACATGACAATTGTCAACAAGAATCTCTTTTTAAGCTTACCCACTCAGTGTTGTCATAAATAAGTTCCCTTAAATCCAAAACTACTAATATAACACTGTTAGGATAGTCCAAATTCAGAGTTCCCATCCAATTAAAAATTTGAAAAGAAAAAAGTTTAATCTGCAGTTCAAAATTCATGGTAATTGGCAATATTTAAGCACACTGCACAATACAGAAGACGAAATTTTAAACCAGGTTAGAAGTAGTTTAGTATGGACATGCTTTTACTTTCCAACTTAAAAAACATCTGAACCCAGTGACTAATATAAAATAGTGACTAATATAAAATAGTTTACATCACAAAATTATTAGCAAAGCTCTTCAGCGAATCAGAGACATCAAAACAATCATTGTAAGTCAGAAATAATACATACCAAGAAGAGAAGGAAATACTTGTAATTTAGAGCCCCAACACAGTTGACCACCCACACACAATGGTGGTCCATCTTCAAAACACAGCGTCCACCTGGTATAAAGCCCGAAAAAACATCAAAATTTTGCTAACTTATCTTAACTTGGCAATACAAAAAAATTGAAACTTTTTCCATCAACAAAACTCACAAACTGAGCAATGGTGGCATCGAGGTGGCTTGAGCTGATTGCACTTCCGGCAGTACCGAATCCGCTGATTCGGATCAGCCTGCACGTTACTAAACTCTGTCCCAACCAACGGATCAGCCTCTCCTCTTTCCTCATCAATTGTAGGTCTCCAGTTCGGAGGAACACCCCCAGGATCAGTAAAAACAACAGAGAAGTAACTCCACAACAGCATAACCAACTGCTCAAACAAATGAAAGTTTCCAAATTACAATGCCATGCCTTAAAAAACCAAACTTCATCCATCCATCAAAACTAACTATATAACTTTAAACCGCATTACAGCATCCGACAAAGGGCCGAAGTCAAAATAAAATCCCACGTACACATTTCAAACATCATACTCAATTGCTTCTCAAAAATCTCACTCTTTAGTACCATCATTAAAGCAACAAACTCTTGCTCATCATGTAAACCAAATAAAGGATCACGATCCTAACTATTAACTAACAACTATATTTGCAGCTATGACAAGCTAAGGTCTAACAAATTGACAAACATTTCTCATACTTCTACTCAATTTCCCATAAAACAAATCAAAAAATAGAAAAGCCTAAGGATCACAAAATTCAAAAACAAAAAACGGCTCTAGAAGCTTACCAAGCTATGAAACAAGATCAACACTAGCAAGGCAACAAGAGAATCAAGTCCTCCAGCAGACAGAGCAGGGCCATAATTGGTCAAAACAACAGCATAATAAGTGACACCAACGACCCCAAGAACCAACAGAATCATGATCGAGCCCAATCCTCGAAGAGCAGTGCAGAACTTGAACACGTTCCACGCCATCGTAGCTCCAGATCTATGCATACTCGACACACCCACCACAATTCAACCGAAAGCTCGATTCTTTTCCTCCTTCACGTCGATCCCACAAACGAAACAAGACCTGATGTTCTACAAAATCATCAATTTCCCGGAAGGAAACACATGGCGATGCCCCCACGCGACAACCTCGGAGCCGAAAAACTGTGTTTTGAGTCGCGAGGTTCCTTCTTTGTCGGTGGGTTCGGTGAATCTAGGGTTTATGGAGAAGATTGGGTTGAAAAGGGGAGATTTTTATTTTTGGGTGCAGAAGAAAAAGATGAAGAAGGAAGTGAACACAACTCCGAGAGGAATGAAAATACTGGCTTTCTTTTTTAATTCTAATTTTAGTTTTTGTTTTTTCTTAATTTTGTTTTTTTTTTTTTTTCAATTCAATAATATTTCATCCTCTCTTTTTTTTTAATAATCTGTAGACAAGGTTTTGAAAAGTGCTAAGGTGTGATTTTAGCTAAAAAGGTTGTGATCCTATTATCTGCTGGAGATTTTTTTGGATAATTTATTGCTGAATTTTTTTTTATAACTACTATTAATTCTGAATTAAATTATGGATCCATTACTTAGTTGTTAATTGATAATATTATTGGTAATTAATAAATAAATGGGTGATGAAATATCTAACAGCTGGATTATTTTGGTCAAATATCTAGAAGGTGAGAAATAGGACTTACAGATTCATATTATCTGAGTGAATTCTTCATGCAGAATGGATAAGATGGTTCATGGAAGGTGTGTTCATAATTTGTTTATGAATTATTGTTGCTAAAACTAATAAATTCTCTCTGTTAAGTAATTTTTTTTAAATAGTGAAATTGAAATTAAATTGAATACACATATTATACACTTTTTTGGGTACATGGCAAGTCATACACTTAATTCAAGCATAAATTATTTGAAATATTCAGTTTTATGAAAAAAAAAAGGATAAAATATGTTTTTTAATGCAGATAATTTACAAAGTATTATTTTAAAATTAAAATAATAAAAATATAGTTCAAATATATTCAAAAGTTATTATAAAGAGTTAGTTGAAGACAGTTGAAAACCACTTGTAGAACATTGAAAAAAAAAAGTGTAAGTTATCTAAAAATTTAGAGTTTTCACAAACTTTATGAAAGGTAGAAATTCCTACAAGAATAGGCTTCCCTTCGAAGTTTCACCCATCCTGAATCTGGCCTAAATGAAAATAAAAGTAAAATCTTTTAATTGTATAATGGATCCCATGATAAATCTAGAATAGGAGTCAATGATTGTGATGGTTTGCCAAATTATTTTTTATTTTTAAGTTCTTCCCATTCCTCCAATGCTAAACATCCTTGAAACCGAATCCACTCTTTGGAATTTAGCCTATTTTAGCATTAGGATAAAATCTCTTACAATTGGGTATGAACATGATTTAAGGAAATTAAAATTAATCATTCCAACAATATGATTAATTCTAAAAATCAAATTGTATTTTTTGATATATTAATTTGGGTTTATTTGGATTGATTTAAAACCAATTTTATATTTAAAATAAAATTATAATTCAATTTAAAAGGCCATAACAAACAATTTAAGAACACTTTTTTAAGAAGTTTGTGAAAATCACACTTATGACACAAGTAGTATAAGATTATTGAATAATAATTTTATAATATACGTTATCAAATTAGTATTGGAAAATGTATTTATATTCTTCTCTCTTTAATACAATAATTGCATTGTCTTTAATATAATAAAAAAAAGTGTTTGAATAGCTTATTTCAAAATGTATAAAAGCATTTTTTCTTTATAATATATATTAAATTTTCTTTTAAAATAATTATGTTGAAAAAATTAAGGGAAAAATATCGGAGAGATCTCAAACAATAAGAACTGAGTGAGAGTATCTCTTCCACATTGGTACAAGAATGAAAACTGAGTCAAAACCCACATAAGGGAATGACACCACCTTCAACCCAAAACCTTAACGCATTGGGTTTGTGGGTCTTATTTTCTTATATGTTGCCCAACTTTCTTATTCCTATCCAAACTTAAACTCACACTTGAATACCTAACAAATTATAATGTAAAAGAGTATTGTTGTAAATTATTAGAAAAACATGTTTTCAACATGAATGTGTTTTTTTTTTATGAAGTTAACTATGATATTAATATGGAGTTAACTAAGGATAAAATAATATTATTAAATTTTTGAGAATATATAGTTAAAATAACTAATTTCATACTTTAATAAAATTATATATATA
>Ga0123340_1001732_pt1 | contig 18651 bp, 10 predicted proteins | sample SirMexnodulemix_FD_89961 | JGI IMG/M metagenome (GOLD analysis project Ga0123340, IMG submission 89961) | Root nodule microbial communities of legume samples collected from Mexico - Siratro Mexico nodule mix | ecosystem: Host-associated > Plants > Roots > Nodule | place: Mexico: Nepantla... | reverse complement strand
TAATATTACTATTTTCTATTATCATAATATATAACCATTTTTTAAAATATATACTGTCTAACTTTTGTTACAAGAAATTAATAACTAATTAATTAAGATTAATAAAAATAGTTGAAAAAGTTAATTTTAATTAATAACATCATAAATTGCTTTTTCTTTTCACATGTATCCATCAAATTAAATGATTGAATGGATAGAGTTACAACGCTCAGTTTGCTAATAATATACACTTAATAATAAATAGAAGCATAAAAGAACTTTTATAATTAAGTTATTTAAAAAATTATAAATTTAATATTGTGAAAAAGTACACCTAATAATTTTTTTAGTAACAAACATGAAATGATAATTTTAAATAGAATATAAAACCGTAGACTAGATTACGAGAACAAATATAACCCCTATGAAATTCATGTTTTTATTTTCATTATCTGAATTTATCAAAACTATTTTGATTATGCGGATGCTAACTAAAATTATGAGAAAATCATTCTATAAAATGAATAAAATAAAACATACTAGTTTTTTTTGTCAACTATAAAAAATATTATAAAAATAATGAGGCACAAAAGTTGTCCTTGCACGTATATAAAAAGTTGTTTATGATCTTAAAGTCCCAAAACGAAGAGCCTTAACTTATTTATGTACATTCCCCCTATGCTCCCTACATTTTATAACAAAAGTTACATAACAAAAACTGCTATCACAACCTAATACATGGCTTGGTTTGTATATATGCATAGTATCCAAAAAAAAACATAACAGATTCCAGTCCCATTCACTTTTGATAATTGAGGAAGATGGAATAGTAGATAGGTTCTTTATAGTGATGTGGCATAACTCAGTCAATCAATTCATTTTGCAACTTCTGCATAGTTTCTGGTAGCTTGCTGTGACTCCCTAATACTGAATTTGGGATGATTCCTCAAAACTTTCCTGTCTCCTGATTTAATACTCTTTTAGTGTGTCTCTACATCTGCATCCCTGCTAACATAAATACACCAAACATCTAGCAGTAACATAACACATTAACCTATTGAAATCATACAGGATAATGAATCAAGAACTTGATTTTTTTATTATTTACTATTATCATTCTCCATGTTTTAACTTGAACTAAAGCAAAAACCGCACTTACGATTTCTGAAATAATGTCATTTATGTACTTCCATTATATCGTTTATAATTGTCATCCAAATCGTACCCCACACAAATTTGCAATTCTTACTGAAACTTGTTCGCTTAAAGCCTAGAAAGTGATTTTTGGTTGTCTTATGATGTACATTTTTTACACCTAATCATTTGTCCCACGTATGCTAAATATTATTACTTTTCTTATAGGTAAAGAATAGGTGACTCAAATTCAACTCACTTAAATACCTAATACAAGTTTTACTTTGGACGTGAATTCCTTTATTTTGTAGTTTATCATAAATTGTGATGTAATATTCCCAAGCCAGAGGTACAAAACAGAAGTCGAAAACATCTATGGTAATGGAGGAAAGGTTTGGGTTGTAGGATCATTCCACTCAAGCTTCAAATAAAAGCTCTTTAATGAATTATTGGATGAACGTGATATTCAAAAGCTTGCAAAAAACTCAGAAACAAAAACAGTCAAAGAAAAATGCAAGAAATAAAGATAATACTAGGAGTTAGAACAACACCTTGTGTCACCCAATTCCATGAGATAAGCAAGATGGTGATTCGCCACCTGTGACCTAGCTCACAGGATAAGAAACTCCAAGAGAGAAACTCTCCACTTCCCTTTGATGAATCTCAATGCGCCATCAAGAGATAAGTTGTGAAGCGCCACTCTAGAATAAGCAAAGAAGAAACATCTCTTGAGATATGACACACTCATGAGGAAGAGGAAGAGACAAGCCCATTACTTCCCTAGGATAGTGGAAGAGGAATAAACAAACCCATTCCTTTCCAAGGTCCAAACTAAACACAGAAAAATAAAAGAAAAAATTACATTTTTTTAAAATATTTTTTCAGATCACGTCAAGTTGAGATTCTATTATATATTACTCTCCAAGCACAGATCTAGGCCAAAAGGGAGGCTTTAGGTTTCCATAACTTTTCAAACACCTATCTTTCTCCCTACTACTAAATCGCACTAAGATATTATACACCTCTCTTATATTGTAAACTCATTCTCATTCTCTCCTTTCCAAACCCATTGGTCCACCTTATCTCAACCCATAACATTGTCGTGGATGAAATACATGAACTCCTCTAACAATGATTTTTTCCATTCAAAATTCCATTCTCTAGTTTATTTTTCACACTCAGACTTGTTCGCTTCATTCCCCAACCTCCTCTAATATTAGACGTTTTTGGATTGAATTTGCATATACTCTAGGTATGCATCCTTTTTAGTATTTTTTTCACCTACCCACAAGTCATTCTCTAAAAGAACATATAGTTCCTTTCCCAACTCGCCACCTAAAATTTTTCATTTAAGCATTTTCCTTTCTCACTCTTTCCACAAGTACTCTTAAGGTCCTTCCACCATCTAGACTCACGGCTGTTTTCACCATCATTATCTAGGACTCTCCATAAGTCATATTTTGAGACTAATACATCCCTTAATAGACTCTTATCCTCCTTTCTTAGGAGAGTCTTATTGAAACATACAATGTCCTTTATGTTTAAACCTCTATTAACTTTACTTTTATATAGTTATTCCATTTAATCCAAACTGTCTTTTTTTTATCATGCCCCATCCTCGTAGGAAATTGTATTGTATCCTTTTTATTTCACTTGTAACAAATTGAGGAATTTTCAAGATGGGCATAAGAAAAAAGGCATTGAAGAAAGGATATATTTTATTAGAGTTACTCTTTCTGCCATTAATATGAATTTCCTTTTCTACTTAGATAATTTTTTTTGTTAACACGTTCTTCCAAAAATTGCTCTAGTGTGACTCTCACTAATAGGCACTCCTATGCACGTAAAAGAGAACTTAATAATTGAACAATTTAAAATTGTCGCATATCTATGTAGAGTGATCGCATCAATTCTAATCTCACCTACCATACTCTTATGAAGATTAACTTTAAGTCCCAATATCAACTCAAAATATTTTAAGATATCTTTTATGGTCACTATGTTTTTAGTATTGGCCTGATACATAAATATAATATCATCTATTATTTGTAGCATCTAATTTCTACCTTGTCTCTTCCTACTTTTAAACTCTCTACCAAACCTTTCCTCCACTGCCATGACCAATCCTTCAACCACAATCAAAACATACTAATTATTACTTATTGTAGATATAATTGAACACCACAAAAATAATAACATACCTACATGCAAGTATGAAATAAATAGAAATTATTAAGAATCTTGTTGGGAGAATCCGAGGGGGAAATCCTGGAAAAATCTCACAAGAATGAGAATTGAGCCAACATATAAGGGAATGACACCACCTCCAACCCAAAACCTTAAGGCATTAGGTTTGCGGGTCTTCTTTCTTATATGTTGCTCAACTTTTTCATTCCTACCCAATGTGGGACTTAGACTCACACTTGAATACCTAACAATCTCCCCCTCAAGTGAGAGTTCCTCTTCCACATTGATACACTCCCCCTCGAGCGGAAGCATTCTCAAACCCGAGTACATTACTCATGACCCCTCACTTGTACCGCCGTTCACACACTTATACAGGACACGCTTGCCTGAAACCTCCATCAGGAAGACTTTCGATACAGGGTCAAACTGTACTTGCCCAAGCCGTAAACCAACGGCTCTGATACCACTTGTTGGGAGACTCAAGGGGGAAACACCGGAGAGATCTCAAACAATGAGAATTGAGCCAATCCATATAAGATAATGACACCACTTTCAACCCAAAACCTTAAGGTTTTGTGGGTCTTCTTTCTTATACATTGCTCAACTTTCTCATTCCTACCCAATGTGGAACTTAGACTCACACTTGAATACCTAACAATCTCCCCCTCAAGTGAGAGTCTCTCCTTCACATTGATATACTGCCCCGAGCGGAAGCATTCTCAAACCCGAGTACATTACTCATGACTCCTCACTTGTACCGCCGTTCACACACTTATACGGGACACGCTTGCCTGAAATCTCCATCAAGAAGACTTTCGATACAGGGTCAAACTGTACTCGCCCAAGCCGCAAACCAACGACTATGATACCACTTGATGGGAGAATCTGACGGGGAAACCTTGGGGAGACAAACAAGAATGAGATAAGAGCCAACCCATATAAGGGAATGACACCACCTCCAACCCAAAACCTTAAGGCATTAGGTTTGCGGGTCTTCTTTCTTATATGTTGCTCAACTTTCTCATTCCTACCCAATGTGGGACTTAGACTCACACTTGAATACCTAACAATCTCCCCTCATGTGAGAGTCTCTCTCCTCCACATTGATACACTCCCCCCTCAAGTGGAAGCATTCTCAACCCGAGTACATTACTCATGACCCCTCACTTGTACTGCCGTTCACACACTTATACGGGACATGCTTTCCTGAAATCACCATCAGGAGGAAGACTTTCAATACAGGGTCAAACTGTACTCGCCCCAAGCCGAAAACCATCGGCTCTGATACCACTTGCTGGGATAATCTGATGGGGAAACACTGGGGAGATCTCACAAGAATGAGACAAGAGCCAATCCATATAAGAAAATGACACCACCTTCAACCGAAAACCTTAAGGCTTTGTGGGTCTTCTTTCTTATACATTGCTCAACTTTCTCATTCCTACCCAATGTGGGACTTAGACTCACACTTGAATACCTAACAATCTCTCCCTCAAGTGAGAGTCCCTCTTCCACATTGATACACTCCCCCTCGAGCGGAAGCATTCTCAAACCCGAGTACATTACTCATGACCCCTCACTTGTACCTCCGTTCACACACACTTATATGGGACACGCTTGCCTGAAACCTCCATCAGGAAGACTTTCCTTGAGGCATTAGATTTGCAGGTCTTCTTTCTTATATGTTGCTCAACTTTCTCATAGTCTCTCTTCCACACTGATACACTCCTCCTCGAGCGGAAGCATTCTCAACCCGAGTACATTACTCATGACCCTTCTCACTTGTACTGCCGTTCACACACTTATACAGGACACACTTACCTGAAATCACCATCAGGAAGACTTTCGATACAGGGTCAAACTGTACTCGCCCCAAGGCGAAAACCATCGGCTCTGATACCACTTGTTGGGAGAATCCGAGGGCAAAACCTTGGGGAGATCTCACAAGAATGAGAATTGAGCCAACATATAAGGGAATAACACCACCTCCAACCCAAAACCTTAAGGCAATAGGTTTGCGGGTCTTCTTTCTTATATATTGCTCAACTTTCTTATTCCTACCCAATGTGAGACTTAGACTCACACTTGAATATCTAACAAATCCATACTATTAAAAGTTATGTATTGCATCACTTGATTATTAAATAACCTAAGAAATTTGGAATTTGAATTTTTAGAATTAATTCAAAATTTTTGATTCTTGAACAAAAATTTCAATATTTAGTTAGTATTTGTTATACGCAATAACATAATTTATGCCATTTATTTCTCGTCTTAAAATAAAGAAGAAGAAAAAAATGGAAAATTATATTAGTTACCATTTTTTAGGGTTGAATGAGATGACTCGTAGGAATAACTCATTTTGACATTGTTACTCGTAGTTAAACCAACCTTATTATTCATTTTTGAATACTTTTCTCTGCAATTTTTTAATAGAAAGCAAATTATACAAAAAGTAATGAGACAAATCCCTAAGTCGTAAAGTCATAGAGATCTTATGTAGCTCTATTTTAGCCGTAAAAGAAAAGTATAACATATAAAATTATTCTGTGAAAACATTTTCTGCAGAACAAGTACAAAAAATTGCAAGAAACAACATATAGTAGTCATTTACATGTTGACTATGCTCCCTTAATTAACATTACTTGACAATTTTGATTATGATCTGATGAGGTAATTTGGTTTAACAATAACAAAAATGGTAAAAAAAAGTACAGAAATTCCTATACTCTGTATGGAATTGCGGAAACCGGTTGAAGAGTGTATCAAAAGAAATAAGCAGAAGTGAAAGATCACGAATCGTTTAAAACTTTGAGAGCTACAATGAAATAATTATCAACAGGATTATGGATGAAATAATTCAAGTAATGAGACATGAAGAAAAAACCTATGATATTTGAACATTCTGTAAAATGAAGGATAAATTTTAATTTTTTGTTTTGTGTTTGATATATAGGTTTGAGAAAGCCAAAAATGTAATGATTAATAATTAATAAAGTATAACTAATTATTAACATTTTATGCACGATTTTATAAAGATTATTGCTTTGTATATAAATTTAAGTATTCTAGTGTTTTTCTTATCTCTCTGTAAATAAACTCTAAACCCTAAAAAAGCAAGAGGTTGATATTTAGATAATTTTTTCATATAATTATTATACAATCGAGTATATTGTTATTTTATTTCAAGAATTTATTTAAATATATAATTGCATATAATATTTCATAATTGAAGACAAATGTTATTTATTTAAGAGAATATGAGTATAAGTCTTAAAAGGAAACTAATATTAATTTTGTAATTTTATTTTTTATGACATGATCAGATTGTTAGAAAAAAATAAATATTAATGATGTGATTTTGTTTTTATGACAAAATCAAATTACCATCAATTATGTTTATTTTATTTTATATGACAGTTTCATATTCTATCAATTCTGTTTATTTTATTTTTTATCACAGTATCATATTATAATATCTTTATTTTTGTTTTCTTTCTTTAGCTATACCTAAATGGGGATACGGTATATATTTAGTCCTTTGTTTTTATCTTATTAAAAAAATAGAAAGAATACTTTTATTCTCATATTTTTTATTTATTTTTATTTATCTCTTCATTTTATAATATAATATTTATTCCATAATAATTTATTTATTTAAAATTGCTATTTTCAAATAATTTTGCTAATAACAATTCATGATTAGTGTCTGATGGATCCTTCAAACAAATCCGGACTACTAAATTTTGGTTAAAATGAAGATTATGTACTTCGTTATATAAACTATTTTAATTTCACATTCTTATAAATTTATATATTTCTTAATTCTACGTATATTACATTAATGAGTTATTATGCATTAATTTTACAGTTTAATTTAAAAGCTTTGAAATGTTTATTTTCACACTAATTTCAGTAGTTAAGAGTTGCTATAGTTTGAAGGAGATTTGCTTAAAAAGTGTCATATTATACCTATGGAAAATACTATTTCGACATAGACCACCCTGTTTAGTTGTAAGAGAAGTTGCAGAAAAACATTTTGAATAAAAAATTTGTAAAACAAAAAGAAAAAAAAAGGTGGCAAAAAATGGATAGAAACAATGGGGCACTAGCCATTCATATTTATATTGATTGAAAAGAAAAAGAAAAAAGAAAAAAAAAAAAGACAAGATATGAAAAGTTCCTCGGTCTAACCGATGTGGGAGGCAATGGTAGTCTTGATTTTTGGTTCATGTTTCACTTTACATATCCCCTTTTCTGAGTCTAATGCCATTTTCCCTTCTTAATCTTTAATATTTTCTTCACACACTCTTTCTCTCTCTCTTTCTCTTGTATATATCTCTGAAGAAGGATCTGTATTTCTTCTCTTTCCCTCTCTTGGGACCCAATAAATTGACATGTGAGAAGGAAGGGACAAAAGAGAGGAGGCCACCATATCTACATTTTCTCTCATTACTTCTTTCACCCCCTACATCTCCATGTTCTACAAGAAAACTCCTTGTTTTTCCTCAAGTTCTTGCATTTAATGCACATTTATTTCCTTCTTACTACAAATACTCCTGCTACCTCCCTTCATTTTCCACACCCCACAACCAAGTTTTGCACACAGTTTCAGACTATGTCCATGTCAACTGCATCATATCTTCTTCTGTTCTTTCTGTGCATTTCATTGCATGCATGTTATGCTCGCCATCTTAGCCCTCTCAATATGAAGCTCCAAGAGAAACCACACTTCTCTATCAAGGTCTGTCAACTAATTACTTCTATTATCATCTTTTATTATTGAATACTGACACAGAAAAATTATATGGTACTTTCAGAATTTTGGTACTGATATTGAGAAACCTTTTCTCCCTTTCTCTTTCACCTTTAGTACGTCCAAACTTGTTCAATTATTGGCCTGAAGAACAAACAACTATACCAAAACAGCAAACTCTTAGATTTTTCACACCAACTCTTATCATTTTCTGAATGAAGAGAAACTTAGAGTGAATATTGAAACAATAATGTTCTTGGTACTTTGTTAACCTTCATGTTTAAGAGTTATGTGTCTCATTATCAGGCTTTTGATTTATGCAGCTTGATGAAGACAAAACGGAGACTCGTTTGGTTGGTGACTCTGAGAAGCCAAGAAACCGAAGAAGCACTAGCCATAGGGTGCACCAAGTTAAAAGTGCTTCAGGTCCTTTACAAAAGTCTCTTGTTTCAGTTTCTTGGCGTGTGCCTCACAACAAGAAACCTCGTCAGAAACACCCTGGTTTTGACTTGGACTATTCTCCACCGAAGACACACCCTCCTCATCACAACTAAGCAACAATAAATGGAAGAATGTGAAGCCCTGATCAACATTGAAGAGAAAGATCAGCATGGAAGACAGGGCCTCATTATAGTTCAAATCTATAGCATATATATGTATGACTGCAGAAACTTAATAACTGTTATGTTCTATGACTTTAAGGTACACTGAGTGTTCCTTTTCCCTTTCTTTCTAATTTTATAAATATAAAATGTACATCAGACATGTTTCTTGCAGGTACATGCATATACATATGTATCTCCTGTGTCAGGTGTATATATACATTTAGAACTTCATATTCTATATATTATTATAAGAAGAACTACTCATGACTATAATTTATATATCCTTCGTTTTCAAGGTGTTCCCTTATTGACCATTAACACCATTATCCTCACTATAACTTCTCTACCATTGTAATGAAAAGTTGTTCTCTCTCTCGATTTGTCCCTAAGATATGCTGATATAGTCTGCATAGCATGGTTTTACAAAAGGGTCCACAATATATTATGATTGTAGTTGTGGTCGCATTAGTTGCAATTTCTTTTGCAATTCTTGTATGTAGATAAGGTTGGTGATTCAACTTCAAACACAGTTTAGAATCATAGTATATATAGTATAAGGGGATATTCCTTATGTTTTTTCTTATAGTTAGTGATTATTTTGATGCAGTGATGTTAGAAATGATACTGATTATTAAGTGATTAATACAATATCAAAACTTTTCTTTGAAGGAATATAACACTAGAACTTGAAAAGTCAACAAGTGCATTGATTTCTTCATGGTCCTAGAAGTTCTTCTGATAAAATGCTATTGAACTTCACATCAAGTTTTTCATAGACTCTAGAGTGCAAAGGTGTGGTGTGGGTATGTTGACAATGTTGATTTACAAGGACATGCATCACTGTTTGTATTTTTATATATTTGAAAAAAATAATAATATTTAATTATAGAGCATTAAATATTTTTATTAGCCTCAATTCTTTTATGATTAATTATGTCTTCATATTTGTATTTATATATTTGTAGAAATAATTCATTTACTAAAAGATTTCATATTCCATATACAAAAATGGTCGAATCAAGAAGAGTCCTAAAATTAAAGAAAACTTAATTGCCTTGATATCATTCTTAATTATGATAAATAAATAAAAAACTATACGTGTTCAACAAGTTCCTATGCTATGTTCATAGTTTGAAATCTCGTATATGTATTTATTTTTTCCTTTTTTCAAAAAAATTCTGGACATTCATACAATTGATGCATTGAAAGTTACATTGTAGTACGTGCTTACATCATTATCATGTGATGTGGTTCCAATTTTTTATTCATCTTATAAAATGAAACAAGTTACTACAAGTTGATTCTAAGAAGTTGGTAGTTGGTGTTCTTAAATGAGGGAAAAGGAAAGCAATAGCTACTGGTCCAACAAATCTTCTTTCCCACATGGTTTTCATACTTTTTTTTCCCACATCTTTTTCTCTTTGTCCCTTCTTACTTTTTTGCCTTATAAACATTATGTTTGTTTGTGTGTGTATATTTACAAATATATTCCTTGAAAATTAAAATAAGACAAAGAAAAAATTTATCAAAACCATAGTATTGTATAATATAGCATTGATTTTTTTCAAAGTTTATTACTTGAAAAGCTAACTCTACAAGCATTAAATTAAATCTCTATGTAACTGTACCATTGTTAGAATGTATTGGGATTGGAACCCAACAAGCAACAGCAATGAATAATTTATATAACTGAAATCTTTAATTTTCATAAATCAGGACATGAAACTTTCATATTATAAACTAACTAAAAATTATTTTAAATATGGATTTTAAAATAATACTATAAAATTAACAGGTTTAATTAAGTTATAATTTATATTAAATAATAACATTTTAGTATATTTAAATAAATTCAATTAACAACGGACGGGTATGTCAAAATTTATGAGATTCACAAATATTTGATAAAGTTAATTACACGAATTTTTGTCCTAAAGGATTGTATTTTCATACGTACGTATAACTTAATATTTACTAGCCAGTTGCTCCCATAACAATACAAATTAGGGGAACGAAATTGTCTTCTTTGTGGTCCTTTTAAATAAATGAAAAAAAAAGTTCTTTAGTCATAAAATAATCCTAAAATAGAATATGTTTCCAGTAACAAAGAATTGTATTCATGTTTTTTAATTGACGGAGAAAAGAAACAAATAAAAAGGACAAGTAATTGAACCTAAATTAATAAAATAAAAAAAGAATTAGTGGGGTACACGAAAGAGGCACTTATGACTTTGTAACCTTCTGGAGCATATCCATGAACTTTTCAATGGGGACAGCACTTTATTTTGACTAATTTAATATTTAAAATCGTGCATAACAAGAGTTTAGAAGAAATTTAACTCTTTTATTTATTTATTTAAAGATTATCCTTTGCTTCATTTGAAAAGAAAATGACATATCCTCCTTTTGGAGACAATTTACTCCTTTTAGAAATTAATCTGTTAAAATTTATTCTATTTTAATTAACAATTTTTTAAAAACAGTTTTCTCTCTCTAAACATATAAAACAAAAATGTTAGTGCTCCAACCTTAGTGAACAAGGATTACTTTTTTGTCCTTAGGATAAGAAGGGTTTCTATAACTTTATTTCATCTTATAAAGTTTTAAAATTTCTCTTTTTATTCATGACATGTAATTAATATTAACATGTGGTTGGCTTGAGTAAATTTGGATTCGATTTCTTTGAGTAAAGTTTTGATATCTCATGACTTAAAAAACATGATTAGAAAGATGACTATACTAGAAATAATCAATGAAGTATTTTGATAATGAATTTCACACTAACTTATGCATGAAAACAAGGTTCTAAGAAATAGAAAAGTCTTATTTAATTCATTTTACATGGAACTTCTTTGTTTATTGCTTTAGTGCAAACTAACCAAAGCCAGGGCGTTCTGCACCAAACAAGGGACATGAGATGCAACAGTTCCAAGTATGTCTCCTATGGAAGCTATATTCAACTGTGATGGAATATATAATCTCAATAAAGACAAATTGGGATTGAGAAAAGGGAAACTAAAACAGTTTCTTGGAACTGGCTCAAGCAACAACACACATTCTATTATAGTCTTAACAAGAAGACACATTAATTCCCAACAATATTATGGAAATCGTAGAATTTGCTCACTAAACTAAGTTGTTATATATGCCACCAGACAACCCTTGGAAGTGTTTTTGTCTCTCTCAACTTCATGGCTACTACTAGCTCACTTCCATTCATACATGTTTGATGAATCCCAAGGAGAAATCCCGTGCCATATACTTGAATATCCTCTCTCATGTGCACTCCATTTTTCTGCCTCTAAATATATGAACACAAGATACAAGAACCCCTTTATGTGTATGTCTCTTCTTTCGTAGATTAGATATTTAATACCTGATATCATTGAAAAACCAACTATTATATGACTCTTCTTTCAGGGTGTATTCAAAAAATAAGGCAAAAGATTAATGTCTTAACTAGATTAATATTTAAGAAGGTTTGTCTTTAACTAAATATCAGAAAATACTAGCCAATCAGCAACGCATTTGGCAGATTTAGACTAAATAATGAGTCTAATTGGAGAATGTTTTAGAGCAATATAATTTTCATTTTTTGCTATATATCTGATAAAAGGAATGAAGATTAACAAGAAGCATAACGAAGTTAAGAAAGTGGCAACGTCATAAAGAAGTTAACGTAGGTAGCATTGGCTCCCAAAATTTGTTGCATGTATGTTGGGCGATAGGTATGAAGGTGTAACTCGGGTGCAATGGGATACACTGAAGAAAATTAGAACATAAACAAGTCTCTAGGAACTTATATTGACTTACATATATTGACTCTAAATTGGACTTGTTTGACCTTCTAATAAGGCAATTGGACTCAAGTTTAACCTTAAAGAGATCACAGAGTATTTGGAACATAAAAATATAAGACCTCTATCTATAAAAATTGTACAAAATAGTGTAGGAATTCATTTTAGACCAAGTAGAATAAGTTTTAGACCTTGTATTTTGAGCTAGTAAAATAGGATTTTGGGTCTTGAGCCTTGTATCAAAAACTACACATGACGTCCACTTATGAAGCTTGCAAAGTCCAAATAAATGTTACATAAGAAGTATATAGGCACCAGACATAAAGCTATTAAGCACCACCTTTGAAGCTTGCCTTCCAAGCCTCCTATCTTCATGACACATGATAACCTTTTACTTGATAGAATTGCAGCTTGGGGCGCAAGCTATCTCATTGTCACATGGCAACCTCTCATTTGAGAGGATTTTAGAAGCTTATGTCACAAGTTACTAATGTCACATGTCGTCCTATGAGTGGAGAGAATTTTATAAGCTTGTTCCATAAGCTTGAACATCTAGAGTACTATAAATAAGAGTGTTATGTTGTAGATTTTACTTTGATGAGAGTAATGAAATGTTGCCAAATTGTGGAGCTAGTTCTACTTCTCAAGGTTTTCTAGAGCATTCTCTTTCCCTCCTTCTAAAGTGTTAGTCCAACCTCACCTAGGTTCAAACCACAAATTAAATCTCAAAAATAAAAATAAAATCTGCATTTTTTCATGAATTATGCCACATTCAGTCATCTCCATACAAAAAAATCTTCAAACTTGAAAATAACAAGGATAATCACAAAGCTAGGCACAAACATGGAAGGTCTTTTTCCATCAATACTTATAAAGTTCACTCACCTCTTTGAAAGAGAACAGGTGTATTGTAGATAACTATTTTTTGGAAAAATCTAGGATCAAATGAAAGGAATTTTCTATCGTATAATTTATTTTAATCGATGTAATTTTATTTTCATGTTTTACATCAGTTGTTATAAACAACCAATGTAATATCCCCTTAAAAACCCTAACACACTTTTTTCGCTTCGCTTTGTTTTTGTCGCTGCATTTTTCGTTCTTGGATTAGATTCCTGGACACACATCTCTTCCCCTTCAAAGCTTCCCATCACTGCTTTATGAGTTGCCATTACCATTGTAACAATATTATAGTGAGTCGTCGATCCTACTACACTATGCAATGATGAGTTTACTATGGCACCACCTACCTCTCACTACAAGTTCAATGTGACTCCACAAAATTTTGTCCTGCCAGTTCTTGTCACACCATCATATCTTTGTCATTATCGTGAATCTATTGTTGTTGTCAATCGTAAAATCATCATTGCAAGAGTTTAATAACACTTGATTTTTTTATATATTTTTAAATTTTTATGTGTGAAGTAGGAATAATTTGAATTAAACTTTTTATTACGGATAGATTAAGATTAAAATATGATTAGAATAACATTGCAATTAATATTTAAATTTGATTTAAATTAGTTTAAGTTAAATAATTAGAATTAATATTAGTAAAATTAAAAAATAAAATTAACACTAAAATTAGAATTAATATTAGAAAATGTTTTTGTATCTAGTTAATTTACTTTTCACTAATTGTTAAAGTTAATTTATACATGATTTGACAAATGACAATTTTTAATGTATATAAGTAAATATTGATGTTTAAGTAAATTTTTTATATTTATTGTTCTACAATAATATTATATTTTAATTTTTCATAATATGATATAATTTTTAGTTAATTATTTTTTAATTTTAGGTTGACATACACAATGACTATGTCATTTAAAAAGAACATATTACATCGATTGTTTTAAAGAATCGATGTAATATGTCTTCCAACAAACATTTAGTTGTTTTACAAGAATGTGTTTTATATCGATTCTTGTCATAATCGATGTAATATTTATTGATTTTACATTAGTTTAATAACTTAGGTAAAAACTATCAAACTTATTACATGGGTGATATTTATATTAATTCTAAGACAGATGTAAATACTAAAATTAACCAATGTAAAATATATTTTTTGAAGTTGTGTAATTAACATGGTTTGTAAATTTTATATTCTAAAAACTTTAAGAATCTTCACAAGCCTCCTCTAACCTTTCTATTAAGTGGTCATATAAGAAATATAATTAATACATACTAGTAAATGTCATTGCTAGTAAAGATAAGAGAATGGATGTGAAATACAACTTTTATTGATTATGAAAAAAATATACACAACTTATATGTGGAAGATAGCCATGTAATATCCAATAAGAATCAGCATATCTTAAATGTTGGTGAGAGTTGTCTCTATTAGAAGGTTTGATGATTAAAATCGTCATTATTAACATATAAAATATATGACTAATGGAAAAAGCCTATTACTAAATTATTATTATTATTATTATTATTATTATTATTATTATTATTATTATTAGTATTATTATTATTATTATTACCAATGAATTATAAAAAAATTTGTTAAAAATTTGGTGTGAGTTCTTTTTTGACCAACGAAAAATGTAAACATAACAAGACAATTGGGTTGTCCTAACCTATATACAAAAGATACAGTGCATAATCGAATACTCTTAAGAAATACCAACAGATTGAACCTTACCATCTGAGTCATATGTCCTCATTAACAAATTATATGTTAAATATACATTTAAAGTAAGGTAAAACTACCACATGTCCTCACCACTTAGGTCCATAAACCATTACACCACTTCTATTACACCCACTGAAGTTACTGATTGGAGACACTAAACCAATTATCAGCTTTCTTTAGTATCCTTCATTTACGATGTTGATAATGTTACTAGATTGGTATATGAATAACTTATCTAGAGATTGGTTTGTGGATAATTCATTGATGAATTGGTTCGTATGTAAATTTTTCACAGATTAATTTGTGGTTAAGTTAGTCATAGACTAATTAATTATTAATGTACATATAAACAACTTTGATAACTTATTTATAGATTTGGCCATTTGTAGATCACCCATATGTATGGATGTTTAAGAGAATTGTTAGTAGAGAGGTGACTTTTATGACTCTGTGTGTGTGTGTGTGTGGGTGGGTGTGTGTGTGTGTGTGCGTGTGTGCGTGTGTGTTTGCGTGTGTGCGTGTGTGCTCGTGTGCGTGTGTGCGCGCGCGTGTGTGTGTGTGTGTGCGTGTGTGCGTGTGTGCGTGTGTGCGTGTGAGTGTGTGCGTGTGTGCGTGTGTGTGCGTGTGTGCGTGTGTGCGTGTGTGTGAATTAGACTAATTTATTTGAAGTATCATGTGTTTTGAGAGTGTTAAAATGTAATCTAAATGTGAAGTGATGCAAAAACAAAAAAGATTGAAAAATTTTGTATTTATTCAATAAATCTTTATATTGTTAAAGACTCTTTTTCATAACACAATGTTGAATAACTAAAAAAAGTATAAATCTATATGTGTTTGAGCATGCTTGTGCTCACTATCAACTTGATAATGTTGCACTTCGGCTTGTTAAAGCTCTATACAAATAACATGCTTATGCTATGTGAAAAAGAAATATATTTTTGTAAGGTAAATTGTTGTGATATTGAGAGATTATTGAATTTCAATATGAGGATAATAATTATCTATAACACTGTATAAAATAGATTTAATTAAAAAATGCAAAAAAATGAATAAAAGAGTATAATGATAATAAATATTAATATATATATATATATATATATATATATTAATATTAATATACATGTTCATCTATCCAAATAGTTTACAACTTAAATTTATAGAATATATTAGAGATATAACTCAAACATGTAGGTATAACACATGTATATTATGAAGTTTAATAAAATCAAGAAATCTAAAATATGATATAAGAATATGTTAACATTTATCAGCAAGTATACTGATCTCGCTAGTAATATAGACAATAAGTCTAGTATGGTCTCTCTCCTTCTCATACACTCATAATTAATTAAATAATCATGTCATCTCATTAAATTACTCTATTCCTAATTACCAGATTAATTTAATCAGCATTAAGAATATTTGCAATGAACAGTCATTATGATTACACTTCATTCCATACATGCAATGAGTTCAACATTTTAGTTACAGTTTCAAATAATGCTTTCCAGTCAAAATTGAGAAATCTAAGATATATAAATGCTAAACAAAACGTTAACAAACAAAGGTATTTAAATTAAATGACATAAAAACAATATTAAGATTGCATGTGAATTTGAGAATTTACATTCAATCCCAAAAAGAAGAGAAGTTAGCTACGCAGGGTAGCCATGAAAATACAATAGAAAAGGAAAAGAAAAGTTCTTGATCACGACAGTGCTTCAAGAGATCTTCCAAAGATGATGCCCCTCATGCTCAACTTAGCCTCCCTTTTATAAATAATCCCTGCCTTCGGTTCACGAGCGGCCGTTATTTCGCACTTCATACCTTTAGTGGCGTTGACACTTTCGTTTAGGGTTTCTTTCTGATTTAAGTGAGTTTTAGCTCGAGCTACTTCTTTAGCGTAAGCAGAAAGTCACTTATAATCTGTTTTTTTGCTTCTTTCCTTAATTCCAGCTCCTAATTTTTAACCGCATTTTCTCTTTCCACAACCAAATACATGTAAAAATCAACAATAAAATCTCTAACTAAAACAGAATTCTTAAAAAACCTCTAATTAAAACAAAATTATCGCTAAAAATCCTACATATAATTAAACCATACATATAATTAAACCAAAGTTATCAAGATATGAGTTATTTTTTGTCATTTAAAAAATAATAAACCCATTTAACATTAGAAATTGATAATAAAAAATATTTATTAAAAAAGTAAGGTATTAATTAAAATAATTATTCGCTAGTTTACTTCTTATAAATTTTTATATTCATTAGAAATATATAGTCTTTACTAAGGAGCATTGCTTATTTTTTAATAAGAAAATATTATCATATATGTATAACTAAAAAAAGGTCCAAGTGGGATAGTTGGCCTCTATATTCTAACATAGATCCATCGTTCTACGAGAGCACAGAGTACAAACTCCAAGACAACAATCTCAAATTCTTAAAATAATGTTATTTTGGAATGAGGAGAACATATAATTTCTGAAAACTACTTTTCTTTGAAGTGTCATAAAAGGAGGTCCATTTAGTTTGAAGGGAGGTGCAGTTAGCATTTCCCTATGGGTAATCATACATAGCATACACGAATTCTTCCATGGAGATGTGAAAAAGAAGTTAAGTGAATTCTTCCTATACTTTCCTGTATTTTGTTGGAAAAATCAAAATATCATTTTACCCATTTTTTTTAGTCAAACTTTATTTTATTTTAGTGTATTCTGAATTATATAATTTAAAAACATAAAATATTTTTATTTAAAATTATATAATTAATAATACAAAAATTGATATTTCAAATAATTCATAATATAAAAGATATATAATATTTAAAAATTTTGTATTTCAAATTATATAAATTTTTAGATTGCAAAATTTAAAATATAAAAAATTATATTTTAAATCATGTAAGCTAAAATAAAAAATATTATGGATTCTATATTAAATTAAAAAAAGGAAAAATTTAGAATTTAAAAATATGGAGGTGCAGGAAGAATTGGCCAAGAAGTTATAAATACGGAACTCGAAATCTTGCCGCCGAAATGATATAGCATTTCAAATACTCCTTGTCTCTTTCAAATTGAAACTCCCAAATCAAAACAAAACGATTCGTTTCGCTCATTCACTGACTCACTTTGCAGAGTTCGATTTGAGAGAGAGAGAGATGAACGGGAACAAAGCTGGGGCATCGTTGGATTCCTTGATGTCTTCCTTCAACGCTCGAATAACGCAGCTTCAGGAGCTTGTCATTGCGCGAAACAGTTAGTTTCCGTCGATTCATTTCAAACCTTTGTAATATTATACCTATTTCTGTTTCTATTAACCGAAGAGTTTTGTTCGTACACGAATTTGCAGTGTACCCTGCGAGCAGCATCGCGGATCTGTCGGCGGTGGATGCGGCGGTGAGCGCGATGGAGCTTCAGGTGAAGGCCATCAAGGACCGGCTGCGCGAAGAGACGCAAGCCATTCCCAAAACCAAGGCACTCTCATCACACAATTTTTTTGTTTTGTTTTGTTTTTTTTTTTTTTTTTTTTTTTTTTTTTTTTT
>Ga0123340_1001731_pt1 | contig 18659 bp, 14 predicted proteins | sample SirMexnodulemix_FD_89961 | JGI IMG/M metagenome (GOLD analysis project Ga0123340, IMG submission 89961) | Root nodule microbial communities of legume samples collected from Mexico - Siratro Mexico nodule mix | ecosystem: Host-associated > Plants > Roots > Nodule | place: Mexico: Nepantla... | reverse complement strand
TATTATTATTATTATTGTTATTATTATTATTATTATTATTATTGTTGTTGTTGTTTTTTTAAAGAGGAAGATGATAAAATAAAAGTTTTGTTTTGATATATTATTTTAAAATATAAATAAAAATAAAAATAACGACCATTAAAAAAACTAACTTTGCATAATTCTATCAAAAATTTATTTACTGACTATTTCACATGTAATCTAAATGAAATACTTTTATAAAGAAATTCAAAATTTCCAAGAGTATCTCTCACAATATTGTTATAAGCAGGATATTAGAGTTTTTACTCTATGGGATTTGTTATGTTAAGGTTATTTTTATGCAATTCATATTATTTTTTTCTAAATTTTTCTTTAATAAATAATTATTATAAACACTCACATTTTTATAATTTTTATTTATATTTTTTAACAGCTTAAAAATAGTCAAATGTTCTCATTATTTTTCCTATTTTTCTTATTAAGCACAATTCATCGTAGAAACTAAATTGCTAAAATTTTAAAAACTTTTGTTACTACGTAAATTAATTTTATAACGATTTTCTCTAAAATATAATTGTTTTTTTCAAGCAACGAGTTAAATATTCTTTATCAGAAAATATATTTACATACAATTTTTTGTTAGTCTTACTTATGGTAAAAAAGTCAACATGTGTTTAATTATTTTTTTCTTCATTTATGGCTGTTATTAAAAGGCATTAATTTATGCAACTATGTTTATGTTTTATGTTACTGTATGTGATTAGATGAGATGTCAGCAAGTTGCATATCAATAAAAAATATATTAAATCATTAAGGTTATACTATCAAAGGTGTTGTGTTAATTATGTCACCTTATTAAAAATACTTTTAAGTTACATTGTGCATCATAAAAAATTAAAAATATAATTTAATAAGGTTTAAAAAAACTGCAATTACTAGAGGCATGTGTCCATGGATAAAAAAAGGTGTTAAGTCTTAAATTAAATATTAGTAAAAATAAGTAATTTAACATAAAAATAGACCTATTTAAAAATTTAATAATAAATAAGCATTTAGAAGTTGACACAAGTTGATGGATGATTCTGTTGAAATTTAATTTAAATTTAAAGATAAAACGATGAATTTAAAAAAAAATAAAAAACTCTCTCCTTTCCTTAAGAAATAGAACTCTGTTCTAAAATCAAAGAATAATTTCTCAAAAAGTTTTAAAGTAAATATAACTAATATTTCTTTTGTCTTTTTTTAACTGCTCCTCTTAGTTCACAACTAATATTACTTTTATTCCAACCTGATTTAATGACATACTAAAATTTGAACTAAATAAGCCTTTAATTAAAAGATACAAGTTGTTATCACTTCTGTTAATACTAATATTAATTTGATATAAACAAATATAATTTTGTTGGAAGTTAATATGCAGAAATATAATTATTTTATTTTATATATAGAGATTTTATTAAAATTCAATTTAGACAGAAAAAATAAGAATAGATTAAAAAAGACATTTAAAATATCAAATTTACCGATAAGATAAAAGGAATTTGAAAAATAATAATTAAGAAACCGTTTTTATCTCTGATTAAACAGCAAAATAATGAGAATACAAATGACAAAAATTTTAATTTTATCATCCAAATTCTGAATTTTTGTAATCATAATGATAGAATATAAGATAAAATTTAAAAATTAAATAAAAATATTTTCTACTTTTATTTTGATTAACCCCTTAAACCACCCTAGACAAGAAGAGATTGAACAAAGGCAAAGAACACAGACACTGCACGGCGCAGCCATGGATTCCGAGTTCCCCAACAAAGCGTTGACAAGCACGCGTTTTTCCGACCTGAATCCGCCACTTTCCGACCCCGTTCTCCAAGCCCTATCACAATCTGGCTTCGAATTCTGCACGCCGGTCCAAGCCGCCACCATTCCTTTGCTCTGCAGCTATAAGGACGTCGCCGTCGACGCCGCCACCGGTTCCGGCAAAACCCTAGCCTTTGTCGTCCCTCTCGTCGAGATTCTGCGCCGGTCCTCCTCTCATCCCAAGCCTCACCAGGTTCCTCTGTACTCTTATTTCGTTGAGCAATGTCCACTGCGTCCTATTATTACTTGAGAATATGTGCATCCCTGAATACTAGTGTTGCTGGTTTTCATAGGTATGGAGAAATTGTTGTAGAAAATGTTGAATAGGGTACTGGATTTTAGTCACTGGTGTGTTAGTTAATTCCATTAAAGGTTTTAAACTGGGGTTCCATTAGTGGTTTTATTGCTATCCTTGATGTTGTGAGAAATTGCAGACAAATGTGGCCAATGCGGTAGCAAACTCAGGCTCTATAAACCTTGATGTTGTGGCCGAAATTGGGAACCCTTTTTTAAAACCTTGGTTTCAGTTTATTTTGTTGGGTTTGACTATAATTGTGTTAATAGCAACAAATAATTAAAATCATCATTATTATGTGTGCATTTGTGTAGGTGCTAGGGATAATTATATCCCCTACAAGGGAGCTTTCAACCCAAATATATCATGTGGCACAACCATTCATTTCGACATTGGTGAATGTTAAGTCCATGCTCCTCGTTGGTGGAGCGGAAGTAAAAGCAGACATAAACAAAATAGAGGAGGAAGGAGCAAACATATTAATCGGCACGCCTGGGAGGTTATATGACATAATGAATCGGATGGATGTGTTGGATTTTAAAAACCTCGAGGTATGTGTTTCACTCTTATTTTTTATGGATATTTGTTTATATACATATCATACAATGTTTTACTGTAGAAAAATGTTCAAGATTTCTTTGGTCGTGCTGACAAAACAATATTTAATTGATGCTGTTCTGATCTTCTATGTATGCATTAGAAGAGGACCACTGATTATTTACTTCATGCTTTAAAGTTATGATATAGCTGAAGTTGGAAATTTGACTGAATAGAATATTTGACTTTATGTCCCCCCCCTAACTATTTAGCTGGTTGACATTATTGTGACTATGCTCACAGATTTTGATTTTGGATGAGGCTGATAGACTCTTAGATATGGGATTCCAGAAGCAGATAACCTCTATTATATCTCAATTGCCTAAGCTTCGTAGAACTGGTCTATTTTCTGCTACTCAAACCGAGGCTATTGAAGAGCTTTCTAAGGCGGGACTGAGGAACCCTGTGAGGGTTGAAGTTCGAGCAGAAACTAAATCAGAAAATGATCCTGCATCATCAAAACAGCCAGAGTCTTCAAAAACACCTTCAGGGCTTCACATTGAGGTAAAACTTATGTGGTGTGCACTAGTGCTGCTGATTAGAAGTAACTTTGCTATCCAATGATTTCATTTTCTCACCTTACTAGCTGAATCACTTCAATATTGTTCGGTAATTTAACAGTGGTTCTCTCTCACATTTTTACTTGAATCCATGTAATAAATTTTATGTACTGCTAATATATTCCTAACACAGTTTATGTTTATCCTTTGGTTATATTCATCCTCTCATTCTTTTTGAGCATGCAGTACTTGGAATGCGAGGCAGATAAGAAGCCATCACAGCTAATAGATATTCTTATTGAAAACCGCTCAAGAAAAATTATAATGTGAGATACAAGTTGTTAATTAATGATGTGATTTTTGCAGTAGAAGAGTATTTCATCGTACTCAACATCATTGTGACTCTAATGCAGATATTTCATGACTTGTGCTTGTGTTGATTATTGGGGAGCTGTCCTTCCTTGTCTTTCTGTTTTGAAAGGTTTCTCCTTGATTCCCCTACATGGAAAGATGAAGCAGGTATTGTTGTAGGTGTTAGCATTTTTCAATTTTGAAACATAATATTGTATAAATTGGCATTGTTTTTCTTATTTCCCATCAATGTTTTACTGTTTATCTACTTGATTTTTTTGTATTTATTCTGCCATCTAGTCTGCCAGGGAGAAAGCACTAGCAACATTTACATCCCTTTCAAATGGAATTTTACTATGTACGGATGTTGCTGCACGTGGACTTGACATACCAGGCGTTGATTGTATAGTGCAGGTAGCTACATGCGTCTGTGACCCTGTGGATGATACTGTCTATTGACTAATGTGTTTCATCTTCTTTAGTTCTCTCTTTCTCTTGGTTGCTAAAGTTTTCTTGTGCAGTATGATCCCCCTCAAGATCCAAATGTTTTCGTACATAGAGTTGGTCGAACTGCTCGGCTGGGAAAACAGGGTCATGCTGTTGTCTTCTTATTACCAAAGGTTTGGTCACAAGTATATCTATGTTGCCGTGCATTTGATAATCCATGCAGGATTCTTCAAAATTGTCCTTTTTATTGTAATGTTAATCTATATTCTATACAAATGTGTAGGAGGAATCTTATGTAGAATTCTTGCGTATAAGAAGAATTCCTCTCCAAGAGAGAATATGTTCTGATGGGGCAGTGGATCTTGTTCCCCAGGTTTGCTCTAGGCCTCTATAACCTTAATATTTTGTTTTGCCGTAATATTTGTATCAAATAATAATGGCTAGTGATTAATCATTTCTTCTAACTTCTAATAGATTAAAAAAAATACTAAGTGGAAATAAAATCCTCTTGTACAATAACATACCAAAGCCGATGCTACCTAGGCTGATGCTGATTTTCCCCATTCACTTGTAAAAGTTTTGTTTTGATTGATTGTTTTGCTGAACATGGTTACCAGTCCAATATTTATCACATTGCAAATTATACATGGAAAATAACGTTTTCCATTAAAACCACTATTAATCAAACTTTCTTCAGATTCGTTCTGCTGCCAAAAAAGATCGTGATATCATGGAGAAAGGAATTAAGGCTTTTGTCTCATACATCCGTGCTTATAAAGAGCATCACTGCTCCTATATTTTTAGGTGAGTAACATTAATTTATAATGTTGCTTTCACTTTATAGTGAAACATCATCATTATCAGACTAATTATTCTCACTCTTACAGGTGGAAAGAACTTGAAATTGGCAAATTGGCCATGGGATATGGCTTATTACAACTTCCTTTAATGCCAGAGGTAAAACATCACTCACTTTCCACTGACGGATTTGAACCAGTTGAAGATGTCAATTTTGAGGATATTAAGTACAGGTAAAAACATTTTCATAATTCATGGCATAACTTTTCTAGTTCTAGGATAAAAGCATTGTCAAGAACCATTTTCTCCCCACAAAAGCTTCAACTGTTAGGTGAAAGCTTATGAATGGCTTAATCATGTCTAACATTTTTGGGCTATAAGTAAAGGGCCAGGCCACCTGTTCTTGTGCTGATATTTATCATTTTTATTTTAAAGGATAGAGATAACATGTGTCAAACTCTCTTTTCTGGACTCTTGGTCAAGAACCTTGTTTCCCAAAAAGATCATGTTGATAGGTTAAAACTCATGAATGGTTTTACATCTAATAAGAATCGATTGTACCAATGCTATCGTAGGGAATGAAAACCATATATAGATCTTACTTTATTGTAATACTTTTATATTGTGGCAATTCAACGAGTATCTCAATGTGGTTTATATTATTTGAAGCTTTCTAACGTGGAAGACTGAATTTGGAACAGGATAAAATTTCTATAGTTTGGCCGTGAGATAGAGTAATCACATGTTTTATAAAATTATAAAACTTGATTGTATGATTATAGTTCAATGTTTGGTAATATAATTCGAATTGAGCCTGAGCTTTGTTTTTCTTTAAGCTTCTTCCTAATTTTTATTTGAATTATTAGTTGAAATTGAAAACTCATTTTAATCTACTTTTGAAGACGAGAGGGTCTGTAAGCCATTCTCTTGTTTACTTATTTCCATGTTCATCTATACTAAGGGATTATCCAGTTCCCCTTTTATGATGATAGAATGCTGCAAATTAATCTGTTGTCTTGTAAGATTTACAAATTACTTTGATATGCGTGTCTTGGATTCATAGTCTTTCTATGGTCCTAAATTTACTTTCCCTTTCTCTTGTCGAAACTAATGCTGATGGCTTAACTTGGATAATATAGGGATAAATCACGGGAGAAACAAAGGAAGAAGAACCTGCAAGCAAAGAAAGAAGCTAAAGAGAAAGAACCAAAACCTCAAAAACCTAAGAAAACCCCAGATGCTGTCATGCGGAAGAAAACAGCTCGACAGAGACGTGCTCAGCAGACAGTAGAAGATGAGGAGGAGTTGATGCAAGAATACCGATTGTTGAAGAAATTGAAGAAAGGGACCATAGATGAGAATGAATATGCCAAGTTGACAGGCACCGAGGAATTACTTTGAAAGTAAAGTGTGCATGCCTGATTGTGCTGTTCTGGGTATCATGGTTGGTGTTGTAAAGGTATTCATTCAGTAATGAATGGCAGTTACAATCACCACGATTTTGACTAGTAAATTACGACATCCTTGCCTTGTGGTTCTGTTGGCATCCTTTGAAAAATCTAAAGACAAATACATCTTTCACAGAATTGGAATTTGAGGAGTTGAGAGGATCGAATTCCAATTCGTTGTTGCTATAGCCATGAAGCCTTCAACAGTGAACTGAAATGCATTTACAGATTATCATACATGGAAACGGTGGCAGTGCAGAGATTTGTAGCAAGGTACTTTATCTTGGATGAGAAGGCCTTTTATCTGAATTCAGGTTATGAAAAGCATGAAGATTAATATTATACAAAATCGTCTGCCCTAATTAGTCTTTAGTATTTACATACATTGATCATGTGATTCTGATTAGTCTGATAGCTTTGCCGGAGCATCAAAGTAGATAATGTTTTAGGAGTTTGTAAGATTAAAAACTGGGTCCTATGATAAAGAATCTTGCCATGTACTCTGTAGTGAATGTTAATGTATTAAGTCCATTTTATTTCAGCCTCGAGGTAGTTCTGTTATGTCCATGAAAATGTTAAATTGATCTTAGAGCTTGTTTGAACGAATTTCATCATGAACTTCTTTTGGGAGAAGAAGAAATAGAATTAGTTTCTTTGCAAACTGAAATTAGTTTATGCATAAACTAATTTATATAAGTTTTTTTAAATGATTTCTCTTATCTTTTTATTTTTAATTTGGTTACAAGTTAATTTTAATTTATAAATAAGTTAAATTCATCTTTTTTCTGGTTTGTCTTTGCCGATTTATGAAGAAGTAGGTCTAGCTTCTTAGATTATGGTTCTTCTTTAATAGGATGAACTTTTTTAATCTTTGGAAATCCTTTGAAGCGAGAATACAAAGCACTAAGGAGGTGAAGTCGGCAAAGCTGAGAGGCAAGTTTTTGAAGTCACCGACTGATTAAAACTTCAAAGTAACATCATAAATATCTCTCTGCACCAATAAAAAACAGAGCACGGTATCTTTCCAATTGAACTTTTTGGCCCTGTCTAAATCACTTTGATGATAATCAAAGTGAAGTACCACGGTCGTGGCCCCACCAAGATCATACTATATATAGCACCATCGTCTTCCGTAACATGAAATTACTTGGAAGGTGGGGCATGGCAGTTAGTGTCTGGCATTGTCATCTGAACATGTTGAATAAATTAAACTTCTGAATTGAATTACACTTAATGTTCTCCACTAACGTGCGTAAAGTGAATGGTAACCATATTAATTTTGCTTTACACTTCCCCATTTGACATCAGATTTCGGTATTCAAAAGACACTTTCTTCATCTAGCCTTACTCAACAATATCTCCATAGAGAGTTACATGCACACACACTCACTCACATTTCAATATTTCACTAAAGAACAAGGCATTGATGATTGTTGGCTTCTCCTCCACGACAGAATTTGGTGGGGGCATACGCATATAGGGTACGGATGAGAGCACGTTGCATGATACTATATAACTTTTTTGCAATACAAGTACTGAAGTTTATGTGAACTATATTTTCTTTACAAAAGAAAAGGGTTTTGATGTCTGTAAATTGATTTTTATTTCAAATTCATAATCATAAGTAGCTGAGATCTTAATCACGATATATTAGTCATACAACCGTCATGAATAAAATATTCTAAAACTTGAGTTTATAAATTATTTTGACGAAAATGTTTGGTATTAGTCAATAGAAACATTTTTACAGCGAAAATTTGCAATCTTAACTGATCTCATATTCCGATAAGGAAGACATTTTACTTTCTTTTGAGGCCCTTTAACTCTGGTTAAACTGTAGCAATCTAGAAGATTGATTAGGAGAATAAATCGTAAACAAAAAAGCAAAAGAAAATGTGAGAGAAGAATAAAACAAATTCAAGCAATGGCTGGAAGGAAGGATTTTTCTTTTAATCACTCTGAAAACTTGGATTAAAAACAAATAAGTTGCATGAAATTAAGATTACTCAAAATGTAAAGTGAAGGCAAGTGAATTGCATAATAAAAAAGTGAGAGCAATTTAAGGACTTCGAAAGTAAAATGAAGCAAACAAATGAAATGTAAAAAATGGTGCATGAACTGAATTTAAATACTAGAACGATAACTTGGACAATGAATTAAAGGAAGTAACAACTTCAAATGTAAAATGCTAGAAAATTATAGAGCTAAAGAATAAAAAGCCTTTAAAAGTAAAAATGCTTGAATATAAATGAAAATTGAAATATCCATATCACAAACATGGTATGAGTTGATATATTAATCGTAAATTAAAAATATTTTAAAGAACTTCATAATTTAGAATAAATTATTGAAAACTTTGATAATTTCTTGTTTACCATAAAAAATATTTCTTTCTCCGACCAAAGAGATAAGCGTGAAGTGAATGCTTGAGTTCAAGAAGCATTTTTCTTCCCTAGGAAAAAGTGAAGTGAAGGTGAATGAATGCTTAAGCTTAATCAGAATCGGTTTGGATGGTGGGATGATTCCTCGGCTTCTGGGTGTCTATATAAACCGCCAATTCTTAATCAACGTTCGACACATCCTACGCTCCTTTGTTGCAGCAATTCAGACATCCTACGATTTTGTCACCATGTCCGATACCAAATCCGAGTCAGTGTCAGAACCCTCTGTTTCAAAACCTCCACCGACGCAACCCTCTGTGCCCATTTCCTACCCAATAAAAACCCTTGAGGAGTTGGAGTCTCGCTCCTATTTCGACTCCTTTCACTACCCTTTCAACAAGGCCTCGGTTCCCATTCCCAATGGAGATTCTTCTTCGCTGCCCCAGAGGCGCAGACTGCTTGTGTGCCATGACATGGCTGGGGGCTACTTGGATGACAAGTGGATTCAAGGTGGCACAAACCCCGATGCTTATTCCATTTGGCATTGGCACTTGATCGATGTCTTTGTCTACTTTTCACACAGTCTCGTTACTCTTCCTCCTCCCTCCTGGACTAACACTGCTCATCGCCACGGTGTTAAGGTACTTCCTTCAACACATTTCTCGCTTTGCTTCAACAAAACTGTTACATATTTTATGTTTGTGTGGCCTTAGAATTTGCCTTTGACCTTAACTCAGCTAGCCAAAACTATCACTTATCACCAGAATAGGTTCTTACACTATTTTAGAATTTGAGATGCGTTTAACTCAATTCATGGTACTACCCAATAACATGTGGCCTTATAGGTCTAACATCGATAGTCACTATACGGCTTTGATGATATCTTTTACTACCAATCAGTTTTTAAGGTCATCTATTTGCTTTTATAGATGATTTAGTTTAAAGGTTCAAGTTATCGACGATCATTTGATAACTTTAAACTTCTTTTCTGGTTCTTTTATTGGAGCTCAGATTTTTGGCATTTTGAGTTTATTTCTTGCTTGGAGATGTTTTTTTTTTTTCATTATTTCTTATGCTTTAATTAGAAAATAGATTATTCTTTGGCTGTACTTGTTACTTAAATATTTCAGGTGTTGGGGACCTTCATTACTGAATGGGATGAGGGAAGGGCTGTCTGTGATATACTGCTTTCAGAGAAGGAAATTGCACATATGTATGCAGAACGTCTGGCAGAGCTAGCCGCTGATTTAGGTTTTGATGGGTGGCTAGTAAGTAATCCGTTAGTACCTGTGTGCTTAATTAGTTTTATATTCATGTCAAATACTCTATTTGAATTTTGTATAATTTAATTAAATTTATATTTGATTTCGATTCACTTCCTTTTGTGAGTGATAAGTGAACTGTTGACCTGCACTGCCAGTGCATCAGATGCTCCAAATGCATGTACATTTGAAATTTTATAGACCACAATGATTTAGTTCAGGCTGTTAAGTTGAAGGTGCAAGGTGTTTCATGTAAATACTGCTTTGATTGATGTAGGAATAATTCCCCAAGAAAATATCGTGGATAGTAATATTGTAGAGATTTTTCTTGAACAACTGTGATTTTTTTAGAACTCACGTTTGTAACATCTACAGTTTTTAGAAGAGAAATGTAACATTGGAAGTATTAGAAGTAGCCTCATAACAAATACAAATTTAGACATTTACTTAATATTCTCAATGAATTGACATTAAGAAGTAAATCATATTTAGATGTTTTATGCTTATTTATACTAAAAACCAGTACGTAACTATTTTTCTCAAGCTTTACAGCCTTGTATTTCTCATATTCCTGACAATGATTCAAACTAGGAGCATTTAAATGCAGATAAATATGGAAGTGAATTTGGATCAGGGTCAAATTTCTAATTTGAAAGAGTTTGTAGACCATTTATCACTTACAATGCATTCTTCTGTGCCTGGATCGTTAGTGCTATGGTGAGTATGAGTAGTCAGCAATTTTTTTATTGCAGTTGATTGTGCCAAAAGTTTACTTTGATGTGTTTTCTTGGTTCTATAGGTATGACAGTGTTACAGTTGATGGTAAATTGAATTGGCAAGATCAACTAAATGAACATAATAAGCCATTCTTTGATATATGTGATGGAATATTCGTGAACTATACATGGAAGGTATTGTTTATCTTCCCCTGGCATGCTGGTGCTACACTAATGTTCGATCAATTGTCATTTTCCTTAGTTAATTTTAATGCGTACCATGTAGGAAGACTATCCAAGGCTCTCTGCTGCTGTTGCCAGTGAGCGGAAGTTCGATGTGTACATGGGAATCGATGTATTTGGAAGGAACACATATGGTGGTGGACAGTGGAATGTAAGTGCCTTGTGATATACAGTCTGCTATCCCGAATTTGAACTTGTTTGGCAATAAATCTTTAATCGTCCTGGGTGGAACTTATGTCAGAAACTGAGCTGAACATGCTAATTTGACATTTAATGGGATATCATAGGTGATCTGCATGCTTTATTTCACTTTAAGCATAGTACACGGTCTTTCTCCAGTGTTTCACTTTTTATTAGATCCATCTTCAAATAAGAAAAAGAAATCTTGCAAACAACAGCAACACAAAAAAACTATTCATTTCAACGAATTTAATTACTTCTCATTTTGGCTGCCAGACTATGAAATACATCATGTTCTTCAAATTCAATTTCATTATTAGGATAAAAGTTATGATTAAATATGGTTTTGCACAATATTCTAGACATTTCAACCATCGGAATGCTTTGGTCTCATTTTGGTTATTGCAGAATATATAGCAGATGCACTTTAATCTTAAAGTAATAACTGCCTTCAAAGAAGCTTCTTACTACATGCAGAACCCCTTCCCTTGGTGAAGCAACCAATTTTCCTTTTAATAGATATTATTTTACTATAAAGATAATTATGACTTACTTTTGTTTTCATACTGCATTGTATTTAAAATCTATTTATGAAAAAAATTGCTGTTGAATTTTTTTGTGGCACATAAACTTTACAAATTGAGCTGCCAAATAAGCTTGGACAACCGAAATATGTGACTGGTAAAGTGAATATGATATCTGTGTTACTTCCCTTTTCTTGGTAATAATCTCAATTTTGCTTCTGGTTCTTTCTTTATTCTCATGGATATCTCAGGTAAATGTTGCTCTTGATTTACTAAGAAAGAGTGATGTCTCTGCTGCAATATTTGCTCCTGGATGGGTCTATGAGACAAAGCAAGCACCAGATTTTGAGACTGCTCAGAATAGGTAATTAGGTACCTGTTTTCCAATGCTCAAAAAATTATTGTACTTTTTCTTTACAAGGTTAACTGAGTCAATAATTTTGAGAAAAAAAAAATCTAGTGGCAGAAGTAATTCATTGTATATACAGAAAGAACATGCAGCAGAAGATGTCACAAAATCTGGAGACGCAATAGAAAATAATGATGAATTCAACCCATCTCTACCATTCTAATATCTATAAGGATCTTTTAGAAATGTAAAAGTATAAATTATGGCTGCTCCTGAAATTGCAATTCAAAGGTTTTGATTTCATTCTGATGGCATCTGCAAGCTTAAAATTTGATGTACTAAATTCAGACAAAACCTGTCCTTTGGCTGTTCTATTCTCTTTGTGATTAAGAACATAATATATATGGATGATCAACCTGATTTTCTTTGCTAAAATTTATCGTATAGCTTGTTATTTTATAACACACTCTATTTTATATTTCTTCCTGATCACTCTTAGAAAGCAAATATAAAATTTGTGATGTTTGGTTAATTTAAGAATTCAAGATTTTGCACAATATGTTTCTTGTCATTTGAAACGACCATAAATTATACTTTGAGGAACTTCGGTTTCAAGTTTGTTAGTTCATTGATTCACCGAGAGAACCTTATTTTATAAAATTGGTACTTACTGGAGATTGATAATTTTTCTCTTTGAACTTCCTGAAGTCACGTATTACAAAATTCACGAAAGCAGGAATATTTGAGAAACGTCATTGTTTTATCCTATAATTCTTATTGCCACAGAAGTTCTTAAATATTCCATGCATTTTTAAATGGGGTTTGGTGGTGGGTGCAAATTACATGGTCAAACTTTCCTTTTGTATTAATGATGGAGGTCAAATCAAACCTTAAATTACTTACTCAGATACCAGCATTATTACTCTGATCTGTTATTGCAGGTGGTGGGGTCTAGTGGAAAAGTCATGGGGACTACTGCGAAATTTTCCTGGACCATTGCCATTCTACACTAATTTTGATCAGGTTAACAATTGCAATTCTTGTCCCCTTTGTAGTCTTTCTTTCCTTGACTAAGGAAGTATTCTTTTGTCTTTGTGCTTTTGGAATCTGCTTTTTCTAGTACATTCTGAATAAAACTTTGAAGACATTTTTTGCACATTTTATGCAACAGGATTTATTTTTAATTTAATTTCAGTGAAACTGTTTTTAAGACTAATTTGTGAATTGCAAGAGGCTGATGGTGGGTAGACTTTATTTATTTTTACTTAAAGATAAACTTTAGCTCGGTGCAGATCAAACTGGCAAGGAAGAGGTGAACTGGTGAACAACCCAAAATCTAGCATGGAACCTCCATTAAAGAAATAGTTTTCTGCAGGTTATCTTAAAAGCCTAAACAAGACCTCAGCAATCTTCTAAAATAAATAAATAACCTTATCTTTAGATCTTACTTTAGCTCAAATACTTTTTAACCTTGTATTTCAAATGTTGGCATTCTATCTCTAAAATGTATAACATCTTTGTTACTTTCAGGGGCGTGGTTACCATATTTCAGTTGATGGTGACAATGTATCATATACTACATGGTGCAACATTTCTTGCCAAGGTTTCCAGGTATGAGTTTGTTGGGTGATCATTCTTGTTGATGGCTCAACTGTTAACTGTATAATTTTAAATCATATCAATATATTAACTGGAAAACAAAGTTTAGTTTAACATTTTGAATTTCTGATGCTTGGTTGAAGAGCTTTATTGGAATCTAACTCAAATATTTGTGTGCAGCCACAACTTGAGTTTGTCGATCCTGCAAATTCTATTCAAGTTTCTGTAGAGTAAGTGATGGTACATATCTAGCATTTTAATATGTTCCTGTAACTTGGAACTGTAACAGAATGTGCATATCACATATTACATCTGTTCAAAGTAAATATTCTATAACAGCGTATGGCTCAACTGAACAATATATGTGTGTGAAAGTGCGCGTAAAGAAAATTCATCATAAGAATATTTTTATTTATTGAATCAGAAGATTTCTCGTGGTTGCAAATGTGATTTATTACTAATCTTTAATTATTTTGCATTCCCTTGAAACTTCTTTATCAGTAAAGTGTGAAAATCTAGAGTCATTTTCTCTGTTTAGTTTTACTTTTCTATGTTATACTTAAACCTTACATAATGTTGAACGTCTTTCTTTTCTATTCTTCCATTTTAATGAATATTGAATTACTACATTTTAGTTCTAGTTCTGACATGATCTGATGTATGACTTGCCGTCAAATTGCAGCTTGAAGGAAGCATCATATAGTGGAGGGGGAAACATTGCATTCAAAGGATCCCTTGAAGAGAAAACTTACTTTGAGAGCAAAATCTTTCAAGGAGGGTTTCTTTTGAACGAGATGCCTGTCCACTTTATTTATACCGTAAGCTTTAACTTCTTTATCATTATTGCTGAATAAGCTGCACTTCAATCTGTTTTAAAGAATGCCATCATACTCATAACCTGGAATAACCACCAATGCGTCAGTTTGATTCAATTCTTAGTGCAAATCATTGTCTTCCTTTGTGAACTAAACCTGGTTATAAATTTGAGGCAAGGAGAATTAGAGTATGTTATCTTGATAAATGGTTAAATGTACATTCAGTCAAATTGACTGGAATGATATGTATGTACTATCCTATCTCAATCCACTTTTTCACACATGAAGTTAATGACTAATGCAGGTGAAATCGGATGGCAATTCTTCATTAGGACTTAAGCTGGAGTTCACCTCCACTGGCGATGACAGAAGAGCATCTGTGCTTCTCTCATCTCGGGCAGTGAATCACTTTTCTAACAAGTTCAGCAAAGTAATCATGACTCGTGAACGTAAGGAACTTTCCTCTGGATGGGTTATAAATGAAGGTGTAGTTGCAATGAATGGATACACTTTATCAGAAATCCATGCAGTGTGCTATAGATCAAATTCTCCAGTCAATGAAATAGGATGGCAAAACAGATCAAATGACAATGATGGAACTGTGGCTTCCCCATCAGATTATTTTGCACTTCTTGGTCATATCACGATCAAGACTTCGGACTATAGGTCAGATTTTCCTGTGTCTTCTTCCTGGCTAGTTGATGGCACCAGCATAAAATGGACATCAGACCCTCTGGGTTCAAAGACCCTTGATGTTAAAATTTCATGGAAATTAAAAAATGAGAATAGTTATCAATGTCTAAAGTTCAACGTTTACTTGGTAAAATTAGCAAAACGAGCAGGTGGCAATCCTGGTACAACATTAGAGGATGTAAAAGAGTACCTTGGAGTAGCACAAGTAAGCTGTTTCTATGTTTCTGACCTCAAAGTTCCTTCAGACATTTCTAATCTCAAATTTATAATACAAGTCTGCGGTGTAGATGGGACAATTCAGGAATTAGATGAGTCTCCGTATTATGAATTGGTGGTTGAAGCTCCTTAAATTGTCATTAAAATGTAACACTTTCTCCAATAAAAGGAAGCCTAAATTGTCATCAGAATGTAATATTGTAACATTATTTCCTCAACGAAGGAAGATCCCAAATTATCATTAGAATGTATCACTGTAAAATTATTTCTCCAATAAGGAAAGACCCAGAATCGTCATTCCAATATCACATTAGAATTGAACAATTCAATTAAAACTTCTGTATAAAGATGTTTTACCTCATAAACTCTTCCTTATTAGATTCATGCTACAAGTAACATGACCAATATAGAAGCTTAATTTACATGAATGAAACTATTTCGAGTAACTTTTGGACATCCTTATAATATGTAAAGTTAAATGTTACTTTTTTATAGTATAAAAAAAATATAATCCTCTTAGTATATATTTGTATGTCGTATCAAAGTTAAAAAATTTAATTTCAGAGCTACTTCCTACGGCTTGTTCTGATATAAGGTTTTGTCTTTTTTTTCATTTTTTTTTCAAAAGTGCTTTTAAATTTAAAATCCTGCTTATAATTTTTATAATAATTAGATAAGTTTCAAATATTGTATTAAAAATTAGTGTTTACTCATAAGTTAAATATATGTTTCTGCAAAAATACTCTATCAAAGAATGTATGATCAAAGCCTATTTTCTCACCAATAATTAGAGATCTTTTCTTCAAGTGTAAAAGGTGAACTTTATGTTATATCAACTTGTTTAAGGTACTTATTTGTTTGTTTATATTGAATGAATCATCAGTGGTTATTCAAGGAAATGATTATGCATATGCATAGCCAATAATTGAACACTGCAACATTATCTAGTCAGTTGTTTTAACAAAACAGCTTTGTCTTGTTCACATGGTGTTGTGGAAAATATTTAGTATCGATAATTGCATAATCAAGTTCATTTTTTATCAGTAAATAAATCAACTTTTATGTATATTATTCTTTTCAGTGAAAATAAATATTAAATATTTTTAAAAAATTAATACAGTTATAAGATTTGTTTTATTTAGAATATCATGTCCTATAACTTTTAACTCTTATATTTTTTTACATTTTTATAGAATTAAAATAATAAAGTCAATATAAACACTTGATTCATTGTTACAGGAATCAAAGTTTATGTTTATAATTATAAGAGAATCAGCATTTAAAGTAAAGAAGCCTAGGTAAAACTTAATATTAATTTTTGTCATTTTAGAATTTTATGATAAAAAAACCTTTTAAATATATAAAAGAGAAAATTAAATAGAAAAATGGGCGAAATCTGAAAAAAAAAATTAAAAACTAAGCCAATAAACTTCAGTGCAAAATTATTCGAAAATGTAGATAACGTAAACAATGTAAATAAACTTAAATCGATGTAAAAAATTGAAAGGAAATATAAAGAAATACAGAAATGTAAATACTCAAAGCAATAAAATGTCTCAATTGTAAGTAAAGATAAATTAGCGAAAAGATAAATTAAATTTAAATTAAAGTAAGATAAATGTAAAGAAATCAGATATAAAGCAGAGCAGAAAAATATAAAATAAAATAAAATAAATGGTGATATCATTTAAATATAAGTAAAATAAGTAAAGAAACATATGAAGACAAACATTACGATAACATGTACATAATTCTCTTTTTCATTGTTTTAATGTTTTTATTTATATTGGTATCCTGACAAACTGAGTATGGTTCAAACTCTTAGAACTTCTTCTGCATGTCTTTTTCTAAAGTTACACCCTAAATAACTCCCATGATCTCATCCCTTCTAAGATAATGAAAATTGATATTTTGGACCCATAAACAAATGAAAAACCTTCACCAAGTTCATGGAACTACCATTTTTTTCCTCCCCCCATCTTTGTTTATGTCGTTATGTCTTTTGGAAAAAAAACATTAGAATTAGAATTTTGACAAAGTAGCTTTGTTTATGAGGTGGTGTGGAAAATTTTAAACTTGATATTTAGATTGCCTGAAATTCAACACGGTGCAGAGTTAATTTTGTTCTCATATATGTTAATTTGTTTGGTATTGAAACATTTATCTGAATTCCAAAACCAGCTTAGGGTTTGGAAGTATTATCCTATTCCTCGAGCCCTCAAAAGGAAAACTGGGTTCCCACAATCACTTTCTTTGTCTAACAAAATTACACAATTTCAGATTCATAAACAACAGAGACAGGGACATGGCTTTGTCTTGTTATGTATTTTAACTTATTATCAATATCAATGCTCTGTTCGTTTTCCATCTTTTGACTTACCACAACCTTCTCTGTCCCACTGAATTCTCAAGAACATCAAGAACAGACATGCATGGCCCTTCTGTATTTTTGCAAAATGGAAAGATATTGGTTGTGATTTATGGTTTCTATTACCTTAAATATTAGAACTGAAAATTTTATTATTTATAATAGTTTCATTCGATTAGAATAACTTTTGTCAGAAAAAATATTTTTTAGTTAAAGTTAATTACACTGGAGATGAATCATGAGTTATTTTTGGCTAAACACAAAATGGCGTTAATTGAAACCATGGAAATTATTCAAATGTGATAATACCATGATTCGTGCTGCTGTCAAAATGGACTTTGACTGTTACTTTTTTATTTTAAGATGTACTTTAATATGTGTGCATATGAAAAATGTAAAAAGCAAATTCAAAGATAAAGATAGCATATGAAGCAATTTTTTAATGTTCAAGCTTACAAGCCTGTAACGTAAATTTTCAAACCAATACTTCAATTTTCCTGACTGAAACAACTTCTGACACAAACATTGCAAGCAGTTCCAAATAAAAAATGATCCCCTTGTTCTTCCTCTGTAACATAAAGTTTTTTTTTTTTCATTAATAAAACAATAAAAAAAAATTCATACCCATAAAGATGTAGATGATCTATCCTGTTGTTATCCCTACACAGTTATGTTAGTATAGTCAAAAAGAAAATATATATATATATATATATAATTGTTAAATGTAAAATTTTCTTACTATATTTGGTGTAAAAGAGACAATGTGTCTTTTTGTAAAATACTAATAATATGAATAATAGTGTTACATAAATTATTTTTTTATTTTAATAGTGTTACATTAATATTAAAAATGTGTCTCTTTAAATAATTTTTTTTACGTTTTTCTAAATCTACATAATTCTCTTCTCCGTATTAAGTATAACTAGAGTAGTCATTATAGGTCAAAAACATCGCTTAAGACATAAATTCTATAACTACAATTCATAATCATATATGTGTATTATATATATATATATTACGTAATATTTACAC
>Ga0123340_1001730_pt1 | contig 18664 bp, 16 predicted proteins | sample SirMexnodulemix_FD_89961 | JGI IMG/M metagenome (GOLD analysis project Ga0123340, IMG submission 89961) | Root nodule microbial communities of legume samples collected from Mexico - Siratro Mexico nodule mix | ecosystem: Host-associated > Plants > Roots > Nodule | place: Mexico: Nepantla... | reverse complement strand
TGTGTATATTTATATGACATTATATACCATATAAACTTTAATATAAGAAGAGAGGAGATGAGAAAATAATGTAATTAAGGGATCTTTTAGAAAAGGGGAAAATAATTTACCTTACACTTTAGATGTCCTAATTACTTTTAAAATTTTTAACTCGTCACTGTGGATTTTTTATGAAGAGATCAGAAGCCTTTCACCAATAGTCTTCTTCAATCTCCATCTTGTTAGGGTTTGCAGAGTTGCCATTTCCTGTCTTTCTTTGCACTACGGAAAACCTCTAATTCACCTTTTTCCGCAATTATCTGTATTCTAATGCGTCCTCCGATTCAAGAAATCGAAGTTCTTCAATCTGATTATATCCCAAAGATTATGGACAGTGTCGTGCGTCCATTGCACGATATCTTGTTCTTTCCCATCGATCACTTGCTCTGCCTCGAACCCTAATTGTACTACATCGGCTTACATTCCTCGGCTACTTTGTTCCTCTCTCGATAACTACCGGTAAGTTGTTTGCACTGGAATAGCAATAACTGCATAATGTTTTATGAGCATGATTCATAATAAATTTTTATCCAGTAAAAAAACTAAAGTGTCCTCCCTTTCGATCTTAATGCACGATAAAGCTCCATTTGATTGTAATTCTCACAGTGGAATGTCAATGTGCAAATTGCAAAGTGAAACTAAGTGGATTTTGAAACAATTATTTGTTGGTTTAGCATGGACTTACTTCTCGCCAATGCTGGGTTTAATTGGTGATCCGTATTTTTTTAGCTAAGCAAATTGAGTTAAAAATAAATTAGATATACATTTTTTACACTATTATTCAATCAGTATGTGTGAGGTATGGTGAGTTAGTTGACTTTTATAAATGTCTATTAATGCGTGGATATCAAATTCTTAAATTAATTTGCTCGTCTCTCCCAATTTGGTGAAGGTTTCAATGGATGGGGATCGGAATGAGTTGGGTATTATTGTGCATGAAGGTAGTTTTGATGTTGGACCTCATATGTCGAATAACTTGGACTTGAATGTGGAGCAGAACTGTTGTAGTCCAAACATGGCTCATGCTAGTGACAATCAATCCTTTCCTCCTTCAAAAAATGTACTCAGCACCAATACTGTATTGGGAATTGGTACAGAATTTGAGTCTGATGATCATGCATACCGATTCTATAACAAGTATGCCAGATTGGTGGGTTTCAATGTCAGAAAAGATTGGATAAATAGGAGTAAGGTGCATGGTCAGGTGGTGTCTAGGAAGTTTACCTGCTCCAAAGAGGGATACCGCAGGAAAGACAAAAGAGATGTCAATGTGAAGAAACATCGGAAGGAAACGAGAACTGGCTGCTTGGCACATCTGATCGTCACTCGGCAGCCAAACGGTAAATACCAGGTCACCCATTTTGAAGCACAACATAATCATGACCATGTAAACCCTAACAATGCTAACGTCTTAAATTTGCTAAATGAATTCAGTGTTGCTCAAGCTGTGGAAGCTGAATCAAACAATAGTTTGGGACCTAAATCAAGGTCAGCATTAGATATGTTGAATAAAAAAATAAGTGCACACGAATCTCTTGATCTACTTTCAATGAATTATGACAATTATCTTCATTGTGCAAGGGAAAGAGATATGAGGGAAGGAGAAGCAGGGCGTTTGCTTGGTTACTTCCAAAGGCAGCACTTTGAAAATCCAACATTTTTTTATGCCATACAGCTTGATGTTGATGACAAGGTTAGCAATATTTTTTGGGCTGACGACAATATGGTGGTGGATTATGATCACTTTGGTGATGTCATTTGTTTGGATACAATTTGCAGAACAAATGAAGATCTTCGGCCATTTGTACAGTTTTTAGGTGTTAACCATCACAAACAAGTATTAGTATTTGCTGCTGCTTTTTTGTATGATGATTCCATTGAATCATTTAATTGGTTATTTCGAACTTTCATTAATGCAATGTCCGGGAAAAAGCCCAAGGCCATTCTCACAGAACAAGAAGCTGTAATCGTTGAAGCAGTCAATACAGTTTTACCTGACACAGACCATTGTACATGTGTATGGCAGTTGTATGAGAACACGTTGAAACACCTCAGCCATGTTGTCAAGGATGCTGAATCTCTTGCAAATGTTCTACGGAGCAGTATTTATGACCCCAAGGATGAGGAAGAATTTACTCATTCTTGGGAGACTATGCTGGAGAAGTATAATCTGCAGCAAAATGAATGGCTGAGATGGATGTATAGAGAAAGAGAAAAATGGGCTGTTGTCTTTGGTCAGAATACATTTTTTGTAGACATCAAAGGCTTTCATTTAGCCGAGATTTTGTCTCATAAGTTTAGAAGTTATCTAAATCCTGACCTTGATGTCGTTCAATTTTTTAAGCATTTTGAAAGGGTAGTAGGTGAACAGCGTTATAAAGAAATAGAAGCTAGTGATGAAATGAGCAGGTGTTTGCCAAGGCTAATGGGTAATGTGGTTTTGTTGAAGCATGCAAGTAATATTTATACTCCAAGAGCATTTGAAGTATTTCAGCGAGCATATGAGAAGTCTTTAAATGTTATTGTTAATGAACACAATAGAAATGGATCATTGTTTGAGTACAAAGCAAATACCTTTGGGCATAATAGACAATACAGTGTCACCTTCAATTCCTCTGACAACACAGTTGTCTGCAGTTGTATGAAGTTTGACCGTGTTGGAGTTCTGTGTGGCCATGCGCTTAAAGTTCTTGATCAAAGAAACATAAAAGTAATTCCATCTCAGTACATCTTGGAGAGATGGACTGGAGATGCAAGGATGGGAAATCGTAGGGAGATTAGGCAATGTAAAATGCAAGATAATCCTAAAAGGGTTGCTGCTAGCTGTTACAAAGATTTGCGCCACAGGCTGCTCAAGTTGTCAGCAAGAGCGTCTGAATCCGAGGAAGCCTATCAATTTGCCATGAGGCAACTTGATGAAATGATGGTAGGAGTGGAGAAAATCTTGACACTGAAAGCTAAAGGTCAAGTTATCACCTCACGTAATAATGATGCAGATGCTTCAGAAAGTGAGCCTGCAAAGATATTTCTGAATGGGCATGTAATTGAGGACCAGGATGAAAGTAACAACGCAAATGGTGGAAAAGACAGGAGAGCCACGTCAGACAGGGGGCACTTAACAACCATGACATGTAATGGAGCTGATTCTGATAGGATTTTGAATGTAGAAGAACCTCCAGAAAATACCGTTGTCTGTATTTCGAGCTCCCCCTCTCCATATGTTTCATCTCAGCCTGCAGGCCCAAATCCCGTTCTGCAGGTCAACTTCTATCATTTATCAGATTATGACATTTTATACTGTGATCATATTATTTATTTACAATTATCAACAAACTCAATGCTCATAACCTTTTAAGATAATAAGTTCTCTCTAGTATATACACGCGCCGAAGAGTCTGACATTTGTGATTCTTTCATTTGTGATACAGGGTTTGTACAGTTTTGAAGCCAATCAAGTGGTTCACTGCATGTATGAGCAGACTAATCTTGTTGTGGATAATCAATCTAATTCTAGCATGTTGCAACCGCAAAACATCTTTTCTAACCCACAGGATTCTCCTGGTCAATCTCAACTATTGCAGGTGTTTATTTTTCTAGTCATGGAGTGTTTTTATCTTATGTGGAATATGCATTTATATAACATTTTAAGAAATTTTTACTCAGGAGCCTATAATCCAGAGCACATACCTTGGGTCCTTGCCAAGCAATAATCAGATGCGGCAGGTAAACACTTGGTCAAAAACACTCACTACCACCCCCACCCTGAAAAAATAGAAAGATTTTGGTGGGTAGATTCATGTCAGGTAACTTCATAAAGCTGCTCTGGGTATATTGGTTGCAGGTAATGGATCTTGACATCCAAAATCCACATTCGTCTTCGTTCTTGCTGTATGACCATAGATACAGAAGTTCTGAGTCTGCATGAAGTACAACGGAGTAAAATGGTTAAATCATTTTCCTCTAATACTGTTCTGGCTGTACCAATATGTTTTGCTGTACAGTGCGGATTGATGGAGTCATTAGCATTGAAAACAGAATCATCCTTCTCTCCTTGTAAATAACCAAACATTCATCATACAATATTGTGCAGCTCATATGAACATTACATAATTGAATGCGATGGGTACACAACTTTTTGGAATGAAAGTTAACATAAATCTATAAATACATCCATATTTTGTGGTAGATAACGCATTCCTTTTTATCCTCTTATTACTTGAAATGAATTATTTTTGTTCTGTTGCTTTTACAAGGAATGCAATTCAAAATATTTCCCAGCCAATCTGAACGAGAAAAACTTTTGGAAGCCCTAGAGATTTTCTGGTTGAAAAGTTGTGCTTGAGAAGATTCTGAAAATTCTTGATACATTTTTGTTTTAAGAAACTTCTGATACACTGTTAAGTTGATATATAATGAGAATAATTATTTTTTTCATAATGTGAGAACTTTAAATTTAGACTGTATAATAAATACACACATGCAAAATATTAAAAGTTAATTGTGGTCATGATCAATTAAAAAAGTTATTAAAAGTTAATTGTGGTCATGATCAATTAAAAAAGTTAAATGGCTTTATATTTGTTCTTATTTATCTTGGTAATCCGTTGTTCTTAGTTGGGTAACTCTATACTGTGGAAATTTTAGTTGCACGATATAGTTATATTACTTGTGGATCTGGATCCTCTCGCTCTCGCTTGTAACATGAGCACATGACTTTGTTATTTGAAGTTATACAGGTTCAACGATGGGACATTGTGCCGAAATCCGGGACCCTGTCCAAATATAGGTCTTTTGGATCATGGACTTGTGTCTTTAGTCTATTCTATATCTTTTCGAAATTGGTAAGGAGATATTTCATCCTTGGAAACCAAGAATTTTCAGATTATTTGCCCCCTCCCCCTTCATCTTTTAGAAATTTGATGTTGGAGCAATGGGTGTCTCCGATATCCATGTGTTAGTTCCCCCTCACCCCCATTTATTCTTTTAGAATACTAAAAAGAATTTGTACCGATGTTTAATTACAGTTTGTCGTATGAAAATTAATTTTTATATTAATTATTTTTAAAGTTATAGTTAATTAGTTGATATTATATATTTTTTGTAGTGATATTGTGTGAAATGTCATTCTTTTTTAATGATTTTACAGTGGTGTGAGTTTTGATATGTTTTTAATGAATGAATTCATGACCTTTCTGGTATTGTATTTTCCTGCTTCCACGCATGTGTTAATCTAATTTGACTACTTTGTAGTTCTATTGTTCACTACCTTATTTAATTTTGTTGACTTTCCAGGTATAGAATTTTCCTATCGTCAAGCCACATTCATTGACTTGGCTGCTTATTGTGTCGTTTTATAGCGTTTTCATTTGCTGACTTTTGATTGATGCACTTAACCAATGTCAGAATTAAACGGTAAACTGGTATTTGCAATATTCAACCTCCATATCGACCATATTAACCAAAATGTCTTGTTATTTTATTTTATTTTTTATAAAGTGATCACTACAAAGAATGTTTTTTTCTTCCATAAAGAACTAGAAAAGATAAACAAAAACTAGGTAACACCAAGTTGCACGATGGCTTCCCATCTAGTTGTTGGGAGGTTGGATAATTTTAGAGAAGCAAGATGGTATTATGCCTGTCTCCTTCCTTGAACTGATAGGATATTAATGGCTAAAACATATATGTTTAGGAAGTATAAAATAAAATATAGATGTACCTTTATATTTATTATTCTGGTAGAGGGTAATCATGGATCTTTCCTATTTTGGTTAGATTAACTGTTTTAAAGATGTTCTTTTTTAAATCGATGAAGTGTTGTACAAATAAGTTTTAGGCAATATTTATTCAGAGTGAGCAGAGAGAATGATAATTCTCATCCATGTATCTTGTTTAAAACTTACAAGACTTAAGAAAATATAAAATAACATTATTTTTTTTTTCTTATTTGAATATACTATATAAATTTTATTAATATCTAAAAGCTTAGAATAGGTGAGATATAAACGCGGGCATAACACGCACGACCATGCTTATAATGCATGTAGGTAACCGGCCCAGCAGTTTCTCTCAAACCACGACATTGGTTTTCATTTTTTGTTTGACACTGGGAAATTCTGAACCCTACAACAACTTTTTTCTCTCCATTCGTTGTCCAAAGAAAAGCAAATCTAGATTGATAAAAGAAAAAACATGCAATTTTTTTATAAAAAGTATTATTATCCATTTTTCTTCTTTTTCTCAAAGAATCGAAATATATTGAAAAACATTTTTAATTTGTAATGGTAAAGGAATTTAGACTCAACGTTTCAAATCCTTCACCTTCTTCCACGGTCATACTCAAAAGTTAGCTGGCCAGATTATTAAGATATTAAATTCCACGCGTCTACTGTGCATGCACAAGTGAATATACATTAATGTCTCACAGTGTTTGTATATGATCCCATTCAATAAATACTTCTGTTACGAATTAAAAACCTCAATATTAGATGGTTAGATACATTTCACAAAAGTAATCAATTCATATGATTCATTCATTCTTAGGTACACAGTTACCCAAATAATTTTCCGTACGTCTATCGAATCAAATAATGGGTTAAACTTTACTTTTCATCGTTTATATTTCATTTTAATTTATTTTTTAGTATAATAACTTTTTACTAAAATAATTTTACCAATTTTAGTTATGATATTTCTTACCACTAGTAACGCATTACATATAATCATAATTTATTTTTAACAGAACAAAAAATCTTTTTTTATATAAAGTTATAATATGTAGTAAAAGTTAAATCGTGGTAACTTGACCCATATTTTTTATTTCTATGACAATATCCGTTTTATTTCTCGACTTATTCATTTAAATTGTCATCTTTTTCTTTGATAAATACAGTGTATGCGTGAAAAAGTCGCCTATGTATAGTAGTTACATTCAATTCACAGAAAGAATTTTAGAGGAGTTCAACAACATCTAGGATAGAAAAGTAAAATAAACAAATTTATTTTTTATACATTAATTAAAATTAGTTTATAGTAGCAATTTATGAAAAAATTAATATTAAACGTTGTTAATAAATTCGTCCAAACAACATGTACGTACGACAATTTAAAAGGAAATAATCTAATTCACATGAGTTAAATTCCAAATAATACTTATATTCCATAAACAAAATTTTAATTTGAACCAACATCTAGAATTAAATTCTTACCAACTCCACTAACTGATTCGGTGGTATACTACATAGTCTGCTGCAACAAGGTTTGAGTGAAGAAATGAAAAAATTAGAAGAGAATTAGTGAGAGGAGAGTGGGTGAAAAAAAACAAAATGGGAATTGCGAGTGAAGAAGAAGGTGTGGCAAAAGCGCGTGAAGTTGAGTGGGGAACAAAATGAGACGTCGAAATCTCCGACACTCTAACTACAAAATCCAAGTATTCCACACTTCTTCAGCAACTTCCATTATCATTCGCTCTCTTTCTCTAACTAAACTCACTTCACTTCTCTCTCCACCCATGACTTGACTTCACCAATGGGCTTTCTCCGGCGAATTTTCGGCGCCAAAAAGCCCTCTGACTCCAAATCCCCCAAGAAAAGATGGGCCTTTCTCAAGCCCACACCCCGGAACAAGTCACTCCCGCCGCCGCCGCCTCCCCCCGCCGCCGTCAACACCCACTTTAATTCCTCCACTCCCTTGGAAGCCAACAAGCATGCCATCGCCGTCGCCGCTGCCACCGCAGCCGTCGCAGAGGCCGCTCTAGCAGCTGCACACGCCGCAGCCGAGGTTGTCAGACTCACTAGCGGCGCCACCGCCGCCACTAGCACCAGCACAAGACCCGCCGCGGCGGCGCGTGTTAGCCAGCTGCGGCTGCCGGAGCAGAGTGCCGCCGTTAAGATACAATCGGCCTTCCGTGGTTACTTGGTAAGTTAAAAAAAAATAGCAAAAACTAGAAAATTGTTTTCTTTCATGGTCATACTTTTTTTCCGAAGTTTATCTGACTCAGTTAAAAATATTCTTCCACGGTCATAGCGCGTCAGCTAGTTTCCATTTATTTGACTATTTTTTTTTTTATTGAAATGGAATTTTTTCTATGGATTTTCTCGCGAACAAACGATGGTCAAATATTGCTTATTTTTCAATAATGAGACTATTTTTTTTAATCTTTAAATAATGTTTTGCACTGAAAGCAACCTGTTCCGGGGACATAGGTATTGGTCCCCTTCCACCACCACACCCCACCTTTACTTCCTTCCAAAATTCTATATGAACTCATTGTTAAATAATTAATTAAAGACTTTTTTTAATTTTATTTTATTATAGTAAGATTCTGGAAAGTATTTGTTCTCTCTGTCCTCTGAGGGTTGGATACTGCTGCTGAGTGCTGACTATTTGCTATATGTATATCATCTCATCCTATTCAAGTTACAGATTCCTTTTATTTTTCTATTCTAAGCTTTTCGATGCACAGTTTACGTTTGACTAATTATAATTTATACACTTATATTTTATAAGGAAATTCATTTTTTTTCTTAAATTATATTTTATAGTTATGCTGTTCGTGTTTGAGAATTATTATTACATCTTCTCATCACGTGCTGGGTGCAACATTTAATTCAATTTATTGCTTTGAGTCATATCTTCCATGTGCGTTTGAGTGCCTTACTTCATAAACTTTGGCTCTACATTTGGAGAATGTCAAATTTCCGTCACAAAATGTTGTTCTATTCAATATACTGTTTCCTTATCTATGAGTTTGATTGACAACAACAAAGGAAGTTTTAGATAAAATTAATGGAATTATAATTAGGAATGGCATAGGAAGGGAAATAATAGAGAGTCCGAAGTTCCCTACTCGTTTGAGATGTTTGTGAGGGGTAAAGATTTACAAGTGGGAAGCAAGGTTCAACTTTTTTAAGGAAAAGTTCCATTTTTGGAATTTGAGTGTGGGGGACTGAAAAGAGGAAAATGGGACGTGTGTGAATAGCACAAGAGAGGCCCACATAGTTGGTGAATGGTGAGTTATGATAGTTACCTTTGCAGGAGGCAAAGTAGAATGACCCTCTCTTCCCAAAAAACATCAAAGGTTAGTGGCCCTGTGCCAGCCCGTCTTCAACCACATAAGGTCATGACCCTAACTACTCATTGGTGGGGGTAGCTATTAATGTATTGTAATAGGAGAGAGAAGACCAAGTTGGTAACCACTAATCTTGTTTTTGCCTTTCTATGAGGGGAGTATTTGTGATCATGTCATTTTCTTGCCATATCAGAAGAGCAAAATACCATTCCTTTGTGACAAAAAATAGGCATTTTTCACCTTGCTTTAAGATAAGCACATTCTAGCTTTAACGAGAAAGAAGTAACTCTAGTTAAGGTCACTGACCAACCATAATGCGTTCTTTTGTTTGAAATGGTTGGAGAGAGAGGAATGAGGTTACAATGTTCATTGAGCTAAGGAACTTAACTCTTTTTACCTTTTTGCCTTTTTCTGCCGGCTATGCTAACCAAACTAAAGAGGAAATGTGGCATAGGAAGGTTCAAGGAATAAAGAGTAATGATGATGCAACAAATTATTACAATAATTTCTACACAAGGATAGTTTTCAGATGAAGGAAATTCAAAAAAATAAAAGAATTTCTACTGAAAAGAAAAACAGGCCTTTAGATTCAGTTCAACAGTAAAATTTTGTTGGAAAAGAAAGGAACATGATTATAAGATGGCTTTTAACTGTGTTTATTTGTTTAATAATGATTGGTGCATGTAAGGTTTCCTTGCTTAGAAGGTCCTAAATTAAGCATGTAGCAAACATGTTCTCTTGGCTTTGGATTTTCTCCTTCATGGAAATTGATTTTGTTATTGGTCCTCAAGTATGGATTGGGTGAATGTGGTTGTTATAGGATAGTGTGTATAAGAATATAAAAAGAAAATGTGTTTGGATGAAATTGGAAGGCAAGGAGGGCATTGAGAGCACTAAAAGCATTGGTGAAGCTGCAAGCATTGGTTAGGGGCCACATCGTGAGAAAGCAAAGTGCTGATATGCTGAGGCGCATGCAAACATTGGTGAGACTTCAGGCCCAGGCACGTGCAAGCCGTACGCACTTGTCATATAATACGCCTTCTTTCAAGTCTTCCCTTTCTCACTATCCTGTAAGCAAACACTTTCTCTTTTTCCATTTCACAACTCTCTTCATTCTTCTTATTTCTTATTCTCAGGTCAACTTTTTGGTCTAAGCAACAAGTTGAATGCTACTCTATCTATTTCTTCAAACCTGTTACTTTTATAACCTAACTTTACCAAATTATTTTCCACCTTGTAGTAAAAGCTCAACAACCAAAATTGTAAAATATGAAGGTGCATAGTATAGTGTGCTCATATTATTATTACTCAGCAAAGAATGGCTCATCAACCTTTAACGTGTCTGATTCATTATTTTTTTATTATTATTTATACTTGTAGGTCCCTGAAGAATATGAGCACCCACCTCGTGCCCTGAATACAAAATTTGATGGATCTTCTATCCTTAAGGTGCACGATTCTTTCCCCATTTAAGCACGATAGATAAATAATATTGACTTATTATGAAATTGTGATTTTATTTCTTCGCATAAAAAGGGCTGCATTACTTCTTTTAATCCCTTCAGCAATATTCTTTCTCTGTCGTTCACATTAGGATTGAAAAGAAATGTTGAATGAATTTAAATAAATTATCAGCGACTTATAATAAGTTTGCTGTAAGCCTAGATTGTCACATTGGACCCAATCAGTTAGGTGTTGACATAACTTGAAGAAAAGTGTTCCTCTCTTAATTCTCCCTAATTCAATAGCATTTTCTTCGTTTAAAACTTGCAGAGATGTAGTTCCAATGCCAATTCAAGGAACGTTGACTCAGAACGAGCCCGGTTTGATTCGAGTTGGTTAAACCGTTGGATGGAATTAGATAACAAGTGCAGGCAAACTGGAGATGGTTCATTGAAAACTGGACGCCCTGATGATGATAAAAGTGACAAGATTCTGGAAGTAGATACTTGGAGGCCACACTTCAAGTCTCACCACAGTAGCAGCTCCTTTCAGACAGCACATTATTATTTGAGTTCTGACTACAATAATGATAACTTGGTGGCACATGAGTCTCCATCAAAACGTTCAGCAAAGGCTCTAAACCAAAGTTTCTCATCAAGGGAGGTATTGCAGCTAAACTCTTTGAAGTTTCACAAAGGGAAAGAAGAAGCAACTTCAAGAACTGCTGACAACAGTCCACAGTCATTTTCAGCCAATTCTAGAACAGGAAGTGGTGCAAAGAGGGGTCCCTTCACACCTACCAGGAGTGAGTGTTCCTGGGGTTTCTTCAGTGGATACTCGGGGCACCCCAATTACATGGCAAACACTGAATCTTTTCAAGCTAAGGTTAGATCACAAAGTGCACCGAGACAAAGGCTGGAGTTTGACAGATACGGTTCCACTAGGAGACCTGTTCATGGGGTGGGGCCTAATTCAGACCAGTCTTCAGATTTAAGAAACAAAGTCTTACCTGCTTCTAACAGTGTCAACAGAATTGGGAGTAGTAATTTAAGGTGACGTTGAGTGTTTTTATAAGATAATCCCCACTTTCTTCCATAAAATGAAGAGACATATTTTCTCTTGTTTGAGTTTATTGTGTGTGGCAGTAGTTGAGAATGTAATTATATTTTGCCTGTATTCATATTATAGTCCATACACCATTATATTCTCCCACTGTTGACGTTTTCAGTGTGTGGATTTGTAAATCATGACTTGGTTTGACTGTTTTCATAGTGGAGTGCATGTTTTGAATCATAACTTACATGGAATTAGCCCCTTCATGCCAATAATTAATGATGGATCCAAGCAATCATTTATCGTTAGGGACAAATGCTTGGCAGTTGGCACATCATTATGTGTACGACAGTTTTTTTAATTCAAAAAGGGAAAATGTCTAGTTTGATGTTCTAATGACAATTTTTTCATAAACTTTACTTTTTTTTTTTTATTAATGTTACTATTTTGAGATAAATGCAGTAATTGATTTATAACAGCTTTCAATTTCTGCTGTGCTGTTAATTTTGACATAGTAATAGGTCTTCAACCTTTAGATTTGTATATTTAAGTTAATTCTAATCACAATTTTGTGTTGAAATTGAAAGTCACGTTAAAACTATGGGAGGAAACAATTTTGTTGGTACAAAATTTTTTTCTCTACTTTTTAGACTAAATATGCACTGCTCACTTAGTGACTTCGATAAAAATAATTCAAATTACATTTACTATGTTAAATTACATTTAATATGATAGTATGTAAACAAAGAATAATAGTATAAACTCACAACCTATAAGTTTGCAAAATCGAAGTCGTTTCAAACTCTCAAACATACCTACTAAGTAATGCATCTAAGTTGATCTTACCCCAGAAATTTTGGGATAGATGTTGGCCAGTGGGGTATGCACTTTTTCCTTTGAACGCTAAAGCCGTTATCAAAATCCACTAAACTGGTTTTGCTTCTTTTGATGACTTCATCACTATATTCCAGAAAACGGGTTCAGGTCCCAAGCACATACGTACTAACACACATTAACTATATTATACATATACCATTTTTGCTATCAACTTGTAGAGGTCTTCATCTTTTTACGTGAGATGATGTATCTTAATGGAACTACAACAACCATCTTATTTTCTCTATCTAATTTGCATACGTGTAATTTTGAGGATTATTGTTTCGTTACAAAACCTTGCCTGAGGATTATTTAAAGAAAATCTGTTTTTCTTTTACTTATTAGGATTCCCATTTTGATTTATTCACTGTGAGTTCACGGAGATTAGATCTATGCTTTGTCAGTAGTTTAGTCTTTCGGTGGTCCATTTTGTCAGACAGGGACAAGAAACAAAAGGACAAAATAATTCATATATGACAGCATTGCTCACACCTTTGGATCTTTCCCTTATCTTGTTCTGTTCTAGTTTTTGTTTGTGATGAGACTACGAATTGGAACAGTTGAAATCAAGCTGTTTGTGAGAATAATTAATGTACAACTAATCTCACTAAGACACCCTACTTCTCCTTTTGTAAACGCTTTTATCAGATGCATACTTACAATGCACACGCACTTTTCTTTTCCTGCTTTTATAAAGTATGATGACCTTCATTATGCCAAAATCATTAGCTTTTTCCCAGTCATGCAAAAGTTGCAAAGGAGTAACAACTTTGAATTGAATTGAAACTTTACAATAAAGAGGTCAGATCTACTGTTAGCTGAATTCTCCTGAATTAAAAAGCAAGAGAGAACGCGATTTGACATCGGTCATTATGCTTCATTATGCTTGACATTGGTCATTATGAATTAGTTGAACTGATTTCACACAAACATAAAATACTAAACAAATGGGGGCAATAAAAGATGGGAGAGACCATGGCTTCAGGTATCCAACGACAACCACTACACCAGACATATTAATGTGGGGACATAGCATTGTTACTAACATGGCTATGAAATATCTGCCATAGGCACACTATATATTCATATATTTTTAGAGACTATTAGTGGTGGTAGATGAAAACCTTCTATCTTATTTAACCTTGAACTCTAAATATGGTATAAAAGTATATTTAGACTTTTGGGTCCTTACAAGCCAAGGGAAAAGCTTATAAACTACAGTCTGTATTAGGATCAATGTTGAAGCCCAAAGAGATACCACATAAGCCTGGTAAGATACCTATGGCTGAGGCATTTGAACTGAAAGAGTCAATCATGTCCATTAAGCACCTACAAACATATTGCATATTATCAGCAGTGTTAGCAATGTTGTTCACTCCAAACATAGCATCACAACAAGGGGACCCTGGAATAGGGTCTGGGAAGCCATAGGTGATGAACATGGAGCATGCTGAGAAAAGTTGAGTGATTGTAGAGCATTCTATAAATGAGGATACAATTGTAGCCGAGGAAAACAACATCGCCAACCCAATTATTCTTAAAGCCTTGTTGCTTCCCACACAAGGTTCCATCACAATATGCTTATAAGGAATGGTCTCTTTTTACCCCTTTTTGTCTCTCCTTAAAGAAACTTTTAAACTAGTTAAGTGGAGTTTCTTCACTACATTATAAAGTTATATGATATATAGGAGGAAAATGATGGGTTGGTGTGCAACGTGAAGCATGTGGTTTACATGAATTTTTCATGAGCTGAGACATGCATGACGTAAGCATTTCAAAAGATATCATGGTAATATTATTAGGTATTATTTACACAAGTAACCGTCATGTAATGGTGTCGTGGTGTAGTTGGTTATCACGTCAGTCTAACACACTGAAGGTCTCCGGTTCGAGTCCGGGCGACGCCATTTTCACCTAATTTTTTGAACTTTTTAATTATACTTCTGACGTAAGAACAAAACAGATGGGTTGAATTAGAAGTCTTTTTCATAACCCAATTGAACGTGCTAAGAAAACCCCGTTTCTACCAAAATAATGGGTGAGCCCAACCAAAGTGTGTGTACAGTAGAAGCAATGAACAGCTACTGATTTTTAAATACAGACACAAATTAGGTGAACCCAAAAGGGTATAGTTAAAGGAATGAGTGGTGATTCTGGTGAGACGTCCAACCTATGTGTTCTCACCAATTGCTTTACTACCTAATTTGTCTTTTCTTAACACATTATCTGTTAGATGTTCAGGTCTTAACCGACGGATAATTTTTTTTTGCTTATTGCTTCTTCTAAGAAATTGATTGCTGGCCATAGTTTGAATGTTACAATGCTTGTTCCAAAATTGTGTCTTCCTTCCAATGATAATTGCTTCAGAATTCTTGAATTTAAATATGAAATCCATGATTACTTTATATTCATATAGAAGATGGAAAATGAGTTTTCATATACAAGTTTCTTTATATATCATATACTATATAAAAAAGAAAGAAGTTAGCATGTATCCATAAAGCCAAACCAATTACTTAAAGCAAAAATGAAAAAGAAAGAAGGAAATGCACAAAACAACCAAGTTTCTAGGAGCTATGGCTATACACGTAAAAGAACATGCAAGCGAACATCATGTGTCCACTCTCATTTAACTGTCATTGCTGCATTCCCATTTAGATGTCGGGACACACGTTAGGTAGCGACACCAATGGCAGTGATCATACCCTTTCTCACCCCGAAATAGCATCACCAATGCAATTGTTAACCTGCCATTCAATAAAAAATCAGTGATTTTTAGCATTTATTTAACATAATTCATGAATGAATTCATGAGACTATATGGACATGTAACAAAGAGAAAGGAAAATTGCCTGTAAGACCCTATATTGTACTGAAATAACAACATTCTTGATGAGGATTTAAGGAAGGAACTAACCCTGCAGTTAACAGAACAAGGGACACGATCCATAGAACATATTGGTAAGCCTTGTACTTTGACTTCAAACGAACACCGGCAGGAAGCCGACGCTGCTCTAACCATCCAAACTGAGGACGAGGCAACAAAATAAAACCAAGGAGAAATCCCACCAGGAATCCTCCAATGTGAGCAAAGTTATCTACGTGTGGCAAAATGCCAATGCCAAGGTTGATCACAATGATCACTAGAAGGGTGAGTAATGCCATTGCCTACAAAACAAGGCACAAGAGTGAGTCAAAACTAAAAGTTGACACTTCCCATATTAATGTAATTTAAAGGAATGGTACTCATTGATGGCAATGAGCCATAAAGAATTAACTACACTCACTTTGTTAGAATATATAGTCCAGTTTGTGATAAGTTCAGATAGCATTGCGCCAAGAAGTCCAAAAAGGGCACCAGAAGCACCAACCGAGATATGGTCGCTGAGAAACAGAGATGACAGTACACTTCCACCAAACCCAGACACCAGGTATATGATTCCAATCCTCACTGCCATCAATTTGACAAAGGAAAATGTTAGGTCCATTTACTACGTAAACATTGACCGAAAGAGAAACGAAATTAAGTTTCGTAGGAAGCAAATGATAAACTCAGAAGTTCTGTTTTCCTGATTTGGCGTGACATTTTACTAGTCTGCAAGAAAAACATACCAAACCCGAATTGCTGTTCCAGACGAATCCCAATGAATATCAGGCTCAACATGTTAGCAAGCAAATGAATAATCCCAGCGTGTAACCAAATGCAAGTGACAAGTCTCCATCCTTGATGCCCGTTCACAACATTATCCCACCGAAGGGCTCCCATCTTGGTCAATCTTCATGCGTCAATAAAACATTTCAAATCAATAAATTTTCTTCAAGAACAAAATAGGCTATCATTTAAACTGTTACAAAAATTGTGGATGCAAGTTACAGTTACAAGATTGGAAAATCCACACCCTCATTGCTGGATAGGTAAATATTTTGCTTTGGCCATTTCGGTAGATGTTTATAACCAAGTCAAGAACCCAAATGAAACAAGTCAGCTACAACCATTTGTAGCTAAATACGTATCCAATAAAATTGAAATGTCGATGAATGTACAACCCATTTCACATTTCTTATGAATGACAACATGAAACCAGCCAATAAAACAAAGTTAGATACAAAAGGAGAAAAAAAAAAAAAAGCCTTTCCTGAAGCATTCAACCTGAAACAAAGTACTGGTCAATACACCAGTTTTAAAGAATCATTGAACCTTTCAATGTTTGGCCCTCATAAAGGGTGATGGAGAAAGCAGTATAAAAAACTTATACTGTCATATCATACAATAATGAACAATGAAATTTAAAAGAATATAATTCCATAGCGTTGTGCATTGTAGCCAATTTTTTAAGACCCAAAAATAGACATAGTCCTAGCCAAATCAAATGATTGTTAATCACAAAAATAGACATAGCGTCAGTTCAGTTGAGGCACTTAGCACGCAAAGAACCTTTACGTTTCACCCTACTTGGTTTTCTTTTCTTTCCTTCTTACTCTGTCTATAAAGGGTCTGACTAAGGATATGATGGTTTCAAAATCAAAATGATTACCCAAAGGAACTTTTTTTATTTCTACTTTACTTTATGTAGAATTACATCTTAGAATCAGCAATAAGATAAAAAATCAAGTGAGAAATGTGAATATTCGTTGCAAAATACAAGAAAATGATGCCATCGAGTTCTCCAATTTCTACCAAGGCAAACAATTGAAAAAGGCCATGAAGAGTGAGTCGTTTGAAATTTGAAATTCATCTGGTAGAGTAAACAGAAAAAATTACCATAAAGCAATCGCTTAGCATACCCAACATATTTAAGGACATGGAAAAAACAATCGCAAATTGGGTTCTAACCAAAGGGAGACCCCCAATAAAAGCGTATCAAAATTCCCCCAAAAGAATAGCTAATAAAACCAGAAACAAACACAAGCAAATAAATAGCACATGGTATTGAATAAAAACAAGTGACCGAGCTTACGTTGAAGAAGAAGGACCAAGCAACGGATTCTCCTGCATAGGTTCGAAGGAGAACCTTCCAAGGAACTTGGCGACGCAGCCACCTTGGAGACCGAGGTTATTCTTGGGACAATTGTTGATGTACATGGTAATAACAAAAACAGCAATATTGGCAACCACAAACATAGGAACGAGCCATGATGTCCAATGGGTCTCAGCTTCGTAAAAATGAGAAGATTCATTGGCAGTGTAGTTTTCCTCTGTTCTGTTGTTCTTGGTTCCCCCACCGCCACTCTCGAGATCTCTCCTGGCCATAACTTCTGTCTCTCAATCAAACCCAATATCCAAGTTTCAAACTTTATTCTCTAAGAGTGCTTTATAGGAGAAAAGAAAGATGTGGAGTTGGTGAATGGGTATAAATTGGGGGAATGAGAAAAAAGAAAAGTACAAGAAGTTAGTGGGTTGAGCCGTTTCACTCCTTCATTCCTTCTAACCGCCACAGTAAGAACTTCACATTACTCACATCAAACTGTTCCTTTGAGTTTCTGATCTGTCCCAAATTTTCATATTTTACTTAGATAATGATTGATCATTTCTTTAAAAAGAATATATTCCATAATAAATTAAGTAGGAAAATTTAAGATATATTTTACTATAGATAATTAAGATATTGTTAACAAAATATTATGTGCCACTGAAATTTACTCGGTTTTGCAATGATAGGACTTGTGATGTGGCAGGTTTTAGTTGGTAATTGGGTTTGGATACTGCGTGGTGGAGCCGGTGGCGAGATTTGTGTCTAAGCTGATGAGATGTGTCCTTTTATGGTCGGAGTATTTTAGGTCAAATATTCATAAATTTATTACAAAATATTGCTTGTGTTAATCCTAAATTTTTATCAGAATTAGAAATCAAATTTATTTTTTAAATTTATTAAATTAAGATTACATATGGTATTCATTAGCAGCATGTTTGGTCAGGTCCGGAAAATTCGAGAAGATGGAAACATAAAAAAAAATGGATTTTAGAATTTAAAAACTAAAAGAAATATGAAAGATAACAAAAATTTTATAATTTGAACTTTTTAGGTATATGCGAAACAATTTTTAAAAATACTGTATATTTTAAAAAATAATGATTATATATTCTATATCATTGATTATTATTTTAATATTTATGTTTTCTATTATAAAATAAATAAAGTAAAGTAAAAAATATTAAAATAATACATTAAATAAATTATATTA
>Ga0123340_1001728_pt1 | contig 18669 bp, 6 predicted proteins | sample SirMexnodulemix_FD_89961 | JGI IMG/M metagenome (GOLD analysis project Ga0123340, IMG submission 89961) | Root nodule microbial communities of legume samples collected from Mexico - Siratro Mexico nodule mix | ecosystem: Host-associated > Plants > Roots > Nodule | place: Mexico: Nepantla... | reverse complement strand
TAATAATATAAATGTCATGCTTTCTAAAAAAAATTATAATTTTCAGCATAGAATAATATATTATTCATAATCTTTAAAAAAAGAAAAATATAAATTACCCTTTGCCTATGCCTCCTGTTAATTCACAGATGAAGAACAATTAATTTTTTTCCACCTCCTTTCATCAGTTTCCATATGTAAGAAACCATTAAGGAAAATATTTCTTTTCTAAACAAGATATTGATCGCAGTGGAACAAACTTCAGTTTCCTGAATAGGATCTTGGATCCAAGTATTGTACGTAAAACACATAATAACTAAAAGCAGAGATTTTACTTGAAGTATTCATGACAATCATACCATGCTAATACCAAAGTTAAAAAAAAATTATAGTTAGAGGGCTGTTAGAATTTAACTTTTTAAACTATTTTTAAAACAGATATAACATATTCAAGTGACAAAAGGATGAAACAGTTGCGAGTTTAATTATATAATTATACCAAATTCTGGCCAGAAGTAAAAATTCAAATTTATTTTCACTTAATATGAAATTTGACTCATCTCCATATGAAAGTCGAGACAGATGAAGATCATACCTACAAATTTGAGTTTATTTATTTATTTATTTATTATTATTATTATTATTATTATTATTATTATTATTATTATTATTATTATTATTATTATTATTATTATTATTATACTCATTACCTTTTATTTTTTTCTTATTTGATTTTTTTCAATGATTTTTTTGGATTCCAAATCATTCATATCTTTTGTCAATTTTCTTTCATTACCCAATCATGTTAAGTTCCTTTTTGTCAATTTTCTTTGATTATCCAAGCATATTAAGTAACGTCCAACTTTAATTCTCATATAAGGAACTTTAGTAGCCTACTTTGGATCCTTGACCTATAAAATAAAGTGTCTATTTTAGAGCTCAACCATTACAAGTGCTAATGAAAGTGATAAATGGAAATAAAGACTTAAGATTAAAAGGGTTAAAGATATAAAGAAAGTGATAAAAGTTTAAAGCAAAGATAAAACAAAAAGGAAATTAGGATGTATCATTTGATATGTTTTGTTTTGAATTGACGTGTTATATAGATTGCATTGTACATAGACCATATACTCAATCATTTCAAAGCCTAGAACTATCGAAGAGGGCACTCTCTATCTCTCTCCAATAACCGAGGTCTTTGTTTAGGCCAGATTAGAAATATTATTTATAATATTTTATTTTTCTTATAACTTTTAGTTTTGAAGCTTAGAAATCGCTAATCGTTAATATACATGGTTAGAAATATTTAGATTTTAATTCTTTATATCATTCTTTTATTTTTTGTGCATTTTTTTAATGTAATTTGTAAAATTTGAGTTAATATTGGTAAATTTCAACAATAAAGTCAATGGAGGAATCAAATCATAGCCAGAAATGATTTGAAAGTTGTTAGAAAGACAGAAATTCAGATCAGTTACCTAATAATAGATATGACAAAAGAAAGTGATACCTAGAATTACTTGTTTACTTTGTCTTACCAATTTTTGACAAGGAAAAATTGATTTGACCAAATTTGATGTCCGTTATTGCAGCTTCTAGGACAGTTTTCCATATAGATATTCGACCTATAATAGCTAGATCATAAATTTGAACTTTATAGCTTGTAGTTTATGATTTGATAACAGCTCCATGCATAACTTAATTTCCCATAGGAAAAAGAAATTCATGCAAATAACTTCATACAACTATGGTGAAACTCTTTTTAACTTAAGGTTGTTAATCAAGCTTCTCAAATAACTTTTAGCTTATTGTAATAAATTTTAGCTCAAATTGTTGTTTAAATATTATAATTGTATGATTTTAATAGCAATGCATAATTAAAATCACCCAATTTAAAATACATAGAAAACCAAAATTGAACCTAAAAGGGACCTAATTATATTCCATCTGATGATGATATTTCTGGGACTTGTATTAATGATAATATTATTTCTCTACCAAGGATGCTTAATTAATATTTGGTATTTTTAGAATTTTTTTAAAATTTATTCTATTAAAAATGAATATAAAAAATGTCAAATAAGATCTTATCATTTTACATGAGAATAAAAGAAAGAGAAAGACTAGTACTATAGACTTTTGAAAATTAGATATATTTTTAAGAATAATTTTATAAAACTTAAAACAAACCCACTCTCTAAGTTTTATTGTTAAATTAATGACATTGACATACAACTAAGAACTTATGATATATACATTTAATCGACTTGTTCAATCAAACCTTGGTGAATCTAATTTGGATCAAAAGCTATCAACTCAATTCAGCTGTGTGGTCCAGGGAAAGTTCACGGGTAACCCAGAAGCATATAAGTTCAGAACTTGTCAGTTGATTGAAATTGAAAAGCAAATAATTGAGAACCATTGACATCAGAATGATGCTTTTTATATCTACACAACAATGCTTTAATGCAATACCATGGAAGCTTTTCATGTGTCATTAGTGATTAGGAATGGACGAAGCATTTTGTGTGATCAGTTATATTTACATTGGTAGGATTAAGAAATGAAAAATGTTAGTGAAAAAAAGAAAGAAAGAGATATAGTGAAAATTGAGGTTATTTAAATGAAGGAAAATGGGAGAAATGAATGAAGAACGTGAGAAATTCCTTTGTATAATAGAATAAAAGAATGTGGTAATTTGATATTTTAAATAATAGCTAAAGTATCATTGTATAAAAAGTAATTACGATTAGATATGAATAAATATTTAAAATACTTATGCTTTATCTCATCTTAAAAACATTCTTTGATTGTGAGTTGAGTATCCGTTTGAAAAAGAAATATCTAATATTGGGATAATCCTTAATTTTGTAAATTAAGATTACGTGAAAACCAACTTTTAAAATCTAAATTAAAGTAAAAATAAATGTTAAAGCAACATAAAAATAATTTTTTATCATAAAACTTGAGTATAAATAAAATATAATATTTCTAAAATAAAATTAAAATAATTTACTCTCCAAAATGTTTATGTTCAAAGCAATTCCTTTTAGCTTTAATAATTTGAAAAATTTTATATTATATTATATTGTAGTGTCTTATTTGATACATGCTTTGTGAAATGATATTAAATATAATGAATTGATAAGGTAAAAACCATATAATAATTAATCATTAAATATTTTTGTTAATATTACTAAAATTTACTATTTTTGTAAATACGTATAAATAAACGTAGGTCATATGTAAATATAATACTACTCAATTTTTTATCAAATATTTATTTTAAGCATTTGAATTTTAAAATAAAATTTAAAAGATATCTTAAAAATGTATATATTGCAATCAACATAATGTTGCATGAAATAATAAAAGATAAAATTGACCAAAGCAATTAACAATCTGTTTTATTTTACAAATCTCATTATTTGAAAGAGAAATATTTTGAATGTAGATTGCACAAAAATCATTTTTGCATTTTTTGACAATCAATAACTTAAATAGCTCCACATTCATTTATTTTCATTGTTCTTCTTCCTTAGCAACGAGAACACCCTTTTGCCCATGCCAATTTTGCAAGGCTAAGATCATTAGCTTTAGCAAAACACAGTATCGTCTACACTTATCTTCTTATTTATTTATTTATTAACATTTTCTATTTTTCTCATGTTTTGGTCGTTTACTCGTCCTTATGCAGTGATGCATTAGAATGGATCCGTTCAATTCCAATAAATATTCCTTAAGAAAAAATATTTGAAATATAAGGAAAAAATAAAGATTAGACCAAATAATGTAGCAATTAATATGACTAGAAAGTGACTGTAAAGCCCCTCCCCTTTTCACTTTTCTCATATCCTCTTTCTCAAAATTTTATTATATTAAATTTTCAAACTAAGCAGGTGCATGTTTATTTTAAAAATTCTTTATAAACTTTTTTTTTTTAATTTGTTAGTTAAAAAGAAGTGATCCTTATTATTATTGGTTGTATTAAGTACAACAGTTACAAATAATACAAGTAATTATGAATATATCATTATCTTTTAAGGAATTTGTGGAATACAAATCAATAAATGTAATTGATAGAAAATTTAGATTACAAATTTTTCCTATTATTTGAATCGATATACTAGAAATAAAATTATGCAAAATAACTAAAATATTTTTTTCCATATTTTTACGAACACTTGGAATGAAAAAAAAAAGAAAAAGATTGGAGATGATATAAAATGTAATGTTAGGATTAAACTTCACAAAACCTCCTTCAGGCATAAAAATGATTATTTTTCCAAACTAATGTCAATGTTAATCCACAATAATATCTAAACCTTAATTCCTTAGTTGAAGAAACCTGGGTTTCTCTATTACCTGTCAATTCTTTGATCAATTATATAAAAAAGACTTATTTTTGTTACAAGAGTCTTGAGACAACAAACTAATCATTCTCTATTCCTAGATATAAGCTTTCATTTGGTATTTTGATTTAGATCCAGATTTCAAATGATATTTCCCAATATCTTAAGAATCGATTATCAAGTCATAAATCAACGTGACAAGCAATAAGCACAAAACCAAAATAATAATATTGAAAGGAAAGACATATATAAACCCATAATCGATTACATGAGAATTCAATTGATTACATCTAACTCCAACAACAAGAAAAATGATGAATAATGGAGGAAGATGGATATACAAAGAGGAGAAAGGGGAATCCTCCAAACCTCAGCCATCATCCCAAGGCTACATTTTTCTAACTCTTAAGCGAAGTTTGACTCCCAAATGGAGTGGAGTTTCTAACCCTAATGCAAAAAGTCCTTTAAATAGATTATGATCATTGTTAGCGTCTGACCCAACTTCAGTGGTATCGGGCTCAACTTCCTTGTAGAGGTCCAAGGCTCAACTGGTGTCCGACCATGCTTAAATGGCATCAGACGTTGTTGCACATGTTTTTCTCTTGGGTTGTATGGTGCTCGGCCTAGCTTAAGTGGCATCAAGCGCAAGTTTCATGTGTTAATTTTGCTCTTTTATCTCATCATTCATGGGATTCATTATGCTCTTCTTTGTTCAATACTTCTTGTTCAATTATATGACAAAATTAGTGAGATTTAAAGTAAAATTTGATTAAAAATTCAAGTAACCAACTATTATAACAAGAGACAAATTATTTATAAAAAGAGATAAAAACATGAAATTTAGCAAGTTTCAAGCTTAGAAATAGTTGATTTCATTATGAAGATTGACTTCAAAATATGATAAAAATAAATGTTATCAAACTTCCCCAAACTTAAAACCTTGTTTGTCCTCAAGTAAAGGTAACTTGACACAAATAGACAATTACTTAGCACCGGTGTAACAACTCATAGGCAAGTTCACACAATTACTTCAAATGTTAACCATGTATGCTCTCCAATAAAGTTTAAAAAAAATAATTTGTTTCCCAGTCAAGACTGAGCTATAGTACTCTCAGTGCAAATATAACAAAGAAAAAATACATGTAACTTTTTGAATACAAACTAACAATCATGGCAGGATGTTTCCATGGACAACTAAAGGCAGCATTCCTCAATAGAAAAAGTGTTTCACTCAAGGACATTGGTGTCTCGGGATGTGTTCTTTTCTCTTGTAACATTTCATATTTTTCATATAATAGAAACTTTATTGCATAAAAATTATATAATATACCTAAATATAAATATCCATACATTTCATCATATGTTTCAAAATATGCTTCTACACATAAGATTTAATAAAATATATTCATACAATTACAAAATAATAAAATAAAATTAAACTTCTCTATCAGCTTACTAAGGAGTCACACCACCTATCAAATCCTTTACTCACGTGTAGCACACAATTATCACAAATTTAAAAAAAAAATACACCACACAAAAATAAGGGTAAGCTACATAGATTAAAGAAATGTATATTCACAAATCAAATTACTATCTCAACCAAACTACAAACATCATACTTTCATGATCCATCTTATACATAACATTGTCATTATCACATCTCTACAAAGACACTTAACTCTCTACTTCCGGAAGACTCGTGCATTAAGTTAGACTCAGAGAGTAGCACTTGCCAGATGACCCTTCTAACTATGAATCCACACAATCCCAAATGAGCATAACCTCATCTAAAAGGGTAAATCCATATATTTGTCCTGACCAGCTCTTTCAAACTACAGTTTTAGTTAAATAAACCTCCTTTTACTCTCACCACCTAGTATCATTCGTCTATGTGATTCTAAAGTGCTAGTAGAGGCATGATATCTCCTTCTCGACAAACCCTCAAACAATGCACATCCTAACAATCTCAATACGAGTATCTCCTTTCCTGAAGATACTATGTCTCGATCACCATTCCATATCATTCACAAACATTTATACTATATCATACCATACATAAACATCGATTCAATTTAATTCAAATTCATCCAATTTATACTTAAGAAAACAAGTAATCACAATATCTATTAAAAACATTCAAACTAGCTTTCCTTACTTGTATAAAGTAGAGACCCTCAAAGGAATTCCAAAAGTCTAAAATCACGAACAACCTAACCTACACCAAGAGCTTCTAATTAACGATCAGGCTACACTATTAGAACAATGGATCAATAGAGACTCATTCTGATGCCTCAGAGGACACAGGAAAAATACACTTACCAAAAACGGAATTGACCTATAACTAATTTTGAGGAAGATGAGAAGAAAATAATCTTACTCTGTTCAAATATTTGATTGGACACTATTGCTCTACTCGATGCCAAGATCTAAGGGTGATCTCCGATTGTTCGTCTGATAAGGAAGGAAGACAGAGTTTTATAGAGAACACAAAAAAAAGGGGAAGAATCGCTTTTGAGAAAGATGGTGGTTTTTATAAAAATGAAACTTGAATATTGATTTTCCTATTTATATAAACTTTTCTCTTTTTTTAAAAAAAAATATTTAGGTGTCATCTTATTTATATCTAAAGCTAAATTATAGCTTCTAATACATTTATATTCTAAAGCTATTTTCTAGGGTATTACACAAGAGGCAAAAAAATTCAAAAACATGCAACATCACAAGGACTTTTTTTGGGTTGTAATGTGGTTGGGCTAAGAAGAAAATTGTTTTTTCTAGATAATCAAAGAAACTTCAAGTAAAAAGAGCAATTTGATCGACTCATGAATTTCAACATTCTACCCTCTTCTACTTGTAATCCATACTTGAACCAAAATCAACTTTACCCTCACATTAGTTTAATTTTGCAACAAATATTTTTAAAGGATGTACAATATGGACCATAACCTTTTCTGATTTGCACTTTGTATCTCTTATATAGTATTTTTTATTTCTTCCCCGAAACTTGAATTACACTAAGGACTATGATTTCCTTACTCTCTCAACTCATAGTGAAGTGAGGTTAAAACATTTAAGGATGAAGAAAAAAAAATTTCCCCAAACTTGAATCATATTAAGGACCATGATCTCCTTGTTGTCTTGGCTCATAGTAAGGCAGTCAAGGTTAAAATGTTTAAGGATGAAGAAAATTTTCTTTCAAAGCTCAGAAAGGTACACAAAGATTTTATTCATAAAAAAAAAATAAGGTTGGCATGGCTATTTGGCTCAAACTATGATAAAAACAAAAATGACCTTGATCACATGTAAGCATGCAAATGAGATAACTAGCATAGAAACTTAAGCAAAGTCAATTATGAGTCAAGAGTGATAAAACACAATAAATTTAAACTCAGACACAAAATCTGACCTAGTCAAAATGTTGCCAAAAGTTGTCATACAATATGTCACAATTATTAATCATAAATAAAACAATATGAATGCACTTTCAATTACAAAAACATAAGTAACCACAAACTTATACTCAACAGAAAAACACATTTCATTCACTTATAATATATAGAAACATAATAAATTCTCATTAGTGACATGCAAAACTCACTCCAAGTCATAAAACCAAAAGCATCATATATGTCACATCAGTCAAGTTATACAATTTATTATAAGAAAATTAAACAAAAAATGAAATTTAAAGAATAAAAAAATAAAATAAATGAAATTTAAAGAACAAAAATAAAATCCTGGAAAGGTTTATTCTCCAATAGATCTTGATCATCATAGAATACGATCTTTTTCTTCTGCATCATCAACATTCGCATCCTAAGTAGTCTCACTCTCTCCTGTAAATAGGTTGAACCCCAAGCCCAAAGTTTCGCTTTTTATATATAAAAATTGAATAGTAAGAATAATAGAATAAAATCTATAAAAAAAAAAAGTTTAACAAATATGTACTCCCTATTCACATACACAATTTATAATTGTTATTTGGGTCCTATTATGCAACCCAGTTAATTCCTTAATCAAGGTTACCTATGGATTGAAAAACAATCAACCCATTCCTAAACTTGATGAGAATCTTTCCCTACATTGAGACCATCTTACTGTAATAGGAAGCCAAAGATTGCAATTTGTTCCTAGTAGTTTCACATCTCAAGTTGATTGAGTTTAGTTCCAAAAGCTGAGCATATTTTCCAATATCATTCAACCCCTAGGCTCATCTATTAGCAACAAAAGTCTACAATACAAACATTAGCAATAAAACTCAACCAGGTAAGAACAATGTTCGGATCAATACAGAGATTCCTTTATCGTAAAGCATTATAGCACAAAACTCAATAATTTCATATATAAAGAAGAAACAGAAAACTTAAAAAGTGAAAATAAAAATAACAAAAATGATGTATAAAAGAGTTATAAATGCATAATTACCATGTATTAGAAAACAAGTCCCCAACAACGAGGCCAAAAACTTGTTAACATTTTTCGCTATGATGACAAGTACACCAATCACAAATGTAGCATGTAATAAATATATTGTTCTCTCTTAAGAGACTTGTGCTATACACGACAATAAATGCAATTGATTATAAATTTAGACTACAAATTATTCCCAATATTTGAATTGATAAACAAGAAAATAAAATTATGGAAAACAATTAAAATATTTTTTTGAGTGTTTGTAATGCAGAAAAAAAGATTAGATATGATATGGAATGTAATTGCTAGAGTTAAACTTCACCAAATCTCCCTCTCCTGCATAAAAAAAATTACCTTCTTTCCAAACTAATGTCAATGTCAACCCACAATAATATCCAAACCCTAAATCCTTAGGTAAATGAACCTAAGCTTTCCTATTGACCGTCAATTCCTTGATCAATTATATAAAAAAATACTTGCTTTTACCAAAAGGGTCTTAAGACAACAAACGAATCATGATCTAATCTTATATACAAGCTTTCATTTGGTATTTTGATTTAGATCTATATTACAGATGATATTTTTAATACCGTAAGAATCAATTATCAAGCCATGAATTAACATGACAGGTAATGAGCACAAAAATAAATACTAACATTGAAAGGAAAGACATTTATATATAAACCCAATATCGATTACATGAGAATTCAATTGATTACATCTAACCCTAACAATAAGGAAAAGGATGAAAATGGAGAAAGATGGATATACAAAGAGGAGAAAATAGAATTGTCCAAACCCTAGTCACCATTCAAAGGCTACATTTTTCTGACTCCCAGACGGAGTCTGACTCCCAATTGGAGTGGATTATCTAACCCTAATGCAGAGAATCCTTAAAATATATTATGATCAATGTCTGCACCCAGCCGAGCTTCAGTGGGACCAGGCTCAACTTCCCTACAGTGGTCCAAGGCCCAACTGGCGCACGATCGAACTAAGTGGCACTGACCGTAATTGCATAGGTTTTTCTCTTCGGTTATATGGTGTCCGACGCAAGTTAAGTGGCGCTAGGCGCAAGTCTCCTGCATCAACTTTTTCTCTTTTATCTCATCCTTCATGGGCTCTAATCGTGCTATTATTTTTATCCAATGACTCCTCTTTAATTATTTCACAAAATGAATGAGATTTAGAATAAAATTTGATTAAAAACGCAAGTCACTAATTATTTATAACAACAAACAAATTATTTATAAAATGACATAAAAACAAGAAATTTAGCACGTTTGAAGCTTAAAAAGAGTTTATTTCATTATAAAAACCAGCTTCAAAATATGATAACAATAAATGTTATCAATCCTCTCAACTTGTTTAAGCTTATACTGAAATTTTGTTATATTTGGATACGTTACATTATGTCTCAACATTTTAAATAATTCTTTGCTTGAGATAAAACTTTCTTTAGAAGCAAGGAATTATAGATAAGTGAAACTATTTATGTTTTTTTTTTCTATATATAACCTTAGGATAGATGATCTAGATGTGAAGGTGATGTGATCATAGTATCTTGAGTTTTATACAGGATTGTTTGTTGTTTGAACATATTTTAAATGTTTGATTTTGAGATGAATATTAATTGAGATAAAATTTGCATAATTCAAATGAATGAAATTTGTTATCTATTATCAATTTTATGTTAGAATACTACATACAAGATAAATTGGTTCAAGTTGTAGTTATTTTGAAGCAAAATATTTAATGTTAGGCATAAGAATGGTATTTTAATTTTTTATTAGTAGATGATAGTTTTTAAATGCCCTGAACCTGATATTCTTGTAGAGATGTTGAGATAATGACTAGATTCTACATGATAAAGTATATAATTTCTTAAATTGAGTTCTGAAAATAGTTTAGATTAGTATTTTTAGTTCTTATAGTTTTCTCATATATTTGTTTATGAGTTTGATGAGAATGGTAATATATATTAAGTTTAAATGATCAAGGTTGAATTCAAATGAGTGAAGCATCATGTTTGAGCAAATTATGGATTGTATTGAAAATTTTGAATTGTTTAATTAAAACTTGTATTTGTTAAAATGGTTTAGAATAAAACTTTTGAAAACAAATTTGGTTGTTTTTCATGAAGTTGATTTTCTAATACTTTTTCTCAAGCGAAGGATTTTCACTTAAGCAAAAATAGTGTAAAAATTCAAACTTTGCTCTTGGTCTTATTTTTGCTCAAGCAAACTTAAATGTTAGAGCAAAAGCCCCATATGAAAAAAACCAAATCATATATGAGTGCATCGTTTATCAGACGATAAAAGCACCATGTTGATCAGGCAGGGCATTTGATTGTTGAAATGTGAAGATCATATAATAAGTACAGTCAAAGACCAAGCTGACACATTCATATAGAATATTCCTGAAGCTTGAGTATGTACTACAGAGAATGACTTCTACATCTGTCTCAAGAAGATCAATGCCAAACAAAAAAATTATCTTAGAGAGTAAAGTTAAAGCTGCAACATTCACGAACTCTTCAAACACAAGCTTTTTTCAACTTTGGCCTAGCTATTTATCATATATGGTGTGTAGTTTTTACAATTGTTTGGCGTAAAAGGTTCTTATATCAAGGAAGATAAATATTGTTAGCTATTAAAGAAATTTCATAAAGAAGATAAGAGAAATGAATGTTTCATGTCATGCATTTAGTGTTTCTCAATGTAAAATTCAAAAGATAACAGAACAATAAAAAGAAGATAATTAAGAGAATTCGAAGTTACTCAATGACCAAAAATGTGAATGCAACAACTAATTTTTGCAAGCCTATGAGAAGACAAGCTTAGAAGAGAAGAAAAAAGAAATGAGCCATAATTTGCAAGTGCTAAACCTCTTGCACCCTAAAAGCTTTGTAGGAACATCGTGTGTTCATTCTTGCATACTAGTAGAGAGAGCTTAAATCCTGTATACATCAACAGACATTACGCTTTCTAGTGAGTGTTAGCATATTTTTGCTAATGATGGCAAGTGCACCTGCCGCAAATGTAGCAAGTAATAAATATCGTTCTTTTCGAAAAGATTTGTTCAATACACAACAATTTAAACAATTATGATAAATTTAGACTCAAGAAATAACCATAATTAAAATGTTATGCAAAAATTCAAACAAGTAAATATTTTTAGGGTTTTATATCAACTTGGAATACAAAAAAAGGTAAGAGATGAATAAAATGAAATTGCCAAAATTAGATTTCACCAAACCTTACTCTCATGTATGAAAATAATTTTCTTGTTTTCAATCAATTATCAATGTCAACCCACAATAATACTCAGCCCCAATTCCTTAGCAAATGAGCCTAAGATTATCTATTAACAGTCAATTCCTTGATCAATTACATAAATGAATCTTGCATTCTCACAAGGGTCTTAAGACAAGGATTGAATCGTGCTCTATTCCTAGACATAAACTTTCATTTGGTAATTTAATTCAGATCCAAACACAAGAGATATTTTGTAATACTCTCAAGAGTTAATAATCGAGTTATGAACCAACACAACAGACACAATTTATAGAATTAAAATAATGACATATTGAAGGAAAAACATTAATGATAAGACATAAATAAAACCAAACCAATTACAAGAGAGTTTTGTTTGATTACATCTAACCCCAACAATAATGGGTTTAGATCCTTATAATCATTATAAGACTGAACAGTCAATAAGAAGAACTGAGGAGGGTTGATTAAACCCAGAAACCCTAAGCTACCTCCAAGTCTAACCTTTTATGATCTCTGGTCAAATATGCAAACCCTATGTGAAAGGTTTCTTAAATAGAATTTCTTTTTCGACACTCGCGCCCGACCTAGCAAAGTGGTGTCGGACGCAATTGGATTTTGTTGCAATTTCCAGAATTTTGGATCAACTTTCAACATCCTGAGCCCAACCCATAAAATGTATGCCTGATCATGTAGTGCCCTAAAAAGAGTTTTAGGCTAAGTTCAAGAGGGAGGATGAATTTAACTTCTAATTTTTTTACAAATATTGTGTAAAAGATTTAAAAGGAAAGAATAAATTCTCTCAATTTAAATAGTTTACTACAGGTTTAGTAGCTACATAACAGAAAAACAATAAATTGACATACTAATCACCCCAACACAACACAAATCAATCAATTTAATTCAACAAACAATCATTTAAATTTTCTTTGCTAGAAATCCAATAATAAAAATAATCAACTATATTTGAAAATTAACAAATTTAAAATTTTCATATTCTTGTTTTAAAAATTCAATCAATTAAATTCAAGTCCAATCAGTTACAGTTTTCTAACAAATTAGCAGCGCAAAAAAATAGTTGATTAAGTCACAAAATCAACAAATTGCTTTTATCAGAAATATACAATTGTGCATAATGATCAAGAAATGAAAAATTTTCATGATCCAAGGTAATGCAAATAAGATCAAAAACAGTACAGACTAAGCGTAATATAGTTTGATCAGCAAATGACAATCAATGTAGTATTGAAAAAACAATTTGTTGAAATCCAAACTAGTTGATTGATAATACGTGCAGAGACAGAAATTATCCAAAATTGAAACGCAATTCAAGATTGTGGAAAGAGAGAGCAAGAACATAAAATTTATATTAGTTAACTTTTCCTCAAGAGCTACATCGAGTCAGTCTCATTGTCAACAAGCAAAGAAATTTTACTAAAGAACACCAATGTTCAAACAATACGATCAAGAATCTATCTTACACCCTACAAGATCACATTAAACACTGTGTAGAACCCTAATGCATTCCTAAAAAAGTAAACCATATAGAATTGTAGTCCAAATACACCTTTCAATCAATAAAATTGAAAAGAAAACACAACTGCAACCAAACCAATACAGATCAATTGAAATGAAAAGTTTGGAGTGACTTCCTTGAATGTAAAACTAATGAAAAATAGTGTAGTTCAGTCACAATACAAGGATGAGCTCCAAGAATCACTTTCTTGGTCCCTCTTGATAAAAAACAAAACTCTCCCGATTCACAATGTTTGCTCTCAATTTTCGGTTCTCGTATGTTCTTAGTTTTTATTTTTTTTTTCAGAAGAAAATGTACTCTCACAATCTTTTTCATTTGTCCTCAAAATTGTTTTAAAAATTTGTTACAGTTTTATAAAAACAATTGATTGAAAACAATTTTGAATTGAATGATTTCTACTAAGCTTACTGTTTCTGAAAAACAATCTTTTAAAAACTTTTGTGAACCATTTTGACTTAGACATTAGTTAGTTCAATACCAGTTCTATACCACACACACACAATTCTAACTTTTCCCTTATGTGCTCTTTAGGGATTTCAATCTTGCTCTTCTTGACCCAAATTCTTAATTTTCATTTATTTGACAAAACTAACAGGATTTATAGTAATATTTGACGAAAAACTCAAATAACAATTTATTTATAAAAGAAAAAATTATTTATAAAAATATGAGATTTAGGAGGTTCCAAGCTTAGAAAAATTTGATTTCATTATGAAAATAAACTCAAAAATATCATATAATTTAACTATACAAATCCCCAAACTTAGCACCTTGTTTGTCCTTAAGCAAGGGTAACTTGTCAAAGATGAATAATTACTCGACACTGATATAAAAACTCTAAACAAATTCATCAATCACATCAAAACTTAATAAAAAATGTTTCTCCTCAAATCAACTCATGAATGAATACTTATACATCATTAAATCTCAACTATGGTACTCAAATGTAACTATAACAAAAAAATGCACACAACTTTCAACACATATGGCAATTTAATAGTAGTGAAAAGCCAAAGGTATTATTCCTCACCAAACTTTTAAATGGTGATTAGGGTAGCTTAGTACATGTGTCACCTAAAGTCGAAGCATGCTAACAAGAAAGCATGAGTTTTCAATGTCACTAAGAAGACATTGATTAGAGAGGACTTTGGATGGAACATGTGCTTGACTCGCAATGGGTTGTTATGGAACTTGCATACACATGACACTCAAAGCTCATTAATGTTGACACTCAAAACAGCATTTACTAGGAAGACGTGTTGACTAGAGAGGACTTTGGATGGGAGTTGTGCCTAACTTGCAATGGGTGGTTAGGGTAGTTAGGTACACATGTCACTTATAACTTATGCATGTTGACATACAAACATGAGTTATCAATACTTTGGTCTTTTTCTCTGAGGTATACTGATAAACAAACTATACACTTCCAACAATCCTTCATATGTATTTTTTTTCTTTAAGACACAATAATCAACAAATTATACCCTTGCACAATTATCCATGATTTGCTTTCCTTTAAGGCATATTGATCAACAATTTGTATCACATGTTACCACCAATGTTTTCATAATAATGAATAGTATATTGTGCTTACACTCTAGTGTGTCTATTATGGCAAATCTTATTTATATTATTGCTTTAACAACTCATAAAGATCATGCTTATATGTCACTCAATTATTCTTCATGTAAATTCAACCATCTACCAAATAAACAATCGAGACAAAACACATTGTCAACACGAAATAGAGAAAATTGTCTTTGTGTCCACAACATCAATATTAATCTTCACATAGACTAATTATGTATCATAACATAAAGAATTATTTTAATTTTTATCTAGTGCTTGTAATGGCCATAACACATATAGTGAGCATGGTATCTATTTTTGTGTGCTTCTCATAAATTGTTTCAGATGCCATACAATGTTCCTTTATTCATTTGAAAATGTGTATTGCTTTGGCCTTCCTGATGACACAACATTAAAGAAGTTTTACTACTGCCAACATAAACTCACGAATCAAGGTCTAGTTAGGTATGATGCTATTGAAATATTAACAGATGTCCTTGTATGTCAAATAATATCTTCTAAGTTTCAATTTCTATTTAATACAATGATTAAACTGTACGCCAAGTTTAGAAGATCTATGAAAGAAATTATGATGCTTCTTAATCCACCTATTGCAAACACACACACAAAGTAATAGTTTGCTTTTAAACCCCATTACTTTCACCAAAGTAATAGTTTACTTTAGAGGACTTATCCAACAAACAGTGTAATTGAAAGTTGAAATGATTATAGGTTAACCTAAAAGAATATGAAAACCGTAAACAAGTCATGGGAATCAACTATCAATGTTCAGTTCGAGTTGTTAATAAGAAAAAAAAATCATCTACAACTCATTACAAATCAAAATTGATGCTTGCGTCACACAAAATGATCCACTATTGGAAAAGGACTCAACTTCTTCACCTAAACGTACAACGTGAAGAATTATGAGGCAATATTGAACTGTTTATCCAAAACAAAGATTTACGTAGAGAAACACTTGAAATGATTTGTGACTTATGATATAATACTTACATAGATCAACACGACATAACAAGATCCAACTTGATTGAATTATGTCTATTTAATTTCAGATATATTTATATTTTTCCAATTTCACGTAGTTTCTTTCCATACACCTTTAACTCAAGCAAATGAATTTTTCATTACTATTAACTAAATACTAAATTATTTCTTTATTAAATATAATTTTACATATTTTTCAAATAAGTTTTTTCTAAATATTATTACATAAATTTATTGATATACTTAAGTAAATATATTAAATAAATTCTAAGAGAACAAAGAATGTAAGTTTTTAATTCAACGAGTGAACTAAGTGTTTACACAAATGAAATTGAGAGTCACACATTTTCATGTAAAAATAAATAAAAAAATATTAAAAAAACATAAATATCAAATACATCCCTTAAAAACTATTTGATTGAATGAAGTTGAGGTCTTGAACAAAACTATACAAGATTATCATAAAGAGGATAAGTACCTTAAGAATTTGATTAAACTTTGTAAAATTTGAACAAGTCCGAACAATTTAAAGAGAATAAAAATAATTGCATAACGAAAGAAAATGGTTACCAAATTAAGGACTAAAATAAAAAATAAATATAAACTTATTTAATTAGTAATAAATTATGAGTATTTTAGTAATTCAAAACAAATATAATATAAAGATAAAGATATATATTGTAATGAGTATGAGGACTCATCCCATTCTTATACCTAACTTAAAAAATTAAATATTACTTATATTTCTATCCGATTAATGTCAGAATTTTCCATCAAAATCAAGACAAGTTAAAACAATACATGAATTTATTTGTCATATTCACTTAAGTAAGAAAAAAATAAAAAATCTTATTATCATCAATCATTTTTCTACTGCACATGCTAAACATTTTTGGAATTAATCATTTTATGATGAAATTAATCATTTTCTGACGCAAATTAATGATTTTAGTATATCTTCGTTTCATAGATTATATTTATAGTCATCAGTCTAATATTGAGCCTTAGATTATTTCTATTAGAAAGGTTATAACATAATATCTTAATTTACCTTTCATAGGTCGAACTATGTCACTGCATTTTTAAGACCTTATTTCTTAATACATGGGTTTTATAAGATTACATCAAATGCATGGGTCTTATAAGACACAATTTGATGAAGTCTTTGATAAATGTTTTAATTTTACTTTTATTTTTATTATTGGTCATTACAAATGACTCTTTCCTATTTATTGGTGTGGAGTATACTCTCACATAATAATTAATTTTTAATGTAAAAATTAATTTTTTATTTAAATTAAGATAGGTCTTAAATTTATTGTCATGTCAGTATATCAGTATATTCTAATGAAGTCTTTTAAGATCTAGGTCTTAAACGTATGACTGTCAATATGATTCTTGTATTGGAGATGTTCTTATAACACGTCTCAAATATGTTGACATCACAAAATTTACATCATAAATAATAAAGAAACAATTTTTCTATCTCGAAAGTAAATATTTCAAGTAAGTTTTAAAAGTGATGTTCTTATGTGGAAGTAAATTAAAACCTACAATGTAACTGAGACATAACGGTGACATAAATGTTAAAATGAGAAAAATTACATAAATTATTCTATTTAGGTCATCTTTATTTGCATAATTAGCCTATTTTGAAAATTATATCATGGAAATCCTATTCTAGAAACTCCAGAAATCCTAGAAAATTTCCAAACTAGTAATCCAAAAGTTAATTTAAAAGAGGGTAAAATGGGAATTTAATTGTGAGTATGCCAAGAAATTGTGAGGGTGCAAGAAGAAACAGCCCAAATAGAATCATAATAACGTTCAGATCGATTATTTAGGTTTAGGTCTAAGTAAAACCCACTTTGTATAACATTCAATTAATCAAAATATACCTGAATAAACTTATATACAATTATTTAAATTGGTCTTAAGACATAAGTAGTAATATAAATATTTGAAAAAGATTATAAAAATAAATGATAGTATTTATAACTTAGTTTACAGCTTGTATAAAAATCTATGAAACTCAAACATGCCGGTTTGTTGCCACTTCCCCGCATCCGACGCATCTCAAATACAGACACTCGCCGAGAGCGTGGACGACACGGCGAGAGCGTGGACGACACCGTGTCAGACATTACTTGTTAGACCAGACGCAGGTCAGTGATCTGACACGCAAAATAGACACGACGGTAAAAATGGAGAAGTAGAAAAAAAAAATGATAAACCCAAGACAAAGGAGCGGAACCAAAACGAAAATGGTTAAAACCAAAAAAAAGTTTTAAGTCTAAAACGAAAACTTGAAAGAAAGAAGAAGGAAGAGGTGTGAAAGGCAAGAAATTTGAAAAAGAAGGAAGAAGAAGGAAGAAGCGAGAAGACACTGAATAGAAAAAAGAAGAAGCTACATAAAGAAGCATAAAAAAAGATGCTTATCATATAATTAAATAATATAATATTATAATATCATATATGTTTTAATTTTTTATAATAATAAATAATTTATATTAATAATTATATTAAAATATATTAT
>Ga0123340_1001722_pt1 | contig 18687 bp, 10 predicted proteins | sample SirMexnodulemix_FD_89961 | JGI IMG/M metagenome (GOLD analysis project Ga0123340, IMG submission 89961) | Root nodule microbial communities of legume samples collected from Mexico - Siratro Mexico nodule mix | ecosystem: Host-associated > Plants > Roots > Nodule | place: Mexico: Nepantla... | reverse complement strand
TAGCCATATATATATATATATAAATAAAAGTTGACTTGTTGTTTTAAAGAAAGAATTATACGTAATTGGTGTTGACAGTGACTAGTGAAATACCCATTCTAATACACTTGTTTTTAATATAATTTATATATTCTTCATTCCTTTGGTTGCTTGTTTAATTTGGCAGTGACAATTGGATAAAGCTGCATAGGTATTGGGAAAAATTCAAGAAAATTCAGGACTTGGAATGCATTAATGCTTATATTAAGGAAAACCTTTTTCAGTGGAAACGGAGGTACTTCCTTTTGATGGAAGAGTGTCTATTTAAATATGTTCTCCTTTGCTGTGATTATTTGTGTGTCTTTTTTATAGCATAAAAAAATTGAAGAAAGAAGAATAGTTTAGGTAAAATGGGAGAAATGTCTAGGTCGAAACTATTAAGAAGGTGAGGCTTAAAGCATATACAATTATATAATTATGCAGTTAAGTGGAAGTGGAGGATAGTAATAAAAAATAGTGGATTATGGAGAGAAGTAATAATAAAATAGTGGATTATTGAGAGAAATTAAATTAGATAGTTTGATAAATATATATCACTGCAAGGAGAAAATTAACTAAGTTCAGATTTTGAGAAAATAGGTGAAATGAAGATATTTCTCTAAGGATAAATATAGTAAATCATATAAAAACTCTTGTAATAATTAGGGTGTCAGGTATGAGAGTATGGATCAACAATAGGAATGGAAGATAGTGTGAGAGACGTAAGTAGTTTTAATGGAAATTAGCTCAAGTTGATAGTCTTATAAAAGAATTATCACAAAAGGGGAAGAGGAAGACATAGGTGTGGAAGGGGGATGAATTTAGAACCTATATGTTAGATCTGCTTATATAAATGTCTGTAGGGTAATAATGATGATGGGGAAGATAATACTTTCTTCAACTTATTGTGGAAAATTAACGAAATCCCAAATGTTTTACATTTTATTTGGAAAATGTGTGTGAATGGTATGTCTACAAAAGATAATCTTTATCATATATAGTACATTAAAGTATTGTGTTTTATGTGTAGATGTGTACATATCAGTTGACCATTTATTTTTTATTTTTTGAATGTAAAACATCAGACCATGTTTAGAATTTTTGTAATAAATGGATAGGATGGGATTAACATAGGTTATGCACAAAAACACCTTCCAACATTTTTATCAATTTATCTTGTCTTACTTTAATAGCAAAGGTAATAATATTTAAAGATAATATAATTGTTTGTTATTAAATGCATATAGGAACAAAGAAACTCTGATTTGTTCATAAATGTCAAAGTGGATGATGAGGAAATTTTTGGGGTAGCTTAATTGAAAGCATACACATGGACTACAAATAAGGTACCTATAGCTAATTTGTATATTTTGATCCGTGTGTCCAAAAAAATTGTGTCTTTGTCTAAAATTGTATTAAAAGGGTACAATACTGAAAAAACATTGTTATCTAACTTACAAGACCTAGTTATTATTCTATTTTTATATGCTCTATTCCGATGGAGGCTTGGACTGATGATATTTGTTTAATAAATTTTATTATAACCATCGTTTTACATAAAAGAAATGTCACAATTTTTTTTGGAATCAGTACTAGCATCCTATATGATTAAAGACTATATAAATCTTTGCTGGTAGGGTACATTGAATGTACATTGGGAGAGGGGTTTAGGTATTTTGTAACTATGCATAAATGAACAGGTATTTTCTATGTTATTTGTATGTATATTTAACTTTTTAGAATTGTGCTACCTGGTTGGGGAGTTCTAAGGAGATATTTTGATATATTTAGGTATACAACATTTTTTTTACGGAGATTGAGACATTCTTAGTGTCTTATAATATTATATATTTTTTCTTGGTCAGAAAAAAAAAGCTACATAGTTGGATGTATTACTTCTTTAGCCATTCAATCTGTTTTAGTATAATATACAATCATAAGACATTCTATAATTTTATACACAAAAAATAAGCTTTATCTTCAACCTTTCTATAATTTTATCTTAAAATAATTAGACATTCAATGGGTTAATTTTTATTATCAAAGTTTCACTTAAAAATATAACATTAGTAACTAGTGAAATAGGAGTATGGTCACACACATAATCTAATTAAAGTTTTATGTATTTTAAACTTTTGCATCGATTCTTTTAATATAATTGTGTAGTCTACACTACTTATATATATAATCACAAATGTCATCACATATCTAGTGTCTATTATTTAAAATACACATCTATATTTTTATATGATAAAAGTAAATTTTTTATTAATTTCATACTACCTATTAAATTATGAATATAAGTATGACCACACATAATATCTTATGTTTAATATTTAATTATTTAAAAGTCACTTTAATAAATAATTTAAAAATAATAAATTATTTAAAATATATTTATGATCAATTGTATTATATAATCTTATACCCAGTATTTAATTTTAAAAAAATTATAATTCAAGTACGATAAATGTTTAGTTTATACTATGTTCGCTTATTATATTATTTGTAAGGGTGTTAAGTATAGTCAATCGTACTATACTTTTAGTCTTCACCTCTAGAGTTGTTAGTGTTGTCTAGAAGATCTTTATTCTTTTCCTTGATTCTCCATTTTCTTCTATTGTTAATTTTTTTTTTTTTCTTTTTGGACTCTTCGTAGCAGTGAAAAGTTTAGTTTAATATGATTCATTGATTGGAATATATTTTTTGTAATCTAGAACAAAGAAAGTAAATACCTGACGAAATTTGTATTTAGAAAATGAATTTCACTAATTGTCTTACACCCTTATCGTGAAAATAAATTTTGTTATTAAGTGTTCAAGAGATTTTTTTTATTAGGAAGCATATGTTTATTCTATTAAGAAATTAAGATTTCAGCAAACTTGTGATTTAACTAGCATTAAATTTGTAAGAAGTTTAAGTAATTATATGCATGGAAAAAAGGTTATTTGAAGTCTAATCCTAACTTTAACCTACTATATCAATTTTTATCTATTTCACCCTATAAGTGTTTGATAAAATCTTACAAAAAAAATTTATTTGTTTTTATACAGTTTTAATCTTTTACAATCAATAAATTTTATAAAAATATTATTTTATCTAAATTTATAAAATAATCTTCTACATGAAAGCTTTCAAGTCTTGTCTACCCATTGAACCACAATAAAGAGAATAATAATTCCTGGTTATGAAAAAACACATTCAAAGGCACACCTTAATCATTTGAATTCCTGGGATGAAAGGTTTCAAGTCTTGTTTTCCCATTGAGCCAAAGTAAAGACAACGATGATTTTCGGTTATAAAAGGCACATTCCTTACAAGAGGATTATAGTGTGATTCACGATTTTACAAAATCAAAACTTCAAAGAAAATGGTTCCCGTAACCTTAGGCGCGCTTTATGTTGAACAGCTGAGTGTCACAGCAAAAATCCTTTTCCCAGAAGATTATTGTAGATCCCTTCCAAGGACAGATGTTATTAACATATTGGAGTAGGTGCTCGTATAATACAGAAGCTTTCAGTTAGCAGGCTCGTATTTGCAAATACAGTCGTATATGTTCCCTTTAATCAACTTTTCAGCAAATCTCTGATTTTTCACCATTGCAAGCTACCAAAAAAAAATGAAAAAGGTAGAGGGAAAGAAATGTGTAAAAGGCGCCCTATAGACATAAATCCATCTTATCAAACACAATAGGGGACAGTAATAGGCTTCATTGAAAATATAAAGTAATTAAAAGGTGCAGTTTCACATTCATATTGACGTACTATAGTTGGAATTTAAATAGTTATGAATACCATAGCAATGAAAGAATAAATCATTAAAATGCCATAAATCTAAAGATATGAATGTGCAATAAGGTTGCCTATAAACTATGATGATTAGATAAAGTACTGCTCAGAGGCGGATGCACAAAAAGAAAGATTTTAAAAATATGCTAATGAGTTCAGGAATTCACGCAACCACACCCATATGGGTTTTCAACATAGGACAATGGTCATGGATAAGAGAACAAGAAATTATAGAGAAGTATTAACTTAGGAACTATAAACTAACGATAAAAATGCCAAATTGAAATTCAGCTGACTGACAGTAAGTATAAACTGCATGACCTTACCTTCAAAGCATCACACTTAAACCGGGCATTGAGATTGGTATGAAGAGCTCTACCCATTCCTTCCAAAATTATCTGTCCAAGAGAGAAAGCTAAATTATAAATATGCAACTTGATTTTATTAAATCCATAGTAATGTTATTAGATAAACAGAATTGTTGTCCCCACCAAATCGGCATCTTTTGCAGCAGCAGCCAGCTCAGAGCTGACCTGTCTAAAGTCTATACATGGGCTACCACACCCATTCTCAACAACCATCAAGGGTACAGAAGACGAATTTTCTCTAGGACTGTCCAAGGTAGTACTCATTGCATCAACAAGCAAGCCACCAGATTCAGCAGCTCGCCTAAGAATGTCACAGTGCTGTAAGATAGAAGAATTAGTATACTGTTTAAACTAATCCACGATCATCACAGATACTTCGGTTGAGATGAAGTAAAGAGATTGACAAAAAAAATCAGGTCAATGATATCAGGATCTTCCCATTAACACTTAATAAGATACCAGAGCAAATACTTTCTTTTACCAAATGCTGACAGAGAACCACATAAGTTGACACAGAAAAAATGTTCTCTAAACCATTATTGTTTAAATCACGTAAATGCTGGCCTACTTGACAATTTAAATTGCAAGGGAAAGTCTACAAGACGAGGAAACAAAATAACAATTGCATTTTATAAATTTATGCAGTTGTTTACTTGGATTTTAGAATACAAAATTAAAGGGAAGATCATGAAGTCAAGAAGGAAAAAATTAGTCAACTAAAATACGGGGTGCTACAAACACAGATGTTTACATAAAAAGCACGGTACTCGGAAACTGTGCTTTACATAACATCATTGCACGCCAAATTTGTGTTCGTAGAGATTTATATGCTAGGAATTTAGTAAGCATGGAATTTTACCAGGAAAACAAAAAAAGAGAAGTTACTAATTAATGGTAAAGACATTCATATAAATGTTACATGGGAACTCTCGAACTTCACAAATATTACAGGGACCGACAGTTTGCAGTTCATGAAAATTCACAAACCTTAGCAGCCTCGGCAACAATGTCAGGAAGCTCCATTGCAGTGACATCATTCAAAGCAGGAAGGGAATTTGCAACCAGTACCACCTGCACTCACCCATTATATATTCAATCATATCAATGCTGATTTGATTCTTTATTGCATTACACTGTTTACTTTTCTATCAAGAGAACAATCGTAATTCTTCAACATCTATTCTAAATCAAGACACCATTATTAAAATCATAGTTCATGAGTAGTTTTCAGATCAGTTCATTTCCTGCATGAAAATTCATTCCATCATACAAATTCTCATTTTCTTCAAAAAAACTCACTTCAGTTCCACGGCGGAGGAGTTCTCGCGCCAGGGGAAGCATCCCAAGAACAATGTCAGCACCTGAATTATCCACAAAAAGTAAAGCTCTTTTATGTGGGGGTGGTTTCTTGTCCCCTGTTCCTAACATTCTCTCCTTAAAGACATCAAAGTCATCCACCTAGATGGAAAACAATTAGCTTAATATTCAACAACCAATCATGATAATAAATTAAGAAATCAAATACCCTCATCATGATTATGTTGAACAAAACCTACTCGCCAAGGTCTCTGCATTTTGTTGCGACTCATTCTGTAAATTTCAATAATAGTTCCTTTATGATAGAGATCCACACATGCACGAGATCCCCAATCAAAAATGTTCGCAGCAAGAACGCCTTCTATTAGAGTAAGTAGTTTTGTTTCCTGAAACAAATGAGGCTTTTAACCAACATGATTTATGAGAAATAAGGGTGACTTAGGGGCCTACGAACATTGTTCCAGGTACATGGTCACTTCCTCTCACTTTACATATATATGTATGTTAGTTGCATATATCATCCACCAGACTAGGAAGAACAAATATTGAATCCTCCCACCAATTTTTATTCCGAGGATCATACAATTACATACCTCATCCAGACTATCAAGCTCCATCAACAAATCAGGTAAGACAGCGATTGATGCCTCATTTTCCCTAGGATAGATATAAAAAATAACAAATTTAAGTGACCAAGAATAAGGACATTATGAGGATAATATAGGTCTAATGATGACATTAACTATGTTCACATTGATAGCAGGGCATACCAAAGCAGGATAGTGAGACCCCCAGATCAACCCAAAAAGGCATATTTTGATTTCCAAACGTTTTTGTGAGGTTTACAAGAAAATTCAGATTTTTAATTGGGGATGCCCCTGATGCTATTCTGTTAGATTTTCCTTTACTTGAATTTCAAATAAGTTTTAGATAGTGATTTTGTCATTGTTGAACATTTTGTCCTTTATGATTTGTTTCAGTTAGTTTTAGTTTCAAGTAAATCCAATGATAGGTTAGATATTTTATGGATTTCAAATTATTATAAGCCTACACAAAGGCATTCTCATTCATGAATTTGAATGATTATTTTCCTTCATCTTTAATCTGTCGTAGGTTAGATATTTTTATTTTACAAACTTGTGATTTGAAAGCTATCACAATTACAGAGCTAACGAACAAATTTCATGCAAAAAGGCAAAGGATCTCAATGAGAATCGGTAAAATTATTGGAAGAACCTTTCGAGCAAAATTTAATGGCGGATGTTTTCCACAATCATCCAACTACAAATGGAATATTGAAGGTTCATCTAGAAAAGGAAAGTTTTTTATCTGTTTCCATTGCCATAAAACTAATTATAGGGAAGAAGAATGTCTGTACAAAGATAAACCTTTCTTTCACAGTAACTTTTGCAATAAACTTGGTCACAGTGAAAAAGTATTGCAACTTGAAGAAAAAAAACAACCTGAACAATAGCCCATATGACATGAAAGATTGAATGAACAAAATAAAAATGATGAGTATTTGTTTATGGCATCACAAGAACTCAGTTCACATGAATTAAATATTTGGTTTATTTGACCGTGACTGCACCAATCACATGATGAAATGTTTTTTTTTTTCCTCCATTAACAGGTCAATTCAACCAAAAGTCAAGTTGGGAAATGGAAAAATTGTGCAAGCCAAAGGAAAAGGAATAACTGTTATATCAACCAAGAAAGGTATGATAATTGTCACAAATGTTCTCTACATTCCAAAAGTGGATAGAAATTTCTTAGTGTTGCGTAATTGTTAAAAGTGGATTTGACGTCTCTTTCAAAGGAAAGCAGTGTTTTATCATTGATGAACATGGAGTTGGAAATAGTTTTTATCTGAATTTGGATCTAAGTGAAGATCATTATTCTGTGGTCAAAATTGATGAAAAGTGTCGTTTAGGATGAAATGTGTCACACATAAACTTGACATTGTTAAAGTTCATGCAAGATGAATTTGGGATGACAAATCTTGGCAAATGGTCTTTAAAGACCAAGGAGTTAAATTAAATTATATGATGACAATGATTTAAGTAAAAATATTATTGACAACTTGCTACTCAAACATTTCTGATCTCAAGTTTGATGGTTAAAACTCGAAATTTCCATGGGAATGTTCAAGGAGGAATGTTCGAATTATGAGATTTCCTTTATTAGAATTTTGAATTTTAGGTAAGTTTTGGAGATAGTGATTTTGTTGTTGAAGATTATTTGCTTCAGATCGTTAGTTTAAATTTCAAGTAAATATAACGGTAGGCTAGATATCTTAGGGATTTCAAATTGGTTATATATAGGTATTGTCATTTATTAATTTGACTGATTATGTCCTTCATTTTAAATCTCAGTATTTTTCTCTGCAAGTTCCACTGTTACTATATTTTTTATTTTACAAAATATTTCCAACATATTCTTATTCAGTGCCAGCAGTACCAAATCCAAGTTTACAATTTGACCTCTGAAGGAGATTTGGATTTTCAGGTGGATTTGTCAAGAAGAGGCCTGTCCCAAAGAACGAATAAGGAACAGAAAATACAAAAAGTGTAGACACGACAGAAGGGTCAAGAGCCCAATTCCTCCCTTTTATTCTCTAATGATATTGAAGAAATTAAAATTCAACACCATCTCCTTATATAACTATTTGATAACAGTGGACCATTCATTCTGCATAAAATTCAGTGAGCCAGAATAATGCATTGCATCCTGTCACAGAACTAGCTAACAGACAGTTACATCTAGAGTCCAAGTAGAGATCTCATCCACATGGCTCAACAAAGATAAACGAGAAAAGCTAGAACCCTTTCCAGAACACTTTTTCCAACAAACCATTATTGGATGAAATCCACTAAATGATGCAAGATCCACTCCTTTTTTTATGGAGCAACCTGTACGTGTTGTATTTTGTCAAATAAAAAAAACGTGTTGAAAAGAACATGCAAGAGAGTGTATTTCTAGCATTTTTCAAATATAATTACCTCTGCTTTATACTTATATAAGCATCAAAAAAATGGAATTCCCTCAAGCACTCTTCCCTCATTTCCAGTAGTCTGGCCAGGCCTAACTTGCCGTATGCAGCAGGCTCCTCCATTAACCTATTCAGTTCTTGTGCAAGTTAATCAGTTATAAGTGTATGGCCAACCAAAATTAATAAATTTTAAATATTTTGATCTCAATGAGTGTTATATTGATAAATATGGTACAAAAATGCATCCACGTGTAACTAAAATTTAAAGCTTATATTCCAGATATGCCATAATCTACAAGAATACGAGGGTATGAGACTAGTAAACTTATCAGACCTGGAAAAGTGTATTATGACAAAGAAAAGTAAGTTATCCATAATAAGAGAGAGTAATGGAGCATAGATGGAAGCAATCACATAGCTTATCGTCTAAAGACTATAAAACAAACTAATCTGACCATGTTTAGAAACGTCATTGAGGAAGTATAAATATGAAAGTCAAAACTCAAATTGAAATCATCGGGAGAAAAGTATAGTGATAACCATCAAGAACCAAATAGCGGGTTACGCATTAAAAATGCCATTTCCTTAACTTATCATTTCATACTCAACCAGGTCTTTGTTCACAGGCTTTCATTGGAGAAGTGTGGGTGGCGGGTTAAGGTAGGGAAAGACCAACAGCAGTGTCAGGGAGTTCAGCAACTAAAGTTGATTTAATATACTTTTTTTCTTGATATGAGTTTCTAAAAAATCAACAATTACACTGATGGCGAGCTTGACTCACTAAAATCCTTTTAAGTTAAAACAAATCAAATTGGTTCCACAACAACGATCAAATAAATGGTTTTTCCAAGAAATTAAAACTAATGCAATTGATCAACCATAAAATAATAAAATAGTCTCAAACAGTTCTTATAAGTCTGCTTCAAGAGGATAAATACTGATTTCAATAACAGTAGGAAGGAAGTCATGAATACAGCAACATCTATCAATATTACCTAGTCAGGTGGGCAGAAAATGCACGAGCAAAAGCATCACCCCTTCTTTTGGCATCATCAGTCCCACCTTCACTTGCTACGGCCTAACATATTTTAGTAAGGATATCAAATGTATGGATTGAGTATTATTAAATTGAATTGAATTATATTGGATGGGTTAAAAGTAAACTATCGTCTGTCCATAATCCATTCAAAACGTATTAAAAATTTCAGTTCATCCATGACTCGTTTAATAAAAAACTATCCAACTCATTCATTAACCATTTTTTATAGATGCAAGTCCAATCCTTCCATTTAAATTATATTATATTATATTCCTCCAAAAAAAATATTTTTATAAACTAAAGTTCAATATTTATTCACAATTTTTTATCAAACGTTGTGGAAGTTCATTCCCTCGAGACAAGGTGATTCGAGCTCTTGAAACTTGGACTTGACTTGTGAAAAAAATTAGATGTTCAAGTTTGACTTGTTTATTTCAATAAGCTTAATCGAAAACTTAGAGCTTCCTTGTTAAAAAAAGCAAAATAAAGCTTTGCTATTTAGCCCATTTATAACACAGTTATTTTTTTCCTTTTAATTTAACATTATCCTTTTTTTGTTTAATTTTAACTAAAAAAGATAAATGACAAATAAAAGGGATTTTTAATACAAATTATTAGTAGAAGAATATATAAAACTGTTTTCACAAAAATTATATATATGAGCTATTCACAAGCTCTTGATATCAAATTTTTAAATTTCAGTCCGTTCATTTAAATAATCAAGTCTAATCTAAAACTCTACGCTTTTTATTTAACTAAACAAACAAGTAATTCATGAGTCAGACCCAATTAGTTCACAAATAGATAAGGTAGATTTCACCCGTAAGTAAGGCTAAGCTTTGCTTGGTAAAAGTTTGCCTTGATGCTTACGTATGAGTTTGTTAAAAGAAGAAACTCGATCCCATGTTTTGCTTTGTACTTTTCTTTCTTTATTCTCTTGTAAATTTTATGATATATTGACTTGTGTAAAAAAATATTATTACTAATTTAGTATCAGTATAGTTATAGGGATACATTTTAACTTTTTCATATGCAGAACATAGAGTCATAGGGAAATATTTCCTCGTCATATGCAAGGATGTTCCTTCTATTGCCATTAAAACATTGGAAAAGACAAAGGATGATTGAAGTCTAGGTGTTTCAAGACAGAACTGTTACCTTGGCCACAAGATCGGGCAAGTGCTCCGACAAAATTTTGAACCAATACCTACATCAGATACAAATTTTGCATTAGCCGCAGAACACTAGAGACAATTGAAGTCTTGATTGGCAATTAAACTAAAAAAATTACGATACTGTGCTCACTCTAATTCACTGTGGTCTGAGAGATCAATAGTATTAGGTTCATACCTGTGGAGATATAAGTTATGTTAAAAATAAACTAATACAAAACTGATAACAGAAAGCAGTGTTGAGTATGATACATACATTTTCGGGTCTGCTAATAATGGAAACACCTCTAAAGTGGGTACTAGATGAAGGACACCGACATTTAGAGCACTAGCATCAGACCGGAGAATACTTCCTTTTGACAAAGGAACTTCAAAACCCCCAAGTCCAGTGGTTCCAGGACGAGTCATTGGCACTGGGGCAGTGATCTCGGTTCCCTTCTGCAGAAACTTCTCCATCCAAGAAATCTGCACTAGAATTGCTTAAAATATAAAATTTCCTGACAGGTTGAGCAGCTTCCATAAAGAAGAAAAATGTAATAACACTAGAATTGCTTAAAATGCCTCTGGATGGCATATCAGTTTCTAGAACCTCTAAAATTTAGTCAAAATCATGCAATCAAGCTACCAATGGCAAGTATTCAAAGTTTGTCAACACCAATTGCTTTATTAATTCATTCATTCAAGAGCTTCAAATGAATCATAGCACAGGAAACTGAATAACTTCAGAAAAGCAACAAAAGAAGCCTTACTACATCATGGGAGTTGTATTAAATTAACACAGGAAAGTAAAAGACTTAACAAAAGAAAAGACACAATAATACACATACCTCATAAATGACAAGAACCAGAAAATTTTTTGGGCTTTAGAAGAATAATAATCAAATTTAAAATACAGAGCAAAGAAATAAGTGTTTTTTACAAACTCAATTCATCCGAAATATTTACAAACTGCCACGGATGTTGGAACAGCTAAGAATTTTTTCACTCCTTTCTTTTTCTCATTATAATGGCTTTCTCCATATTTAAAAAGATTTTATTGTCCTTAGTGGGTAGACAAATATTCCAATTCCATTGAATATGATTCCTTCCCATGGATTGTCATAAAAATTTGTAGATTCTATATTTTCTGACATGACAAATTATTCACAGAATCTCACTAGTGGGCTTACTTTATTACTTTTATTATTGCTTTAATAGAAACCTGAGTCCAAACACAATATATTGGTGTATTCTTGATAGTAACAAGATTGATAACCAAAAAAATCATTCCCATTAATTTAGCTTCAAATTTACACTATAACTAAAAGTTAGAACACATTTAATTGGATCATTTTCTCAAACAGGTGATCAGCAAACATTAAGGTTTTCCAATTCCTCTCCCTTGCCTTCTCATTCAAATCTCTAAGTGGGGGACCATGAATATTGCCTCCCGTATATGGAGCACCCATTGGGAATCTTTCAACTAATTGATGCACCATGAGGTCATCTAAACCATGCTTTTCATAGCTCATAAAAGCACCTAATGCTCCCAGAAATCCTTCATGTCGCAAAAACATTGCTTGTGCAGCCCCATTAGACCTGAATGACAGTATAGAGATCTTGACACAATATAACAATTAAATCAAGAGAAAACATATAAAAGATTTTGCTATGTTAAGTCATTAGAAAATTTATGCACCAGAAATGAATTGCAAAAGAAATGGCATCCATGGTATAGGCATGACCCCTTATAAAAAATCCTCCAAAAAATATTCGCTTCAACCCAAATCGCAATGCATTTAAGTAGGATATCTACACAGAAGAGACAAAAAGAACATGGTCAGCTAAACGATGGAAAGACAAACATATCCTGATAATGCCAGAAAGCATGATCTAGAACTAGTGTCATGCATCATGCTCATTATTAGAGTGTCTCTATTCATGTCTTTTCTCGTAGTAGGTGGATCAAAAGAACATTTTTCTAGAAAATATTTCTAAAAAAGGAACAAATTTCAAAATGAGTATGCTGTCATTTAAAGTTTAACCAAATTAAAGATCTGCTGTTTCGGAAAAAACTAATGAAATTTTTTCTTCTATTTCACCACAAAAAAACCAAATGTTGGAAGTACTTCTATGGAGAGACTCTGGAAAAGATACACGTTTTCATTATTTAAATTGATATGTAACAATATTCAATCAAGTAAACACAGAATTGCATATTGTCTACGAATCTAATTTTTCCAAAAAGTACTCAAGAGTAGAAAATAACATACAAACATGAATAAGCTGAATGACACAGTAAAAACATTAGCCCAAATGTATCAAAAATTGCATAAACTTTCCAGCTTCGTTTATTTATGTAAAAAAGATAAAATTAATTGCAATTGTAAGCTCACTTGGGCAATATTGTATGATATCATTCGCAGAAGAGAGAGTGATATATCTTCAGGTCTGTAATCTTCAAGTCCCTTTTTTTCTGAGGTAGCCTTGCCAAAACTTGAAGCAATGGTAGAAGCCGATAGGCCAATCTAGGGTTATTTAATACCAGTAAATACCGAGTTGTTATTGATAAAAAAAGAATATCAAATGACTCATATGAATATAATCCATAAGTTAATTAAATTTAGACCATTTTTTTTTTATATTGGATAAATATGGTGTGGCAATGACCAATTGCAAAATTTACCTTAGCATAGTCCATGCCACCATAAATGTCCCCAACAAGCATGTCAGTATTTCTATTATCTCCCTTCTGACTCAGCTCAAGCAATTCATCAAAACTGGAACTCATTTTAAGAAACCCTTTGGTAATAGTTCAAATACAGAGGTAGATAAAGGGTAAAAAACTGGAGAATTATCAGAAAAATGACCTTTCACACTTTGTTAACAGCCTTCCCAAGCCCCAATAAGTACCACCACCAACATTAGTCCCACTGATCCTCTCAAATTTTCCATCCCCATCAACCTGTGTTTACCCGGATTAAAACAATGGACTACCACCAGTTCGTCTTTATAAAACACACACCAAAGAAATCAGCAAGTTAAATAAAATGTGGAACTAAACAAATATACCTTGATCATACTAACACCAGATCCAATATTAACTAGAAGATAAGGAAACAAATCATTAGGATCAATTTGAACAAACTCTTTCTGGCCCTCCATGTGTGTAAAAGCTTCATGACGGATCGCCTACTAAGAAGTGATTCAGCATTTAATTAGTAATTATCAATATAGGTAGGCAAGAATGAATTAACAGCATAGTCACATGCTCCAAAGCATACATATTATTACTTTAAGAGAGAAGAGATAAAATAGATCTTAAATACAGAAAATAGAGTTGTCAAAAAATAAATTCTAGTCTTATTTCCTTCAACTAATTCACCAATAAAGCAATGCATCAATGAGTTTGAATAAGATTTAGATAATGGTTTTCCCGCACTCTCGTGGAAGTGATAGCATGCCAATCTTGGCAATTGATAGGCTCTTTTCCTTCTTAAACAAGGGGAAGCACTATAAACTCTCTAAAGAAGAAATGTAAAAAAAAGATAACCTTTTTGCTTCGATTATTTATCAGAAGAAATAATGGGTAACTAGTTGCACTGCTCTTATACTCAATGTAACCATCATGCATGGAAAGAAAATTATGTATATAATAGACTTGACTTGCAAATACATTTCAACTCACAAGATGTTCTTGTCACTATCAAGATCATTCTTAAACAAATACAAGAGAAACAGATAATTCCAAGAGTTGGATCCACCTTCAGCAAGAAATTTGCTCCTGACACAAGACAGCTCATTTCATCTTCTTTGTCCAGAATAAGTCCAAGTCTTTCTTTGAAAAGGTCAGCAAATTTGTGTGCTCCACCACCAGTAGCCTTTGTCACAAGATGAATCCATTAAAATCAAGTGTTATAACCAATAATACCAGCAACATATGAAACTAAAGCAAACATCATCAATGTTCATTATTACACAAAAGGGAGGAGGGACTAGGCTGATTATCATTTTCAAAATGTGATAAGCTAGACATATATCATAGCCATTGTGCATGCAAGCACAAGCCAAAATGAAACAACTTGTGTTTTGGAGATTTGCTATATCCCTTCAAGACAAGAAAAAAATAACCCAGCTTCTGAAAATGTACAAATAGTCAGAGAATCTAAGTTACCTTAATAATGGGATTTAATTCAGTTGCGCCATCAGAATAACGAGATTCCCCTCCTGTGAACAAGAAAAATTCAATAATCTTGAATTCATTAAGTTCTGAAAGCAATTGAACTAACACATAAGACACAACAAAATTACAATACGATATTCAAGCTCAAAACATACAGTGCTGATTTAGCAATCAAATGAGGTAGAAAAGAGATAGATAAAACATAGAAGAAGTAAATTGAATAAGATAGTAATACCACCCAAGTGAAGCTTTTTTGAATAAATGAAGTCTAAGCACTCGTTAATCTTCCTAGTCTCAAACTTCACAAAATGAAGCCTTCCACCAAGAATAGGATAGCTTCTCCTGTTACTGGGAAATCCCAGTCGATTCTTCACATTTCTCATCCTTTTATCATTCGTTGATTGATCTTGGTGTCTTGAAAAGTACACCAACTTTATAAGAGATCCTGCCCACACAATTTCAATAACCATAAGTTCCAACCGTACTTCAAATACTAACAACCTTTCTCTCTAAAATTAATAAGCAACTTAAGAGTCGCACACCCCAAAATTTAGAATTCAAACTTGAAACATAGATTAAAGGCGCTCTCAGGAAACTGTCGAGTTTGAAAGAGAGCAAGTTCAGCATAAAATTATAATTATTTTACATACACGAGTTTCTGAACCCCAAAAAATTCACAAAAACTGGGTATAAGGCATAGTGAGCATTGGACAAATAAAAGACAGGTTGAAGCCACTATCATCACGCTTCCACCGCCATCAATCACTTAACATCAAATATTACTACAACGAAATTAGGAGCAAGTTCTAAACAACAACCGAAACACGAAATATGAATCTAAACTAATTATACCTCCAATGTCAAGAGCGAGGTACGATATATCATGAGACTGATTTGGTAACAAAATAGATGGGTACTTCTCTTCCACGTTTCCTTGAATTTCTGCTTTGCTGAGATCCAACAACTGAGGCCGTGAACTCGACCCGTGCATTGAACTGTTACCTGTGGGCGCCATCTCTCTCTCTCACTCTCAAACTCTCTCTCAGAGTCTCAAAGTTTGAACCGACAACTCCGATGTTTTTTCTGCTCATGAAACGCACGGAACCCGTACCTCTTGACCATGGCAATGAAGTCAACCCCACCTAACCACTACATCCTTAACCTCACCAAACCAAAACCTTAATCAAGCCACGTGTGGACGCTACACTGAATCAAGAAACTAATCTTCACACCTTCCTAATTAAGGTAAAAATAAAATACGTATTAATTACAAATTACACAAGTGAAACCCTTTTGAATTCACACAAGTAAATATCTCTAATTCCATGGAGTATGAAACATCATTTCAACTTTTGTAATGGAATTTTGAGTTTTCTACCTCACGATGATAAAATCTTCAAATCAAATGTCTTGTGGAGTTGGATTCTTTTTCACCACAGCATGTGAGTTGGAGCTCGATTTTGGGAAAGAAAAAGGCGTAAAAGAATTTTGCCATTTTCAATATGTTTTGAGATTTGGCTCTTTCAAGAAAAAAGCGGTTTAGATGATAAAGTATAATGATAACTATTAATTACAAAATCAAGATTATAATTTGTTCTAAATTTTGTTAAACATGCATTTGATCTTATCAAAACTTTAAATTGTTGGTTTTGTAGTTAAAGATTGTTATTGTACCATTCTTTAGGTATTTCATTGAAGAGTGTACAGTGATAAGTGTAGGAAAATCAGTAAGAAAAAATACATTTTTCTCGTTCAATCTTACTATGTTAATTTTTGTAATGAGTGTCACATATTTTATACTGATATATGAAGAGAAAATAACGAAAAATGTAAATTTTTCAACATTATTAATCACTCATATATATAATTTTATAGTTGTAAAAATACTTAATTTTAATTTCTTAATTTATTATTTTTAAAAAGAATTATTTTATTTTATTTTTTATTTCATTTTCTTCCTAACACTTATAAACACGTCTTGCATGTTTAAGAGTGAGCCTGGTAGTGTTGCTTTTTTGAACTTGTATTTTGGGTGGTGATCATTGTTTGATTTGGCTTCATATATATCATGGCTTTTGACTATAGAGTAATGATATGTTGACATCGTTGGTTTATTACCTCCACTTGACACCGGGGTAATTGTATCAAAGTATCCTATGTAGCAGGGACAAATTTGGAAGGAGCAATGGTTGAAATATGAAGCCCTAATTTTCATTTTCAAAATGCCGCCCTTTCACTCTTTCACTCTCACTCTGTCTCTCACCCTCTCAGTCGCTCACTTTCTCTCGATCTCGCGACCTCTATCACTCTCTGCGCACTCGGCTCTGCTCTCGCTCTCTCTGCCTGACTTTGTCTCCCTGCTCAAGTCTTCCACTTGGCTTCGTCTATGCTCTCCTTCTTTGTGGTAGATTTTCTTCCATTTTTTATCAAAAGTTGCTAAAAATGAGTCTTTTATGAGGTTTTCATGTAAAAGGAACTGTTTTTCATCGTTTAAATGTGTCTTGTATGATTTTCGTATGTGGTTTAGGGTTTGTGGAGTAAAGGTTGCTTTTTTATGGGGGTTTGAAGGAAACGGGAATAGCTTTATTTGGTTTTTTGTTGGTGGTTGAAGTAAAGTTTGTTCTTTTATGTGATTTTCGTGTAAAGTTTGGGTTTTTATGTGCTTTTTAATGGAAAAGGAAGTACTTTTGGTGTTCTATTCTTCGTTGTTGCTGGAATATAAAAGGTTTCTGCGTTTAGGGTTTGATTTTCGTTAGTGGTTAAAGTAAAGTTTGGTCTTTTATGTGATTTACAGTGTTCTTCTTCGTTGTTGATGGAAAAGAAATGTTTTTTTGTAAGGGTTTAGGGTTTGTAATGTTTGAATCTGTTTGTTTTGGCAAGTGATGAACACATGTGTGTTGAGTTGCCAAAACATGAACTAAGGTGTCCTCTCGTTAAAGAAGGGTAACCACACGTGTTTTGTCAAACAATAAGTGGTTTTGAGCTTACAAACCCATGTCCTAACAAGGGGACACCTCAGTACAAGCTTTGGCTATTTATGACAATGACAATTATTTTACAGTTTTGTTGTTAGTTCTTGGTGGAAAAGATGTATTTAATTCCATCAATGACGGCCTCAACATAGATATTCGTAGCCCTGTACCAGTTTCAAGAAAGGGACGACCTATATTTAAAAGATTAAAGTCAGGAGTGCATTCGAGTCCTTATATGACATGGCCACTCTCCCACCAGCAACCCAGCAACCCTAGCAGGAAACCCACCAGCATCCCTAGCACCAACCACAACAACAAGCCAGAAGACAGAGGCAGAAACACCCACCATTAAAAGAACTTGAACAAATACTCCAGCAAAGATGATGATTCTTGAATTCTCTAAATTAGGACCTCCTTTTACCACATACCCTAAGAAAAGAAAAAGGACTGTAAGGGGTGATTTAAGGAATGTAAAAAAGGGGTGGTTTAAGGAATGTAAAAAGTCACAACAATTAATTGTTGTTAATGTAAATTGAACAATTTTTTATCGAAGAATTAAAATTGATATTGCATCATCTTGTTATTTAAATTGTTATTTACATATGAGCTTCTTTGGGCAAATGTTGCATCATATTGCTTTAAATTGTTATTTAGTCGCCAAAATGTGAACTGAAGTGTCCCTTCGTTAAAACATGGGTAAACCAATATGTTTTGTAAGTTGAAGATGTTATTTATACACACATGTGTGTCAATTTAACATATTTTGGTACATAAAAGGGTTATGGAAGCAATTCACAGGGTTGTAACTGAAGGACATAAGAACTTAAAATGCCACAATTATTGTAATGCATTTAGTCGC
>Ga0123340_1001721_pt1 | contig 18688 bp, 9 predicted proteins | sample SirMexnodulemix_FD_89961 | JGI IMG/M metagenome (GOLD analysis project Ga0123340, IMG submission 89961) | Root nodule microbial communities of legume samples collected from Mexico - Siratro Mexico nodule mix | ecosystem: Host-associated > Plants > Roots > Nodule | place: Mexico: Nepantla... | reverse complement strand
TGGTATACCTACTATTTATGATTTTGTAATTTTTTTTACGTTTTTATTTATATTTTCGATTTTAATACTATTTTGATTTTAACTACTTTGTTCGTGATGAAAATTCTACCATTCATGTAAATAACTTCGTGACGCAGTTAGTACTTGCATCTAATTCTTCTCCTCAGAGATCAAACTTAAGTGGGAGAAATCTCATCACTAATTCCAACATCTCAACCATTTACTCATCAAGAAAATCCGTTTAAGTAAACCACGACATACGTGAGAGAAAAAAAAAATTGCGCGACTCTCGATAAGCAGCTTCTATTTTATTCATTGCAATTGTATACACAGAGTATCTATTTAGCTATGAGAAGCAGAGGAGATGAACATGGCACATCTCCAGTTATCTGCTTTTAGCTATATGAATTACACGACTTAAAGTGACAAAAGAAAGCTGAAAAATGAAAATTGACCTAACGGATGCAAAGAATGAATGAGAAAACTCTATATTGAAACGGAATCTGTAGCGACTGACGCCATATTGTGGGGAGAGAAAAAGATCAAGGCCAGCGATAGACCACAACCCGCCTCTTGGGGGAGGAGCAGATAACCATTAGAGTGAGAGCAATCACCAGCGCCATCAGAAGTCCCATGAAGTCTATGCATAACTCCACGCATGCCATTATTGCTCTATCTCTTGCTCTTGCCTTAACTCTTCCTACCTCTGCAAAAAACACACGCTATTCCCCTTATCTTCTTATGACTTGTCTCTTTTGATTTCCAAATTAGACAATTCAAAGTCTATTTATCTATGATTTGTGACATTTCTCATGGCGGGCCATTGCATGGTGGTAGGTTGAGTTGCACCAACGTTGACCCAATGAAGGCTTATTCATCATGTCTTCGTCTCTTACTATTTTTTTTATTGAAAGTGGAAAAATTAAGCACCCCATTTTCTAGTTTTAATACGAACTAGTTTCAATTACAATTTTTCTTGGATCATTCCTCATTTTCATCTTTTGACAGCTGACTTCCTGTACCAAAGTCTGGTGAACCCTAACTCACGTTGATTTTCAATTTTCCATCAGAAAACAATATTCAGTATCATTCTAGAAAACACGCCCTAAAAATCAGTGAAATAATCATTTTAGAACTACTGGTTTACACTAATTCCCTTCTCAAACTTGTTACTAAACTTGTTCACATGTAGTAGCAGAAATTACGAAGTTATTCACCATGAATTCACTTGTTCACCATCTTTCAAACGTGAAGTCTAAAATTCAAACAATTCAAGGTCTTTGGTCTTTGTTATGCTTTGGAGGCTGAAGAACCTAGGAGAAAAAAAAAAAAAAAAACTCGTCACGAAACGAAATCAGCTTCGTTACCTTGAATCAGAATAAATTGTTCCCGCAACAATATTCTAATTTCAATTAGGTACTCGAGAATCTTTTCCTCTACTTATTATATACTATTTTGTTGACATTAGCTGGGCCTAACTTTTAATTGATGACTTAACCACCCATTGTAGACAAGTCGCGTTAGGTTCCAAAAAATTATGATTTAGTTATTTTCTTACAAACGAAAGATAATATAAGAAAATTATTATATTCCTTATTTCCTTATTTCAAAATTTGGACACCTGTTTTTATTTTGTGTGACTAACCCTATTGGCATTGTTTAGTAATTTATTGACTTCAAAAATTAAAGAAACTCGTAAGAAAATTTCTGTTTAAGAAGTGAACAGTAATGTATGCATGTTAAACTACTGTATACATGTTAAACTACTGTTAGTTCACATGAAAAGGTTTAGATTTGAGAATGTTAGAACAATCATTTTTAAAAATAAATAAATGAAAAGATAATTTTGTTCTAATATGAATGTATTATTAGGTGTTAGATAGAGAGCTTTTCAGTACCTGTGTGACTTTGAAGTTCAATTTAAGATTATACATTAAAATTAAAATGGTAGACATCTTTTTTACTTGAATTAATATATTTAATATTCTCCAATGTTTAATAAGAGGGGTGGTAGGGTGCGAGCATCGTGGAGTAGTTAAATTCGATTAAGTCAAAGTTGAATTGTGATACTCAAATTGCCATGTTTTAAAATAGAAATAGTTATAACTTAACTATTGTATGTATCATATATAATATTGGTAAAATAATTATTATGAAAACTACCAAACTTTATGATGATTTGCAATTGAATAACAATATAAAGGATTTAGCTAATACTACATCCATATTAACTTTATGAAAAATATTAACTACAAAAAGTTACCATGTTATTGAAAGGAAGTTGTTTTCCCTTGTTTATTATTTTGACCAATGGTTAATTAATTATACATAATTTACAATGTAAGAGAGTGATATATAATAAGGTACCAATATAGTTTTCATATTAACTAATATCAGTTATACAAATAAAGGCATGGGTGTTCATCTAATTTTACTGTCACCCTCATACCAAGTAGTCAGAGACACCAGCTTCATGGGCTTAGCAATAATGAGCTGGGCTAAGATGCCCTCTAGTAGTTGAAGAGATTGGATCTTTAGGCTCAAGCCCTAAACCATGAAGATTGGGTGTTTTCTTGAAAAATGGAATTAGTAGCAGAGACATAATAAAATAATAAAAGTAACTGATATAATAATTGAGGATTTTAAAATACTAAATACATAAAGTGAAATGAGAAGAAGGAATCTGGCAGCAGCGTCATTGGAATTTTGCAATGATAGAAGATCCATTTGAGAGTGTTATGAGTGTGGGAGAGAGAGAGTGGTAAAATGAGAATTAAGGAAATGGGTAGAATAAAAATGATGATGGTCATGAACATGAAACGTGCGGTCATCATTAAGTAATGAAACGAGGTCTCACTACTACTCGCACACCTTCGCCCTTTTCTTTTCACTACTTTTTCTTTATTTGATTGGATAAGTTTGGTGGGGACCAAACTGTACGTGCAACATAATCTTCTTGTCTTGCCCACACTTTTCTCTCTTTTCTTCCTTTTTTTTTTTTCTGTTAGCTGATTTTCAGTTTCTTTTTTTATAAAACAAAAGTTGTTCACAATCACATCCTCTTCTACCAAATTTAATTGATGTGTTCTATGGAACTATATATACCAGTTTTGGTGGGAGACTACTAGCCTACCAGTTTGTTTTGTTAGATTATTACAGAGGGAGTGTTGTATTGTTTATTTGATTCATGTGTGTTTAAGAAAGAGAAGTTGAAGGAAGAAAAAAAGCAAGGGACACCATCCAATGTGACCGAATCTATCACGTGGCTCACCAGTCGAGGATCTTCCTCCTCTCTTTCCCCGATAAACATTGAATGAAAAAGCAGATGTCACCACACCTGAGGGCATTTTTACCAGCCTAGCCTTTCTTATTTCTTTTGCTTTTTCAAAATGGCAGTGCCACAGAATTTGGGCCATTCACTAATTTGCCTGCCAAAGCCACCTGAATCCTGATTCCTCTCCTCCGCAAGCAAAACTTTAAAAAGCTTACTCTTTCTCTCCTATTCTCAGGGGGAAGAGGCCACCAAAGATCCGTTTGCAGGCTTTTACACACTGCTTCGATTCCCATTTACCAAGCTGTTGAAACCAAAACATAATCGTAATCTGCTCATAAAATGCAGCATGTTTACACCTCCAATTTTTTCGGAATGTGTAAAAGGCCTACGAACTAGATACCTCACGATTCAGAAGCATAATTTAAACTATAGGTAAACGAAAAGCAACATAAATAGTAAAAATATTTAAACAAAACCTGATTCGTTTACGTATGATTCTATCTATACTTTCGGTAATTTATTGAGCAGAATTTGACAGAAACAGAAGCAACTAAAAGTAAAAAGTTATACCTAAGCTTATAGGGATTATTAATAAAGCTGTTCCGACCGTTTCGAGCTAATCTACTCCTACAAGTTTACCTTTACTTTCTTCACATGTTCTTGGAACAATTCAAGTTTTCTTATGCTCAAGAGGGACATTTCACCACACACAACGAACGTAGTCCACTAAGAACCTAGGATTTAGAGCTTCTATATATGCTCTGAGATTAAAGTTCAATGAAAACGAATTAAATACCTACCATTTTATGGGGCTATAAAAATCCTTTTAACAACAGAACCATTTTTTGTTTCACACGATAATCGATACTTTATCCGAATTTTGTTCTTCGGCTTTAGACACAAATGCATCAAAATCGTGAAGAGCTAACATCGCGTGTATTGGAATACGAATATTACAAATTGAGAAGGCTTAAAAAGACAAATGTGTCCAACATCCTACTACGAAGGACAATAACATACAAATAAATTGAAGCCCGCGAATATTATAGTATGATGAATAATGTAATCGAACGCACATACAACAGTTTCAGTCTATTTATTAATCGGTAAATAAGCATCTCGTAAGCTCAGCCAGTGTAAAATGAATGGCATTCGAGCTCAAGCCTTCGGTGTACTCTCTTTCATGTACCTAGCGCAAACACAAGCCATAACTGCATCTATGTAAGCCAGGCAACAGTAAATTCACTAGAGAATTGCATACTGAGCGTGTACCTGTCATTGTCAATTTCCCAAATCAAAGTAGCATTAGATTCCTCGGCTCAATCCACAGCGTGATCACTCAAGCCTTAGTGAAGAATCATCTTCCATTGTCCACACAAAACCAGGCATGTCCAACCTTGGCCCGGCAATAGTCCTGTAAACATAAAGCTTCTCAACAGGACAGTTATCCGGCCTTGAATCTGGAGGTCCTCTTTCATCAATGACTTCAACGTTGAGTCTGGGCATTTTCTGACCCAGTAGCTTACATGCTCCATAACTCACTGAGCAGGAGGACATCCAAAGGGATCGCATTGTCTCCAGCTTTGCAGCATTTGCCAAAAGCGCCTTGTCACCAAAGGGGCAGTCCCTGATCTCCAGCTTCCTAAGATTATCACACCCAGACAGCACATGATGAAGTCCCAAATCACTATCTCCAGCAAAAGCCACAGATAGCATCTCCAGCTTCTTCCCGTAAGTCCCAATATACTCGAAAACACGATCAGTAAGAAGACCAGATAGGGATAGGCGTTGCAGATCCTTGCAATGTTCTACAATAGCTCCAAAACCAGAATCAAGGGGTTCATGCGTAAGATAGTCAGGCGTTCTAGGCTCAATAATACAAAGCCGAAAACGAGTGAAATTAGGCCTGTTCTTGGCAATTGTATGCAGGGCTGCATTAGACATTTGACGACAAAAATATAGAACTGATTGGAGCCGGGGACAACCTTCAGACACGGAGACAAGGCCCTTTTCTGTCAATGCAACATTTGGTTCTAAACCGAATGGGTCAGACGGAAACACCCTTAACTCCCTTAGATCCTTACATGATGCAGCAAGGTTATAAAGACCAGCATCTTCTATGTAATCCAGAACCTGTAGCAATCACCTTAATCAGCACAAGAGTTTTAGAAGTATGACTCCGATCAGTGAATCGGAGACGTAATATAGACATGGACAGGCAAACAAATTAGACATACCCATAACCGCAACAAATTTGGGCATTGACTGATAAGCTTAATAAGATCAGGGCTCTGAATAATAGCATAACTCAAGTTTAGTGATGTTAGCCTGGAGCAGATGGGATAGACAGCTGGAAGGTAGGATGGGAGAACGTCCCAAAAGCCAGACAAGCTCTTCAACTGCTTGCACCCAGAAAATGCAGCTTCCAGGTTTGAGAAAACCTCTGGTCGCATCTCAGTTGAGTAGACTCCAGTGCCTAACTCAACCAGCTGGGGACAACGACGAAGTAGATTGGGTAGTCTATCAAGGGGCACAGCACGATTGAGGCGCAGGGTCTGCAGGTTGGGACACCTCCCAAGCAGACGCTCTAGTGCCGATAAACTCACCTCATTGGCTAAACAAGAGATGTTAAGTGAAACTAGTGACGTGAAGGAATCAGGAAAATGGCTTAGCCAGTGCCCACTAAGGTCATCCACTTCACTCTCCTGCAAGTCCAACTCCTTCAAATTCCTACAACGCACAAGCAGACAGAGGACTTATCAATTACAGTATCAAGACACTTCAGTTTAGAAATCAGCATCCTCTGGGGTTCTAACCAAAGAATGTAGTACATTGAACCACACGGTCCAGACAGCTAAAATTTAATACACTGTTGTTAGCAATGCCCCAATATTTGCATATCATCCTATTCATCACAGATGTGCCATGCATAAAGTAAAAGCTAAGAAAGGGAAATAAACTTTTTTCACATGGTTCAAACAAACCGGTCTCATCCGGTATCAAAAAATGTCCCTCCAATCATGCAAGTTTACTCAATAAAAAATTATTTGATATGGCATTGTTAGTATGAAGTTCCTTTTTATCCTGTCAACCAATTATAATCATATAAGTAATTGATTTTCGTTATAATTTTAGATGCCCGTGAATCAAGAATTAAATTCCTGAATTAAAAGTAGCAGTAAAAAAAAAAAAAATAGAGGATACAAGTGAAATCAATGGGCAGGGAAAATTAATGCTCAAAAGTTTAATAATGTAAACAACCCAACACTGCGTAATCCCGTGGCTGGTGAGTAATATTATCAACAGGGGCGTCCTATTGTTATTATTATTATTATTATCATTATTATTATTTATTAATAATTAACAATAATAATAATAACAACTACAACCACAACCAAGCATCTAATCTAATAGAATAATAGTTATTTAAACCAAGACGTAACTGAAGGTAAACCCCAAAATCACATCATGGGCAAATTACTAGACATCCAAATCAACGATACTCACAGAGCCAATATTTCAAACACTGCTTACAAATAGCCCCAGACCATACACGTTATAATGCTTGAAAGGGAAGATGAGCAGATCTAACGTACACCTGAGAAAACGAATAGCGACACGTCCGTCGATTTCACCACGATGTCCGTTCCAAAAACACATTAACAAAAAACTAAAACACCCACTGAACAAAATTTCGATTCGAATTTCAGCTCTTAAAGCCCTAACTCCAAGATGAAGTTGAAATCCAACATATATAACGTTTCACCTTAAATGAGCAAAACCTGAGCATGAAAACGACAAGAGAGCCGTCGTTCACATTGACCATAAGGCAAAACGACTCTCACTAGCGAAGATCCAAACCAGAAGTTTTTCCGGCGATAAGAGAACACGTTAGTTACATCGATAACTACCTACTGGCTGCTGTCACTACCAATAATAATCACAAACTCGAGCAATGTACCATTTCACTCGGCTACAAAGCAAATGAGAGAAGAAAGTAAAGAAACCTGCAGTTGGCAGCAATGGCGGCCAGTCCGTCAGCGGTGAAACCCTCGCAAGAAGTGAGAACCAGCACCTTGAAGTTTTTGAAGGACTTGGCGATGAGTTCCAAGCTCTCGTCGGTGATGACCATCCTCTTGAGTCTGATCTCTTCGAGGAAGGGGAAGGCGCAGGCCATGGCGGCGATCCAGGGACAGACGTAACCGCCCCAACCCTCGGGGACCAAATTAAAGTCCGCGAAGTGCGGCTTCCCCTTGAGCGCAATGGATCTCACCTCCGGGAACCGCTTGATCACCATCATAGGGCTCACCGCGTAGCAGTTACCCACAAAAACCTTCCTCCTGCACCACCGCTCGATCTCGTACCACGACTTGCACACCAGCGAGATCGCGTTGCGGTCCCTCTCGCTCTCAATGAAGGAGAACACGTGCTCCAGCACCTCCTCCGGAAACGAGAACGTGTATGCCATTCTCTGCATAGGGAAAGAACTAACAATAGCCAGCCAAACGGAGTCGTTTCGACGATGAGAAAGTAACAGAAACGGCGAAGCGCTCACACTGTTAGATCTGAGAGGCCATTAACAAGAAGCGAGAGTAGTATGCGTAATGTGATGTTAGTGAGAGAGACGGAGAGAGAGAGAGAAAGAGAGAGAGGATAAGGAGTTTATGTTTACGCTGTGTGTATGTATGTGTGTGCCGGGTAAGGTTAGAAATTAACCATGGTTAAATAGGTGGTGGTGAACTGGTGACAGGTGATGGATGGTTTTTCGTTTTCTTTTTGTGTGAGGAACTCCGAAGGGACACGTGGTGAGAGAGGTGAATGGGAACCGTTGGATGGAGAATGCGAGGATGAGATGATAATATCTTATCCGTTGAGAAGGATGGAAGAGGAGCCGCAGAAAACGGGTGTACGTGATAGTCGTGGACCAAATGGGGACGATATTTTGTTAGATGTCGTTATTTTCTCGCGACTCGAGGAGATGGGAAGACCGACAGGGTTTTATCGCGGAGGGAGGGGTTTGATAAAGTGTTATGATGTGTAGGGAAGTGGGTGTGGAAGGGAATCTCATGATTCGCGTTGCACGGCTGGATCTGAAGGGATGGGGGAGGATATGGTGGGGCCCACCGTTGATGGATGCAGGGATATTATATTTTGAGTAGAGTCACAAAGGAAAAAAGGGTTGCCGTGTATAATTTATTGAAGGAATGAATGATATGAAGTGGAGTCTGGAAATCATGACATCATGGCCGTCCAATCATATGTGACTGTTTCATTCTATGATTCTAACAGTCAGATATTTGTTTCCGTTTTCTCACACATTTCGTATCAAACTTATTTTTCCCACTCAATCTCTCCCCCTCAAAAGAAACCTAGGTCCACTTTATTAATGCCACCATACACACTAATCTAATCATCTATGCCATTGTTTACCATATGCTTATGGTACCACTACGAATCAGCCTGCATTAATGACCTTATCGTGCAAATGTCAAAATACACAACCATCGATTCAGCTATTATCGTTAACCTATCAACTTAATTCTCATTTCCTACACTAATTATTATATTATGATGATAATTCCCATGCCTCCCTTTTTATATCAATAATCAATTTTATTTGTTTAAGCATCTACGACACCTAATCTAGGTGAGATTTAATTTCGGAATCACCCAACTTCAAAATGCACTTATGTCAACTTCAGACGGTATTTGCTTGTTCGCGATCCAGTGAGAATTTTTTTTAATATTACTGCTCGGACCAAACTATTGTTATTATCAATAATATTTAATAAACAATGATTACAGTATGCACAGTTTACTTTGAAAGTACTAATTAAATATACTAACTGAGTGGAATACGCAAGCGCACATATAATCATGTAAGAGTAGTTAGTATTTTAAACAACTTACTGTTCTGTTTACAAATAATGTCTAACATCTAAAAAGGAAAGGATTGAAGGGAAAAGCAAAGTAAAAATATAGTCTAAAACGCAGGTTCAATTAATTAGAAGTAGTTTTGGTTGCTAAAAGAGTATCTTGGTAGTTGAATAGAAAAAGAAAAGGTGCAAAAGTATTGGAGTACACCAAACCAAAGCCTTGAATAGCATATAAATGTGTTGAGTTACGGCATTGGTTAGCTTAGCAATCCTCCTTTCCCCCTTTTTGGTAGATGCTGATGATAGATGTTTGGTTAGTTAAATCATATTATTATCTTGAGCTCAAGCTCACAAGTAATTCTCCAAAAAGTGTCGGCAATCTCCAATAAAAAACCAAGTAGATGAACAAGTTTATCAAGGCAAGAATTGATTGCCTTTTCATCCTTGGTATATATTCAGTCAAATTCTATTCTAGATAGCAAGAACCTCATCGTATCAAGCTACCTCCAAAGCACCATAATTTAACAATTCAATGCACCAACCGCTTCCTTTCCCCAAAAAATTAAACATTAAATTACATTAATTAATTAATTATATAAATATACCATTATTTATGTTTTTAATTAAAAGCATAGAAAAAAAAACAAGAGGAAGAGGGGCAGAGAGGAATCCATTGGCTCTGGTGAGGAATCGATTAAAGTACAAACAAGCTGCACGTTGCATCTCAATCAAAGTTCCCTTCTTCTCCCTCATCAGAAGCTTTTTTAGCAGTGTACGGTCTGCGTAGTGTATTGTATATTGTAGTTTAGTTACACGTATGCCAACAAAACCTAAACCCTTGCTGCCCCCATTTTTCTTTCTTTCTTCCAATAATCACAAAAAGAAAATTCGTTAATTGGTTTTCTTCTCTGCGAACCATCAACTTGTAATTGTGTAGCATACATGGAGATGAGCATGCCACAAATTATTGGCGAGGGTTTATGAAATTACTTAACTACCCTCCGATGTTGTGGTTTTTGTGGTGTGGGAAAAGGGTATTATGGTCAGAGATGACAACGACATGATAGTATGGGGTTTCGGTCGCTGGGCATGGACTCCATTGAGCTGTCCCTTTTGTGTCCAAAAGCTGAGACTAGACAGTAAAATGAGAGAAAGAGAGCCTCAGACGCTTAAATCAACGGTTCAGATTTCATCTTGAATCGACCTTTCCTTGTCTCTATTCGCGCCCTTTTCAAAATAAAAAATAAAAATAATTGTTATTATTATTTCAAGAAACACCCAAAAGTTTTCCTTAAAATAATCGGAAACCACTTTCTGCTTCATTAATCTCTTTCCTTTTGTGTTTGAACTATGAACTCCAATAATTTGTATTAAAATGGCAAAGCGAGAGCTGAGTTGTCTTGCACGTATAGTTCATTATTTAATTGCCAAGAAATCGAGCTTATAATTTAAAAAACCGCATTAATGAATTGAGATAATTAAGGAGTTTAATATTAAGCCCACGCACGGTTCTCCGGGATTCTCTCTCCCTCCAGTGGAATTAAATCGCCCTCACCTTCACTATTATTAGTATAAGCATAATATAATACGCTTCCTAAGTACTACTTATTAAGGTACCCTCCAATTTTATTGATTTCAGACAAACTAGTAAAAAATGCATATAAGGGTCACCGTTTTATGTCAATGATAATTTCTTTTAGAAAAAATAATTATTACTATTATTATAATATTTGAAAAAAATAGCAGAGAGAAAAATTTAGGTTACATGATTTGTGTAAGTGGGTACACGTGAAGTGGCACATCCAATGTCGAGGATGGGAAAGACGAAAAATAAATGAAGGTTGGATCCATGGGAATAGAGCGGAAAGCATGGCGGAACACATGCCGGTGAAATCATAGATGGCAAAGTTTCATTCAAGAAAGAACTGGCGCAACAGAGAACACAACACACTCTTCTTAACAGAACCATCCATAATTCACACTACCTATAAATTATTTAGTAGATATATGCATTGTAGTAGTTTACAAAAACCTAGATTTATTTAGTTGGTAGCATTATATTTGGCCAACTCAACGTGCTACAGAACTTCGGATTTTTGAAAGAAAATCCCAATATTTAATGTTCCTGCAATTTCTATAAATCAAATCTTAGTACACGGTTATGATATATCTATGGTTTAGAAAAAATGTGTGTTGGTTGGTTCTGCTTCTTTCTTTGGCATTACAAGCTTGCATATTTTGAAAAGAATGATGGGATTAAGTGTGCCTTCTTTAACGGGTGCTGGTCAAGTTAATGTGACAGAAAAATGGAACAAGTGCCCTAGGTCTGCACCAATTGTCCAATGACCTTCAATAAACCATGACCATTGTTAATGAACTGTCAAAAATCAATCATCATCGTCTTAATGACCATACATATCATCAAACCCCATTTTCCCCAAAAACAATAGTAACAAACTTAACTTCAAATAATCGGTTCTGAGACTTCCACTGAGAATTTTCTTTGGAGATGCTAAATTATCAGAAATGTCATCAAGCGTTTTTTTTTTCCTTAAATAAGTATAATTTTACACCATAATTTTTGAAATACAAAGATTGCTTTTATTCCGTGAATGAATGTCAGCGTGTCACAAAGTTATTAAAAAAAAAATAAAAAATCTTGTTAATTAGGCACAACTTTGATTAAAATTCATAGATATAATTTTTTTTCTTATTTTAACTGAAGTCTGTCCAAATAATACGGTTTCAATTTAAAATATGTTACCTCAAGTTTTTTAATATAATGTGTTTTGACAAAACAAATTGCATCAGTTTGAGAAAAAAAATCGTCATTCAACATTTTCTCAAAAATATATTAAGATTGTTACTATTTGATCATCAACTTTTTAAGTCAATAGATAGTTATTTTTGCCATCTTTAACTAATCTTCTTCAAGAATGTATAGTGAAATGAAACATTATCATTAAAATCTTTTTATTCATGTTATATTAGTTTATTTTAAAACACAATAATGCACAATGTTTTTTTTTTCAATAATAAAAGTTAAAATGATTAACATAAGAATATTTATTTATAAATTAGTGAAAATTGAAATGATGAATATAACAATATTTATAGGAATTTTTTTTAATATTTATTTTCTTATCATATATAAATATTATATTTATTTAATTACTTCATATATTTTATTTATATTGAAATACTGGTATTTTTATTTTATAACAACTTTATTTTCATTCAACTACATACAACAAAGATTAAATAACAAAAAACTTGTCTATACTATATATGTTAGATATTTAAGTATAAGTCTATAAATAAAATTAAAAAAGTTAAGTAACCTATAAAAAAGAAGACACACATATTTTAATGTCTTAAGATTTTAAATTGAATATCATTCTCTATTGGACTCTTGTTACACTTTTTTTATTATTTAATGTTTAATTTATCTGGTATTCTCATTATTATTTGATTTCTCTTGTATTTTTTGTTTAGTCAATCTTGAACCAAGCTATATATCAAAAAATTAAAAAAAAAATCAGTTTTAATATATAAAAAAGCAACATTAGATAGTTGAGTCTTATAAAAGTTCTAGATTAATTTTATCTGGTCTGTGTCCAATAAGAGTTGTGAATTATTTCATAAAAGTTTTAGATTAATTTTATCTGGTCTGTGTCCAATAAGAGTTGTGAATTATTTTGTGTGACCTGCCCACAATAGTGAGTCCACTGCAATAGTCATGTGATGTGGAAAAAAAGTCAACAATTTTTCATTCTAATTTCGAGTTCTTCCAAAATAATAAGAATTTACAACAAGTTAAACTATGTTAATCGGTTAAAAGTATTAAGATTTTTTTACCTACTAAAAAATAAATAAGGAAACATGTTATATAAAATATACAGAATAGGGAATGAAAATATTTAAACATATTTAGTACACAATCAATTATAAACATCAATAAAATATCTAAAAAACAATTATGTAAGCTATGAGGGATGAGGACAAGTTAATCTCGCTGCTTTTTATACATTTTCTTTTACTGTGATCTGACACGCAGGAACACACACTGTCATTCGTAAAAATACATGAGTATAGCAAATTTGTATTATGAATTTTAGCTATTAGATTATATATTTTGTTTATAAATATAAAGGAAAATAATATAGTGACAGTCACACAAAAATTAAGAATATATATCGCTTTAACAACTTTTTTTTTAAAAAAAGTATTTTACAATTTTGTGTTAAATTATTAAACATTTTCTTACAAAAATTATTTAAAATATTTAACAATTTAATAATAAAAAAATTATAAAAACTCGAATTACAAAACATTAATTTTTTTAATTTAAATATTATATTAAATTTAAGCTGGAATAACACATTTAAATTTAATTTAAATAACTATTTAATAAAAAAAATTGAACCATAACACTCCTATACTTGTAGCTCTACTATATATATATTATCAACGTATTTTTAATGTGACTTCGGAAAGGTCTGCCACTAGATATGGCAAGAAAAATTCTGCTGTCGAAAAAGAAAGCAAGAAAAAATCATTGATATGGTATAAGCGATTTCATGGTGGTCAGTTATCCATAACTTTTATTCAAGAAAGCAAATCAAAGACGAGTGTAAGTTTTCAGTTGTAGTTTAGGGGCGGTGTAATGAAAGTTCCAATCCTTTTGCGTCACAAAACACTATCGTTAAGAAGATTATTAATTAATACGTATTTTAATTTATATTTGTTCTCTTATACCTATTTTAGACAAATTTATCTACACACATCTTAAGATAAGAGTTGTTTACGTGATAAAAAGAAACGGGGGTGGGGATTGAATATGAAGGCAATATGAAGATAAAGACATTTTCGAATGGTTGCATTAAATATTTAAGAAGTATTGGACGACCATAATTTGGTGCTCAAATGAAAGTGAAGCAACCACGGAGATTAGGTGCACGTGATTGAAAGCTATGTTATTTAATCATGTACATGTCAATTAGCTTTTTCATTAGTGGCAGGGTCTCTATCTTATCATTAGTAATTGTCTTTTTCCACCGTTTCAATCTAATACATCCTTACCCAGTTCAATACGTAGGCTAAGAAAGAGAAAAACTATATTTTCTAGCCAAAAATTGAACCCATTTCTAATGGGTGTGTGCATGTAGAAGCTTATTCTGTAAAGTGTGAGTGCATATTGTTTTAGTCAAAAGTGGAGAACATCTTATACATACATACCTAACCCAAAACAAGCTCACTCTCCACCCTTAACTTAGTAAAAAGGAATAAAATAACTTCACGAATAATTGTTGTGTGCAGTGAATCGAAACCGACGGTGATAAAAGATCGCAGCCTATGTGCTAGAGTTGGAACAATGTACATGTACATGCACAATCACACGTTGAAATTGTGCTTCCTTTTTGGTGCATCCAATTAAACTAAGTGGTTACGTGATTTCCTCTTGAATGGTAGATACTCTGACAAAACCGAATTTGTTTTGCATCCAAATCAAGTTTATCTCAGTTGTTGGACAATCAAAGCAATTATTTTCAGAATTCGGTGTTTTTTTTTTCTCTCTCTCCAATATATCATATCACCCCACCGCTACGCGATTTTTGAAAAAGCTAGCACCATGCCTCCACCCTTCCCATGTTCTGTGGATGGTCTTTTTCCAAAAGGCGAAAATCTTATTCCTGGTTAGTCCACTACATGACAAATTCAAATCTGGCACGTTTAATACACCCCCTAGTCAATAATTTTGCACATTCTTTGACAATTTGGATGATCTAGTACACCAAACTCTGTTCACTCTTACCTGACCACAACACCATTTACAATTTGGTTTTTTTGTTTTACGGGGTTTGCTCATCTCCAATACTTATCTCCCTAATTCCGATGAAATATTGTATAATTTTGCAGAACTGAAAGATGTAGTGAAAAATGGTATTGAATATTCCTAGTGTATGTGGTACATAAAGTAGTTAATGGGTGACATCATGGATTAAGATTGTATGTGTTAGGACCACACATCAAATTTAAGCAACTCTCAAATCTCCCCTCATCCCATCACAACCCATTCCCCCACACAAAAATTCAAAATATGGAAATAACGAAAACAAAACATGAAAAGGAAGGATGTTATAATTTTAACTTTTTATCTTCGAGTTATCAATTTCGTTTGTGGATCTTCTGAAGCTTTTATGTTTATTGAAGGCCACTGTGGTCCATAGGGTCCAAAACTGAGTGGATTGAATGTGCATGCTACTTTATTATTTTAGTTATTTTAAAAATCCTTGAGTCTTTATGTAGGCTAAGGGTTTGTGGAAACTTGTAAACAAACTACTAGTGAGAAGATTAGGCTTGGATGCATAATGTTGGTCTAATTCATCAATTTACTTAATCGCAATTTTTTAACAAGTTGCATTCATGATTTTGTATTTGATTTGTTAGGATGCAATTCAGTTTTTAGCCCGCTTTCTATGTCTTTTTTCTTGCATTTTTTTCCTCATATTGCTACCTTGACTCTAAGTTGAGACAAACGTGTTATATGTTTAGAGATTTTTATATGATGTATATAAATATCTGAGGTGAATGCACTCCCACGCTTGCGAATCTTCTTAAATTCGTAACTTGGTATTAGTTAATTTATGGTTTTGATAGTTGCTTGGGATACTAAATTACACATGATTCATGAACGAAGCTACTTTGGGACATTTTATGGACCACTGGTAAAGAGGACCACTAATGCAAGGACTACACTGTCAACCTCTATTAACCTTTGTCTGTTGGGGACCAATTTTGGCGACATTGACTTCTTTGTAAGCCCAACCTTTTTCCAGAATCGCATTGCCAAATCCGTTTCTATCTGACTCGGATTCAATGAACTAGCTAGGTCATCATTTTGTTCTTAATATAGCTTGCTTTAACTAGAACAACCAAAATAATCCTTCGCAGATTTGCTTCAACTTCAATTTTTGTTTTATTTTTGGGGCCAAAGTACAACAACTACTTGATATTAAGTGGGAAACCCCAATGTCACCATAAATCTTTGTTGGTATGATGGATGGGATATGTTTTCTTTGGACATCAAGAACTTTCACTTTCCTTTCCTCAATTCTCATGGATCTTCTTTTTAATTGAAGTGGGACATTCATTGCCATCTCTAGGAACATCTAATTACCATTTTATATCTTATTTATTTGCTCCTTACACATCCTTTTCACTACCCAATCCATGAATCTCTCTCTCTCTATCTCTATTGAATGAATTGGTGAGAGTGACAAAGCATGTCATTGTAGTCTAGTTCTAGAAAAATCGGAAACCGCATTCTCTAAATGTAACTATCCGTTGCTAATACCATTGAACATTTTCATGAACCATAAAATCAGCAGGTAAAAAAAGTACAATCAACCTGCTAAAGTAATTTTGAAGTAACAAAAAGTAAATGTAGTTATCAATTCTACAAAATATATGTATATTATATGATGGTTTTACCACTTATATATTGAATAATAAAACTATAACTTTGATAATTAAACTCATTGCTTCACTATCTAATTCATTATATATTGGTTTGCTTAAGAAACGTGGGTGCACAGTTTAGGGACTGATTTTTTTGATAAAAAAGTGTTACTAAATGAAGATATATCAAAACGTAGGAGAACAATAAAAATTATAAATGATCTAAAGCTACTGGGCCTCCGTGAGTCCAATAAGAGGGCCCATAATCGGTGCTACAAAAGATGGGCCGGAGAGGGAGAAGAAGCCCAATGATTGTGTAGTGTTATTTAAAAGGGAGTCTGTGCCACTGTAAGTTTCGTTTCACCAAACCCTAATTGGCACTTGCAACTTGCGATTGTTGCGAGACTTTGATCTGAAAATTTTGATTTCTGTTTTGCACTTATTCTTCATTTCAAGCGTTGTCTTACTGTTTTTGTTTTAATTGAATTGGATTATGAAATTGGAAAAGGAACGAAAGTTTTTTGTATTGTTTAGAAAAAAGAACGAGTAAATTGAATTTTGAAAAGTAGCTGGTGATGAAAGTATTATTGGCATGAGCAGCGACAACATTTCTGCGCACCGTGTTTTCACGGGTTGTTGTTTCGATGAAGAATGTGCCAAAATGCTAATCTGAGGCTACTCTTTTCGTTTTAGGTTTTGGTTCTCTCTGATATTGTTTTATCGTTTTCTATTATTTTCTTGCTTTGTTTGCCCAATTTTTCAAGTCGGATTGCTGACTCATCGTTGTGCATCTCCTACGATTCGTTTCTCATTCTCAGTTAATTGCGAGAAACTTTGAAATACTTTTCTATAATCTTAAATTAGAATATTATTTCTTCGAAAAATATATCGAAGACTTCTGTTTTTACCTTTTCAGTTAAGCCTTCAGAGCGAAACACTAATTCATTGACAGAAGATGGTGTTATGATGAAAGTAAAACTCTCACGATCACTGAGAGTCAGATATTTCTATTCAGATTAGACAGACATTAAAAGTTAGTTTTGTACACCATGTTATAATCTCATGAAATTCACCAAGAAATTCGAATTTAAATTGATGCGAATGTGAAGAACAGAGATAATGTTATGATGAAAGTAAAACTGTCATGAAAGTAGAGTTAAACAATAATCACTGTCAACAAACATTTTTATAAAGATTTCATTCTTTATATTTGTTTTAGTTGCTGTTATAGTTTTTGTTTGTTCATAGGATGACTATTGGACTATTGTCCATCATTGCTACCGGTCAAAATTATCATTGATTTGTATATCTTGTGATAAACTTGTAAATCAAAAATCAAGTAATAAAGCATTCATATACTTGTTATGTCAAGCAATGTCTCTTCTGTTATCGGATAAAAAAAGTTTAGGTCTGATTTGGTATTATGTGTTGCTTCGAGTTCCAAAACAATCAAATTGATGTATTCTTCTGAGGAGAGATTAAATAGATATACGTATCAGACAAAAGGGACAAGATCTACTCACATTTAAAGCTTTCAACCTAAGACTCTGGATTTTGAAATAGTTTCATTGACAGAGAAAATGTAGGACTGAAGATCACAAAACTTTAAAAACTTGTTAATAACTTGTTTGTGTTTTAAAGACTAAAGAAATCGATGATAGCACTTAGATGACAACATTGATAGTTTTTCGTTGTGGTTGTTTGATTAGTAGGTTTGAAAGGTAGGTAAAGAATGACATAGACTGATAGATTGGAACTATTTGTTGGCAAAATCATGTTGATAGGTAAAGCATATGCTACTTCTTTCACTTAGACAATAAGGAAAGTTGTTGAATGCTACTTCTTCTAAATAGGAGCCACCTTTGTGGCTTTGTCTTCACAGCCACAGGGCAGGAGGATAGGTTTCGTCTCAAACTTGAGTTTTTGTTGCCTTCATCGTGAAGTTGTTTCTTCGTGCCTCTCCTAACTCTGGTGTTGTAAAAAGGTAGCCACTTAACATGGGACCTGGAGGACCAGGGGGTCCTGGGCCTGGTGGTGGGCCTGGGGGACCGGGTTGGGGTCCTGGGCCAGGGGGACC
>Ga0123340_1001720_pt1 | contig 18692 bp, 11 predicted proteins | sample SirMexnodulemix_FD_89961 | JGI IMG/M metagenome (GOLD analysis project Ga0123340, IMG submission 89961) | Root nodule microbial communities of legume samples collected from Mexico - Siratro Mexico nodule mix | ecosystem: Host-associated > Plants > Roots > Nodule | place: Mexico: Nepantla... | reverse complement strand
TTTTTTGTTTTTGTTGTTGTTATATTTTTTTTTTTTTATTTTAATGTTTTTTCGCTTTTTTTTTTTTTTTATGTTGAATTTTTTTTTTTTTTTTTTTTGCAGGTTTATCTACGCTTTCTTGGGAGTGGGAATTTTGGTGTTATGCATTTCTTTCTTGGGTTGCATTGCAGCTGAAATGATTAATGGTTGCTGCTTGTGTTTTGTATCCCACTCAAATTTTGAATGTTTATTGGCAGCTCAAGTTTTTAAATTGCGATCGCATTTTTGGGACACTGTTTTGTCGTGCCTTTTCATGTTGTGGGAAGTTACAGACTACGTGGCCGAAACCACGGTTGGGGACTGTTTTTCAAAACTTTTTGGCTGAGAATCTATTAAGCTTTATGAAAGTTGAGTTAACTTGTGTTGAATGCTTTGAAGTAGCTTTTACTCTGCTTTTTTTGATTTTAAATTTTGAAAGTTATTTTTTGCTTTTCACTCCTTGACCCCTCGAAAAATGCTAGTACACTCTACTCATCGCGGTGCTTCTTCTGCTGGAAGCTTCTCTGGTGGGATTCATTGCACTTGATAGTGATTGGGAAAAGGTTCTTACTTTCTTCTTCCCTACGTTATTTACGGACATAGTTGCACTAGTTCGCATTTGTGTCCCTCTTTAGAGGCCTATAGTTAATTATTGTCTTTGCAGGTTGTTCCACTTGATCCAACCGGCCAATTTGACCAGCTTCGAACTTTCATCGAAGATAATATAGATATCTGTACTTGGGTTGGCATTACTGTGCTCGTGGTTCAGGTATTTTCTTTACATGTTGCTGTTTTGGTGTTAGTATCTGCTCTGTTTTTTTTTTTTTTTATTTTTATTTTCTTGACCTCTCGTTGGTAAATTAATTATAGTGTACAATAGTCCATTTTTTAGAGTTCAAGCTTGTTGATGTTGATGTTCAACATGCATTATTATATATTATCTGAAGTTGGTGGTTCTTCATTAGCACTTCTAAATTTTGGAATCCTCTATAACTTGTATCATTTAGATCTCATTCTTCTTTTTTTCAAGCATCTTAAGTTGTTATTTTTTGTTCATTAACTTCAATTGTATACGGAATTGGACATGTATGTTACTTCAGCTCTGACTTAAGGTATCCTTCACTCTGTTCACTAAATTCATGGAGTCAGAGGTGTTATTAACTTTGTAGAACACTACACTCTATAGAATGCAGTTATTATAGCCTCTAGGTAATTTGGTTTCAGTAATTATATGTAACGAAAAGTTCATAATAGGAAATAGAAGATATGTGTTGAATTTGGTTTTGGAATTTGCATTATTGCTATTTTTCCAGATTATATGTTAGTATTATGATCTCCAAACTATTGCTTTGGTTATTACTTTGGTTGAATTCTAAAGTTCTGCTGGTTAATTTTACGTGGTAACTCAACATATCCTTTGAAATAATTGAATTAATCCTAATACATTTATTGTGAAGATTCCAAATATGATAATGAATTCCCATTTCCATAACATTCATATTTTAGTTGAAAAAGTCTATTTTCTTTTTAAGTGCATAGCTTTTTTCAAATTTAAGATAAAAATGAACTAATTCAAATATGCACCTGTAATTATTTGTCAATTTCCATTCGAGATTATTCTGATATAGGTGGGCATTTTATTTTATTTTCATACAAGAATATTTATTGTGCAAATATTTTTTGCACTGATCCTCACAGATTAAACTCTCAATTGATAGTTTGATATAGTACTGATTTTATTTATAATACTCTTTTAACTACTTCATAAGAATTAAGGAATTTGGTTAATTTAGTGGTGGTTTTAAATTTGTCAGCAACTTGTAAAACTAACTGGTTCCAATTTCTTAATCTCTTATTATCTAACTAATTAACGCATCTGCGCTTAAGGGTACTTTTGTAAAAAAGATCAAAGCAACATACAATTTGGAGGGAGGGAGTCTTGTAAAAAAGACATAGACAAACTTCCCAACAGGTTATTATTAAAAGAATCATTGGTAGTATTGGTGTGAGTATGAGAGTCGGTGTGGAATTTATGAATTCTTTCTAAGTAACATTATTACTTTAGGTACACGTTCTAATCCATCATTTAATTTTCTAAACTATACTAGCATTTACAACAGAACATTAATTGCTTCCTTTATCTCATAACATTTTGTTTTTTTAAGTTAATACACACTTTTTAACAAATTATTCATTGCACTCAATACCACGAATTGCTGTTCTAGATAACCTTTTTTGGACAAAATAAATCCTTATTAAATGTAGTTGTCAATCTACTTAAGTATTTAGGTGAGGTGAGATACTAGTATTAGAGGGTGTTGTTGAAAAATAATTAACGTTCTCTTCGTTTTTAAAATGACAAATAATTTGAGACATTAAAAAACTCATATGTGACAGAGGGGAGTTATAAACAAAATGAGTGTGTTATTATTTTATTTCAATTATTTATATTTTTAACTAAGCAACTTCAATTTATAAACCAAATAAACATGATTTGTTGTTATGATGATCTTTTTACCCTAAATAACAAATACTAGTTATTTAAAAGAGAGAGTAATAAAGCATCCAATGACCATCTTAGTGATCTTCCTTACATGCTTGGGGCATAGGTAAATGGGCTATTAATATGTGCTGATTCTTCTACCTACAAACTTTGTTTATCTTCACCTCTTGTTGTCCCTTCCTTCATTTGGGAGGCTGTTGTTTGTGCTTTGCAGTCTCTACACACATTAGTTGGGCTCGAGACAGTAGCTTCTTTTTGATTTTAGATTTTAATGCTCTGTTGACAGATACTGAAAGTGTCGGAGGCAGAGCCTGGTATAAATATGCTGATCTTTTTACTTCATTAAGGTTTAAACAGGAAAACAGGACAAATTCTACCCTAAACTGTGCCTAGCATATTTCATGTCTGTGATTTACATGTTATAAAGACAACCTGAGATTTCTATAATAATTGGTTTTAAATTTCCAGCATTTTGCTTATATCCTCATGAAAATAGTATCAGTAAATGCTGGTTAAATGTAAAGCATTTTCTGGATTTTCTTTTATTCCACTCCTCCCTAGTGCTTTTGCTCATTTTTCTTGTTGTCAACCTCAGGCATTGTCTCTACTACTGGCATTAATTCTGCGAGCCACAGTTTCTACCCGGGAGGCTGATTTTGATTATGAAGATGAATGTGATGCTAGGGGTAGAACTTGGGAACCCCTAATAAATCCTCAATCTGGCCAAGCATCTGGGTCTGGCAAAGGTGATAATAGAGGAAATCACTCCGATATTTGGAGCTCACGGATGAGAGAAAAGGTATCCGGTCTTGAAGTCTTAGCCGTAGTTTCTTTGATAACCTTTGATAGAATTGAATCTTTCAATGATTGGAAAAATAATGTGATTTTGTGAGAGTTTGTCAAAAAAGAGGCTGAGCTTTTATTATCAACTATCAACTAAAAGTTCCACTCTTTTTTCTGTTTGTATTTTTCCATTTGTACATATTATTTGTGGCATGTTCATTTGTTTCGATATTAGCACGTAGTAATTTGGTTTTAGATTTATAGTTTTATTATTCTATTTTGCTTGGATGTTAAACTCTGGTGTGTCATAGTTAGGCACGTAGTCATGATACTTGCTTAGAAAAATTACGTTTTCAGTATAGTCTATAGTCATTGCCTTAAACTATTTTTAATTACACTGTTCGAAACAGAAAGGTTATGTGAATATGTTGCACAGATCACTAAATTTTCCTTTTTATTTTGGTCTGGGTTTAGAAATTTGAGGCCTTTGTGTTAATTACAAGGGCTCAATATCAACGGTTCTTCATTTTAAGCACGTGGTTCTTAGGATAAAGTTCGATAAATTTATGGTTTTCCAACTTGTTTTTGAGACTTTCAAAGTGCTTGTTTGTTGATGATTTAGTGAATGTAGTCTCTTTTCTTCTCTCCTTCCTATTTTAGTGTGATACATAGCTGTGTGTTCTATTCATGTAAACAGATTACCGTTGCACGTGCCTGTTATATTCGTGTCTTTGAACATTAGTAATGTAGGAATTACTATTTCATGTTTGCAGTACGGATTGAAACTTGGTGATAAGAGCAGCTACCAGCCATGAATTTCAGGCAATGACCGCTACTAGCTAGCCATCAAGTAATTCAATGATGTGGCAACATTTGCGTACATATATATCTTTGGTTCTAATGTTTTACTTGTTTTCAGGAAAAATTATGATGTAAGCAATATAGTGGTGATATATGTTGTAAAACCAAACCAGGTGTTGATTGAAGTTTAAGAGTCTTGTACTTAAATAGCGTAGCATAAGAGAAAAATGAATAACAAAGCTACATTACAAAGGACCCGATGAAGCACCTTCCTCAAGGCTCTGCTCTGATAGTGCAGTCTGCATGACAGAAAATTAATTGACATTGCTCAACGGCTACGCATACAGCTATATACGTAGGATATGGGGCACGTGAAACATACGTCTCGCATGTGTCGGCATTCATTTTTTTATTTTATATATATAAAAAAATACTTTTGTGTAAAATTTGAAAAAACATAATTGGTGGGAAAAAATACTACAGTGTGGAAAGCGAGTATTTTTGAGAACTTAGTATGGCTCATCAAGTGAAATCCGAGGGCAAATTTGAACTATCTTATGGTACTTATCGCTTGATCGAACACTTGATATGATATTTTTTTCTCTCTTAATTTTATTTTGGAAGTTAATTTTAGAATTGGAAATGCCAGTTGTTTAGGCATATAATAAAAGCGTATAAATTTTCAGTGTGAAGATTTCAGTGAACCGGGGCAGTTTGAAGTTTTACAGATGACAAATGGGGGTTACATGTTTCTGGAGAATAAAATGTTTTGCCATTATTATTAGCACTTGATTTGTACTAAGTTGTTTCAGATTAAAGAGTTTTTATTTATTTATTTATAAAGTTCCAGAAACAAGGGAGGGTGGCTAATATTATATTCCTCACTTGTATGTATTAGAAATTATCCATGTGACCCTCTGACTACTGCAGGACGATGTTGGTTATTGGATTGGGTGAGAGATGTTATTTTGCCTGAATCGACCATCACAACCTTTGTTGAATATGTTCCTGAGAGAACTGCATATTTTTTTCATTTTTTTTTTAAAAAGTAAGAATAAACAAAAGCATGCACTTCTACTCTACATAGTACGTATCGCGACACTCTTTCTCCTCAGTTTCTGTTTTTATAGAAAAATGACAAGTGATGAGAAATTGTACCCTCCCAAACTGGAGTTACTGATCTATTTTTATTAGTTTTGGAAGCTTGCCTAGTGGAATGTGGTCCACGGTGCTGTTACGCTGCTCCCATACTTTGTTTTCTAGTTTGGTTAGAAATTTCACATGAATAGTCATTGGGGAATATTCCCAACCTTTTATCCATTTGAAAAAAAATGTCTTTGTCCCCTTGTTCTACTTTATGGCTTCAGCACCGTCAGATTGCAAATATTAGTACCTCTCATGGCTCTCGGGTCATGTGTAATGTAAGAATCTTTCCACGATTTATGTAGACAAATAAACCCAGTTGACCACATCTTGGTAGATGAAAATTTAGGAGGGAATGATGATCCAGTTCAAAGCAGGAAAATTTTCTGAGCTCAGAGTAACAAAAGGTTACAATGACCCCCTCTATCTTGGACCACAGACTTTAGTCGACACTCCATGTGTGGTAAGAGAATCTGAGTCGTGGCTGGAAAAAAAAAAGAGTGAACATATATGATTCTGAATTAAACTAGTTAAAATTCTCACCATCTTCCATCCCTAAGGATTGCATGAACTGGTTTAGAGAAGGGAAATATAATATGCTCTGATCAATGTTTTATTTAATAGTTCTTTATAAGAAGTCATCTTATGCTGTGACTTGTGATTCCTATTAATCCACGCTTCAACATGGTTTAATGGTAGCCAGCAACATTTTATTAAAGGACTACAGACTGTGATTTCGATGGATGCATCATGCATGAATTATTCCAACTGTACCGATGGTACTGTTATAGCGTCACAGTTATGGCTAAACTAGTACCAACACAGACAGATAGTGACTTGTGAGTTTGTGTCAATATTATATATTCATATTCTTTGTAACTAGTGTAGTTCTTCACATTCTTTGTTTAGGTAATTAAGCAAATAAATTTCCAAGTCATCAATGTCAAATAACTACAACTTTATTGGTACCATAGAATTTAATAAATTAGGTAAGTACTGCAGTGTGGATGATAGAATGCAATGATAATAAACTTACAATATAATATTTATTTAATTTGAAAATTAAAAGCAGAAAGGCTCAAGAGGGACTCAGGCCCTGCCTGTAAAATCAACCACTGCATTCTCCACAAGCTCTTGAATCAAGTCCCCTTCTATCTCCTTTCCCAAAATGTCTATCTCCAATTCCATAAGCTCAACCCACCCTATATGCACAATCTCTTTTCTGACAACATTTTCTACCACCAGGCTGGTGCTGTCCCCCTCACACCTCACCCCACTTGCTATTAATTCCTTTATTTTGGCCACAATGTGGTCCACCAACAAGGGAGATGCCGATGCACTCTCTTGGACTAGGACCCTGCAGTGGCTCCCACTGCCCTTTAAGCACTTTTCTGACCCATGAACAACAAGTTCCAATAGTTCAGCATTGATATAATCAAACAGAAGTTTATGATTTGATCTCATCTTCCTTCTTCTTCCCTCATGCATTGGCTGAGGCTCCTTCTCATTTAGATTGACGTATAATGTGTCCCTCAGTGATGGGTCCAATGGGCTTTCAAGGGAATACCATTTGGTGTAAAATGAGTCACACTGCCGCTGGTCATCAAGTCCAGCTGCTGATAGTAGTTTGTGAACCAAGAGAAGCCACTCTTTTTCCTCTACCTTGGAGTCCAAGGAAGGAACCATTAAGGGTTTTAATACATGGGGGCTCGTTACTTCTGCAGAAGAATCATCCCATGATAGGGTCCTAGCTATTGATTCTATAGGTGGTGATTTGTCAATTAAATTGGACTTCAGTTGCACCTGTGATCCTATACATGTAACAAGTGACACTCAGGTAATAATAAAAGTATAGTAATTAAGATTTAAGATATGGTTTATAACTACTCTTACATTATAAATCTGAATCCTTATTTAAATGGAAGTGCTTTTAAAAGCTATTCTTCAGGTTCAGGTAATGACAAAACAAATAACAATAATTAAGATAAGGTCCACATATTTATTCATATCAAGTAAGAACTAGAGCTAATAAAAAAAGAAGAAAGGCCTAAACATTATTACCTAGTTGATCACTCTTCATAGAGTCCAAGGATTCATGGGATACATTATTGCTATCATCTTCAAATGGAGGTTGTAACACTGAGAATGGACTAGGCTGATCTGGGCTTTTGCTTGAATGAATGTCTAGCATCATGGACCCTGCCACTGTCAATCCAGGCTGTGAAAACAAACAAATAAAGGATTTCATATGTTTATATACAGTATTGTACTAGGATATGTGCATTCAATTTATCGTATTCAGTAATCCATCTAGATGAGAGCTTGTGGTCTAGGCTTACTAAGAAAAGTTATTTATTTCCATTGATTATCCACAAGTACCCAAACATTTTAATGACATTAATTTCAGTTTTCCATTTCATTCATATCATCATTCCAACGCATATGAATAATATCAACAATTTAAGAGGAAAATTAGTTTGCGTGCACAGAACTTGCGACCATACTCATTCAATTCCGTCATCGTGGTGCAGAAGCCTAGTGTCTAAAATATCTAGCAACCTGAGAATTTTCAAGGATATATTAACTTCGTAAGTTGGGAAGAGAAGGCACAAAAATTCCCGTGGATCATAAAAGGGGTACTCTATCTTATAATTAAGGACTGCTTTTTTGGTGTTATCCCAAAAGGCCGTCATAAATAAAGGTTAAAACAACAATTAGCATTCGAAGTTCCCAAACAGATATGAAAGCTAATTCCGCTTATTTGGTATATATTTCCTTTCTGTAGTCTTTTCTTTTCATTGCACTATATTATCCTAGAAAACTCCTCACATATCTAAAATATCCATCTCAAAATATAATTTGCGTATGAAACAAAAAAAATAAAAATGACGAAATTAGCAGAATAATAGTAGCCATTACCTCCAGTGTAATCATGTCTTCTTCTTGTCTGTTGGAGGCTGAGTTTGTGGAAATTTTCTCGGATGATTCACATAGAGCTACAAGAGAAAACCCTTCAAAACTATCCACGTTGATGATTTGAGACACATCATCCCTAAGGACTTCAGGTGCATTTTCTGGAAGAACTAATGCTTGAGTGACAATAGGAGCAGGTTGGGATGCATCTTTAGGTTTAGGTGGACTTGATTTTTCCTTGGTTGATTTCTTACTCTTTGAGAACAAGAGACTGGCTACTTTTTCTTTAAATGATGATCTCCTCTTTGACTTCGTCCGTGCCCTGGAGGCTTGTGATTTGCCATTATTATGATCCCCAACTTGAACTATGATCCCAGTTTCATTGACAATAGAAATTGCAGGCCCAGAATTTGACCTGGGAAGACTTTTAGGAAAGTCCTCAATGCTTATTTCTGCATTGAAAGAATGACTGCAAGAAACAGACTTTCCGGGTTCTTGGTCCTCTTTAGTACTCTCAACCACAGATGTTACAGATTTCTTCATGTGGGTAAGAGAAAGCATCTCACCCAAGGTATAGTTTCTTCTAGCATTCATTTGTTCTTGATGACCCTTATTACCTGATGTCATCATGGTCCATCTTTCAGAAAGTCTTTTCTTGGCCTCTCTGCACACTGATGACTCAGGAGAGCAAGACATGCGACCCAAGGACATTGTAGAATAGGGACTGCTAAAGCCATTGCAATCCCATGAAAGCCTTGGCAGCGGTGACATTGACATGGCTTCCGAATCACTGAAATTTGCTGAAGCATACTCATGATTTGATTTGTTGAACGAACTCTCATCATCAGAATAGCCATTGGAAAACACTGAAGAAGAATGTGGAGTTTTATCCTTTTGATAGCTCCTCAGGCCTTTATGCATTTGCTGTGTGATCTCTTTTGCCACTTTAAAGGATTCTATTACATCTTCATATTCAGCTCCCTGATGGCAATTTCCACTTTTCAGATTTAGTGGTGATGTTGTTGTTGGAGAAACCACATCTTTTTGCTCTGGTGTCCTCCCAGGGCTAGGCTTTAGTAACACAATTCGAGTGGTTCGAACTGGAGATTGATCAACTTTCTGACTATCTGGAGAGTTTCCAGAATTCTTGTTCTCCCATCCAGCTGCTTGATCAACATTTGCTGATTTCTTAATTAGTCTATTATTCCTTTTCTCCTTTCTGGCTGGTTTGTCATTGTCAACCATCTTCAAAGGTTTAATAAGAGTAATGCGCTTTGTATCAGTACGTGGAGTTGAGTAAAATTCATAAACATTTTGAGAATCCAATAACCTCATCAAGAGATCACTGTTGGAGCTTAGAACTTCCAAGGCATCTTTAAATTGTTTAGACTGACGCAGTCCCTCATCGGTTGAAAGATGTTTTGCTTCTATGAATTTCTGACGAATGAGAGCCATTCTTTTCCCATCAACATCTTCACTCCATCTTCCTCTATCAGGTACCTTGCCACTTGCTCTCTGAGATTCCTGCCATATTTCATACATATCTTTGTAAGCAATCTGTTCTGTGCTTGGATGAACTTCATGAAGCATTTCCCTATCCATAAACCTATCTTCCTGCTGCCAATGCCTGAATGGTAAGCCTACAGGACCATACATTTGTTGAGAATAATCACTTCTGTATTTTCTCTCCATAGATAAATTAGGCTCTCCCCTTGGAAGGGTTTCAAGCCCCATCAGTTTTGCTACTACATTTGGTAGGTAGTGCTTGGAGTCTTTTTGTTTGGACATTTCTTTGTCTATGAGCATCTGCATTTTGATGGGTGCTCCACTTACTTTTGTACTTATCCTCTATACCATCACCACCATCTGATTGACTTGTTGAAAGAGGCCAAGCTGCAAGACAGATCGCCAGAATATTTGGTGATGTATGGAATAATATAATAGCAGAGAAACACTTCAATTACAGAAATCTAAGTGCAACCATTCTACACAACATGCAAAGAAACAAAAACTATAGACAATTCAGGGAAATCTCCATCTAGATCACCAGGAAAGGGAGATATGAGTGTATATGAAAGGAGAAAAAGGATGGGCAAGGTGCAGAGATGTGGGATTGATGTCCTACCTCTTACTCTGTCTCTCCTTTGCGTAGTTTTGTACTATATCCTCCATTCACTCCCTTTGCAAAACGTTCTCATCAAATCACTATAGATTTAATTATCTCATTTAGTACAAATAAATTTTTGACTTGTTCTCAATGTAATTTAAATCACATGATCAAATGTGCAAGTTTGAGGACAAAGTTAACCAGTCTAACAAAACAGGCAAGTAGTTCATTTATATAGGCAAATGACTAAGAAATTCCAATATAATAAAAAACATTGATTCTTCCAAATCTTAACCAGTTAAAGTTGGTAAGGAGAGGTAAGATGAATATTAAATGTGCCATCACTTGATATATAGAATAAAAATCACTAGAAAAAATCTTTCATTTATGGATCAACTTTACAAGGTCAGGTACTTGACTCAATAGCAGGAAAACCATTGAGATTTTATCTTTATATTTTTAAAAATCAGGGATTATCAAATAGATGTATCACACGGAAAGGAGATAATCTTAAAGGGTGTTGCTTTAAAGGAGCAAAATAACAAGGCAGGCATACAAACAATAGAACTGGAGAAAAAGCCATATCTGTTGAGGCCACACAATTTTCTACATTCTGTTAGGTTGACTTCATAATAATGACTCATTTGATCTCACCTTTAATGCGATAGAGAGTACACAAAACTTTGGGATTTATAGGGGAGTGAAAACAAAACTTTTTATCATGGGGTAGGCTTTAATCTTCGGTAAAAAAAAATACTGAACGGGTCAGATATCGTTTTCTATTTATGAGTGACGTACAAGTTGCACATGCAACTGAAAATGACCCTTTAATTAGAATAGCAAACAGAACAAAACAAAATATAAATCTCACTTATAATGTGGACTTTGTGGAAAGTTAGAAAAGCAAACTATAATAGTATCTACCTTTTTCATGTGCCCATACCGCCAAACGGTGCCGTGGGGCATGTGGTTCGGAGACGTTGATGTAGGCCTTCACCGCACCATTCATAGAGCAGAAGAGCGTAATCAATTTGAAATCTAGAGTGACATGAAGACCACTCCAAAGGATACAAGAGAAAGAAGCTAGAGATCATTTTGCATTCAAGTTTTTGGTTTGCTTAACGTAAGGATTTGTACAAATGGTTACGCGAGTAACTCGTAATCTTTTTGATAAAATTTAGAGGCAAGTAGGTCGGTTACAAATGTGAGCTGCACAAATTTTTTACATTATTTCAATAATTTTGACATACGAATTCGTGAAATTCAATTTTTGATGTTTAGCATTACAGACATGATAAATGCCCAAAAATCGTAGTACTTTTTGTGGTGAATCACGGGACAGTTCTTTGGATATGTCACAATTTTACGGTCACTTTAGATACTTGTACAATCAATAGTATAGGCCCAGTTCGTTTAATGCTCCGAATTATCAAGAAGACCCTGCAGAGTAACAACACAAATTTCCACCAAAAGGTGACGTTTGATAGACGTGTGTTTTCGTAAACACATGGCATTACAGTCCGAAATTAACCAGAAACATGTGCAGGGTAACGTTTGTTCAAACATTCTGGAGTGTTAGACTCTAAAGGAGCAGCTTCTGCGTTTGCTCTTGCTCAGTGGTATAGTCACTGTCATCCAAAGGAAATGGACACCTATTGTTTCTTTGCATGGACATATGAAGAAAAGAAGAGTTACATATTTCAATCAAGCTTTTCCTAAAATGATAAAGCACTTCCCCGTGATTTTCACCGTCCATTTCTGGCTCGTCATTATTAATTTGAAAAAGAGAAGACACACTTTCCCTTTGTAGCAATTGTAAAGTTCTTGAACTTTGGCAATTTAAATGGGAACTAGTTAGAGATAAGCTCCTCTGACATTCATCTAGTGAAGATGGAAGCCAGGTTTCTGGATTAGGATGATGATGGTAGGCACTGGAAACTGTCCTTCCAACGCAATGCTTGTATGGTGAAAGGAACATGCTGTCTTGATCACATGACGTGTCATTCTGGCAATTTTCAGGAACAGTAAAGTAGTGCTTATTGTCTGACAAAGACAATGCCGTATGGTTAAAATTTGTGTCCATGTCTTCATAGACATATCTTTCAAACTTGAATTCTTGATATCTTAAGAAACCAGAATCCAATATTGAATTGAAGTTCTGTGATTTGTCGAGTAGCGAGAATGAGGGACTAAAGTGGTATCTATCTAATGTATTATGGAGTGTCTGCTCTTCACGGTGGCCTAAAATTGATAATTCAGGGACCATATTTGGCTTTGCATGCTTGCAAGTGATAGGTAAATTTGTCGCATTTGCAGTATAGTCAAAATCTTTTTCCATAAGAGGAATCGGTTCTTTCTCTAGTATCCCCAGCTCTTTGAAATGATTCAATGTAAAGATTTCATGATCTTGATTATTACTCAGAAATCTTCGGGTTACATCACTCTCGTCAATGAAACTTGGAGCTTCACCAAAATTGCTTCTAGGTTCTGTCATACTGAGCAGAGGTTGAAAGTTGAGTGGATAAGTTTGACAATCAGCACGAGGGTTAATCATCTCAACTGACCGCAGAAAAACAGGAGACAGCAAATGATCGCTGAAGGATGAACTTGATTCAAGTTCAAGAGGTTTCCTGTCAGGTATTCGATGGTGTTCTGAAAATTGAACATCTAACTCCCAAGAATCATGCAGACCATATCTGGTAGCATTTGCTGCTTCGTTAATCAAAGATTCAAGAATTACATCACTCTCGGTTGCGACACCGAAACTTGGAGTTGCACTTTGTTTGCACTCAGGTTCCGTAATTCGAGGTGGAAAATTGAGAGAATCATAGGTTGGAAACTTTGAGTGCAGATTAAATCTCCCATCTAGTCTGAGAAACGAAGGAGACAACACATGATCGCTGAAGTACGGGCCTGATTCAAGTTCAAGAAGTTTCCTTTTAGGTATCTGATATTGCTCCTTACATTGATCATCTAACTCTCCAGAATCAGGTAAATCATATCTTGTACCATTCGCTTCTTTTCCTGGACGTGTATCCTCATATTTCTGGCACAGAAAATCATTTTTTTATAAGGGAATGCAGGTCAATGGATGGATTTATAGCGTGAGAAATGGCTAAAAAACCATACATTTTCTTCAGTGCTCACAGGGAACAGCCGACTAAGGAGCATGGAAATAATATCGTGCCTGAAAAATTCCTATTATATTGATGACAAAAGGGAAAGGACAATTAATATCAATATCGAAGCTGTGCCTAACCCTTTTGAACAGAGCTTCTCTGTGTCTGTAAACAAGGCATCTGCAACACACTGTCGTAGTTTTTGTCTCTTTCTAGCAAAAACTTCTCCATGCGAATGCTGATCTGAAGTTTTGACATAGTTATTATTTTACACAGGCTGTGTCAGCACATTCACAAATATGAGAAGTAAATTGCACGTCTTCGGTTAAATTACGTACATTTTTCTTACAATAATAAATTTGACCATCTGAAGGTTAATAAACAAATCAGTGGCACCGAATAAAGACATGACTCCATTGGATGACCAGAAATATAAACCATAGATGTTGAAACTGTCCTATACACTATTTCCCCCTGCAAGTACCTTACAACCAAGCAATCCAAATGAAGAAAATCAAACCTTCAGGTGAAAATATTCGCTGGGGTTTGAATTTGTCACTATAATTTCGGGAGTCTTTCGGTGTGTTGCTGATGGAGTACAAGCCTGCATTACCACCGGTTAAAAGATCTTTGGAAACAGATTATAGTTTAGCAGGAAATCAAAAAATAAAATTATAACGGGAGAAAAAAGTATTTCCCTACATTTCAACATTTTGGATTACATAATGACTAATTAGAAAAACATAAATGCCACATGATACTAACTTAACGAGTGAATACGATTGAAGACGAGTAGATATTGATACCATGAGAAGAAAGAAGCAAAGGTTTCCAGAACCACGAACATTTCTTTACAAATCGCAAGTATCACCTTTGCTAATTATCGTGATTGTGAACACCATGATCATAAATATCAGTGTATAGCTGCAGCTAGAATGTTATGGAATTTTCCTCTACTACGCACCTGATTTATTCCAAGCAGAAGGTGAGAAACATGAGTCTGTCCTTACAGTTGATACGTGCTCAGTGATCCTCAAAGAATTGTCGTCATTACTTCCAATCTTGACATCACCCGTCTTCTCTGCGTATACATAAAATATTTAAATATACTTTTAATCTCTACAGAATGAAGTTTTGGTTATAGTTCCTCTCAAATTTGAGTTGTAGTTCATGTGTCTTGTATTCTAAAAGTGAACACTTCTGATCACTGTTGTTATTATAGACCTATTAACTACAAACATGTAAAACGAATTCCCAACTCACTGTTTAACGGAGCATCATTGTTTAACAGATCAATGACAAATGACAGAGATGGAAAGCACTGATTTTAAAAAATTACAAGGACCCAAACCTAAATCAAATTTTAGAGAGATATTAAAACTAAAATTTAGTATATCAAATAAGGACCAAAATATACTTCAATATTAAATAAACGCCATGACTATTCTATTGTGACAGAAGATGGAACATGTATAATGTCTCCGTCTTCAAACCACCACGGTAAAATATATTCAACTTTCAGAATAGGAAGGGAAAGGAAATGAATTCAATGTCTTATATAGAAATAAGAAATTTCCCGTATAAGGAAGAATTTAACACTGTTAAGAAAAGTTATAGGAGAATAAAAATCCCATGTTTTATAAAAACAATAAAATACTTTTTGAGTAAAAAAAATCCTAATAATGTTTATTTATAAACCAGCAGGGATAAAACTTTTCCACCTTTACAAACTAGATCAACCTTTTCACACTAATTCTATGTAAAGCATTAAACATTCTCATCATAACCGACTGCAAATATATCATTTCTACAAAAGTTATAACAATAACAAAATCCATTTTATATTTTTTTTTTCTGAAAATTCTATGAATAAATATAATATCCATGGTCTTGTATACTGTTATCTAAAGTCATTAAAATAAATTTATTGAATTTTACAAGTTTATCAAAACTCACATTGAAAACTATTTCTGATTAGTCCATTAGTCCACAGATTTTCACAAATAAACATAAGGCAAATTTATTCTCTCTGAAATTCAACCAACCTCTGGAGTAGTCCGTAGATTCCGGCTTCTTAGATGATTGGCGAGATTCCTTTTGCAGTGGACGTGAACGAAATCCCTCGCTTGCGTCCTTCTTCAATTTCTTAAAGAATGCAAACTCAGAAGTTTTTGGATCTGTCCCTGCAGCTGAATTCCAAATCCTGTTAAACGCTGAAATAAGACTAAGTTATTTAATTCTAACTACTATTATGACAATAATGTCGTAGACTTTTGTGGAACGCAGAACCATCAGAATCGTTAGGCTATTGATCGCACTCGTAAAGTTCAAAAATTAATAGTAAAAAATGAGGATAAGCAAATTCGAAAATGTGAAAAGGGAGAAGAAAGAAACCTTTGGTTTGAAAAATTTTCCTTTTGTTCATTGCAATGCTCTGCAACGCAATCGCTACTCCCAGTGGAAGAAGAGACTGAATTTGGCGCCAAATGGCACGTGAGTCACATTTACGCCCGCGAGTAACATTCTATATATATAGAGAGAGAATTATTTTGTGATTGGATTAGTTTACTAAACACATCTATTTTGTAATATAATTCAATTAGTTGAGTAATAACTCATTGTATCTACTAATATATATAAATACTATAGATAATCAAAGTGCCAATTTTATTTTTCTCAAGTTTATATGCAGACCTCGTATGCACTTTTTAAATTATTTTATTTAAAATTTATATATAATAATGTGTATATTTTAATTTATCTTTTCTCATTATTAGGATACAATATAATTTAATATCAAATTCTAATCACTGTAATAACAAATCTGAATTAATGTTAACGGTTGTTATTATTTATTCAAAATTTGTATTATAGATTATATTAATGTGTCATAAATACATGATATTAGGCTTTTTATGTAGTGTTGTAAAACTTAAAAAATTATGAATAACCTGTTCTACACATAATTAAGAAGAGTCTTTCAAAGGTAAATTATATTTTCTATTTAGATAATATAAATTTACTCAATTGTTGTTATAATTTAATAGATAAATTCATTAACAAAAATTTTACTTCTTATAAGTTATAGCGAAGTTCAAGCACATTAATTTTTGTTTGGTGTCTACATAATATAGATGATATACTATTGATGTGTCATAAATATACCACATGAATATGGTTTGGAAGCAATATGATCAACCAAATAATTCATGTATATACATAAAAGCTAAATATATAAAACAAAGACATAATATTTCAACGACTATACAGTGTAAATTACAGTTTTTAATAATAAATTCTCATAATTTTTAAATTAAATTTAAAAACTAATATCCTACCCAGGAGAACTTCAAGTAGTAAACATAATTGTAAATTACTTGAGCTTTAATCTGTTTCTCTTTGTGCTCTGTTTATTCGAAGCATTTTAATTTAAAACGTTTGATATAATACTAAGTAACCAACATTATGCATAAATCATAAAACAAGACATAATCAACACTATCGTAACAATCAAAATACGTTTTGTGCATAACGCGAAAAGGAAAACCCGAAATTTCTGAACACAAGTTTTTCTAAAGATATTTTGTGTCATTCCCTTTTAAGAATATGCATGAGAAAACTGCAAATAGCAAATTTTCTTTTCATAAACACACAATGACAAACATGAAAACGAGAATCTTTTTATTTTCAATTCCAAGAAAGTGAATAGAGCAAACCTAAATATTTTAGATGTAAATGTTTACTGATGTAATTTATGTATGTAGTATTTGTTATTTTTAACATTCTGTTAAGTAATTTTGTGAAAATTAATAAAATTGGTTAAGTTTTCTATTGTAATGCGCATTTGGCATTTTCAGATCTTGTTTTGGATGAGTTGTAATAACATTATCCAATGGAATGGGATGTGGTTAACAAGTGGCAGCACTCTAGTGGTGGAGACGATTGATGCACACTTCTGGGGATCAGATAATTCGCCAAACTAAACATTCATCTTCATTCAAAGCCTCTCACTGCTTCGGTTGCTCTTGTCCTTTTGCAAAACTTCAGATCACCAAAACCAGAGAGACAACCTAAGTTACACAACACACACAGGAACATGGCCTCAGCAGCATCTGGGTTTGTGTTGTCTCTTAATGTTGCAGCTGCCACTACAAACTCATCCCCTTCAAGGCTCATCTTCTCCTCAAAGAACAATAGTTCTAGGCTTGTTGTAAGGGCTTCAGATGAGGCTGCACCAGCACCTGCACCTGCAACCGCCACTCCCCCACCTGAAGCTGAAGCAAAACCAAAGCCGCCCCCTATTGGCCCCAAGAGAGGTGCTAAGGTCAGTTACCCCCACAATTCAACCTTTTTTTTCTGGTTATGCTTTTGCTCATGTTGTGCTAAGTCACTTTCAACCTTTGAACATGACCCTTAGTTGTTGATTGGTTGTGAATATACACTAGCATCCCTCTAGAATTGGGTTGATAACATAAAAATGCAGATAAGGTATTGAATTGGTTCGAGAATGTTTTTTGTAGCCAATATGTATAAACTTGTCCACCTATTATTTCTATTCTCTTTCTTGCTAGAAAATATTTATATTGTGAGTTTGGATTTTCTCAAACTACAAGCTAGTCTATGTTATCTGGTTCAACTCTAATATCCACGACCCTAAGTGTATCAAAGTAGTTTCTTGTTGAAAATATATATGGAGAGAAGGGGAATTCTGGAGGAACATGGTAGCACCGTGTTCTTGAACATACCCCTTTTAACATTCATTTTACTATTGATTGAAATTGATAGGTGGGATTTGTTAAATAAGAAATGAGATCTTCACAATTTTATAACTTTCAATAAAATTCCAGTTGGGGGTAACGTAGCATTGATCTTGAAACTATGTAGGAACAAGGGACAGTGATGAATCTTGCACACTGAGTCATTAATTAAATAGTTTGAAAGTTGAAATTTGTATTGAACTAGTTGTGAAGCAAGAGGGTTAGTTTCTAATTTTTGTTTGCAATCAACAGGTGAAGATTCTTAGGAAGGAATCCTATTGGTACAAAGGAACTGGCTCTGTTGTTGCTGTTGATCAGGTTAGTGCCCCTAAACTCACTCTAAGGCAGTGATTTTCTCTCATATTTCTACCATCCCATGCTTTATGTATGCAAACCCAATGCATGTTTTACTGGTTTGTGTTTGGTGTGCAGGACCCCAAGACTCGCTACCCTGTTGTGGTTCGATTCAACAAAGTCAACTATGCCAATGTATCAACAAACAACTATGCTTTGGATGAGATCGAGGAAGTCGTATGAGTCCAATTTAA
>Ga0123340_1001713_pt1 | contig 18713 bp, 8 predicted proteins | sample SirMexnodulemix_FD_89961 | JGI IMG/M metagenome (GOLD analysis project Ga0123340, IMG submission 89961) | Root nodule microbial communities of legume samples collected from Mexico - Siratro Mexico nodule mix | ecosystem: Host-associated > Plants > Roots > Nodule | place: Mexico: Nepantla... | reverse complement strand
GTTTCACAGTATTATATATATATATATATATATATATATATATATATATATATATATATATATATATATATATTAAGACATTGTTTCTATGGGTAAATATCTCTTATACAATAGATTATTGTTCAAGCAATACTTAAACAGTAAGTTATTATTGCATGCATTATCCAATATCGTTCAAGCGTCAATATTGACATTTAGCGACATAGTACATAATTCAAGAGATAGCTTAAGATTGAGACGAAAGAGATGTGTCAATGTATTTCTCTCTCTTTAAACGATAAGAGGTTGCTCAATTGTTGAAGTGTGACAATATGTATAGGTTCTAGAATGCCTAAGATCATATAACTCGTGTCAACGCTCAAGCGACAATGTGATCGCTTAAGAGTTAATGAAGTGATAAAAGTTTGTAATAATGTTTAGAGGGGTTTGTATTTAAAGGGTTCATCACATAAGTGCTTGTGGATGCACAGGAAAATATCAACCTGCATGTAAGAGTTGAGTCCTGCTTCAAATATAATAAAGACCCTTGTAGTCCAATTTGTCATGACCATTACTTTCACCTCATTTATGGAACTGAATTCCTTTGATAGCACGACCCATAACTTTAGTTGTTTGTGGAGGTTAGGGATTTGAAGTCTATGGGCTTCCAAATCCTTATTTTGACACTTTAACGCCAATGTGGACTTTAGGGTGCCCTTATTAAGGCATAGAGGTAGTGGAAGGAAGAAGACAAAGGTAAGAAGAAGATTGTGGACAATGAAAATACAAAACCATTATCATTTCCTTCATCTTCAAATTTACAAGCAACTGAAAAATAAATAAACCAAAAGAAGTATTAGAATAAGACAACCAACCTATCTAACTAGACTGTCTATTATAACCTAAAGCAACAATAGACGATCTAACAAGTTAGCAACAAATTAGATTATTTGATGCAACAAACCAAACGGTGTGCATATACCATCTAATAAGAACATCAAGAGTCCATCTAACATGAACTTTAACAACCCCTTTCAAAATGGAGGATGAATATTCATCGGTCCAAGCTTGAAAACAAGAATATTGAATCTCCCATAATTAAGAAACTGGTTATTTAATAGTGTTGATTAGAAGAAGATAAAATAAATTAGCTTGAAGTTTCTTTCAAACAACATGACAATTTATGTCCATGTGTTTTGTAACATCCTAAAATTTGTAATATTTAATACAATAAATAACATTCAGAAAAAGTATTTTGATATATTCAATATTCTTTTAAAATGATCCAATTGGATGAAGCCATTAGACGATTTAAATATCTAATAACCACTATCTTCACAGTAGATGATATAGAGTTGAAATCATTTGGGTTAAGATGTTAAAGAGACCTTAAACTATACTGAACATCATTTTATAGTACAATTAAACAAAAAAAATTAGCAATATTTTAAAAGAAATACCATTGATTGATAATTAGTACATATCCTTACAATAACACTACATGATCACCTGAATAAGGTATTAGACATATGCCTAAAGATCATTGTTCCTATGATCCAAACTCTCTACAATACAAACAATTCTACAAAATTTAGAATTCATAAATTAAGGGTGATTTGTAATCAAAGGTGGAATACTGATATTAGAAACAATTTATTCACTTTATGAAACATAAACAAATAATAAGAATGAAACTAAATTCTTATAATCTAGTTAAATCACAGCTACACAATTGAAATTAAACCATAAATAACTCCTGTAAATACAAAATATGAGATTTCACAAACAGTAAAAAAAGCATAAGAATGAATCGAAAGAAAAAGTTTTACAAGAAAAAATAAAGAAGATTATATTTCAAACTCTCAAGATAATTAAAGGAAATGATATATTTTTGTTTTCAGATGAGGAGGTAAGTGAAGTCTTACTTCTTAAAGTATTTCATTGACTTTACTGAATTGAGTTTTTTTTTTTATCTAGTGATTTTTATAATAGTTTGAATTGATTTTTTTTTTTTTTTTTCTTCTTTTTTATGTATTAATATTATGAATAAACCACTGTGTATATTATTTTATAAACTACAATAAACTGATTAATTACAATTATAGATTAATTAATTAAAATAAAATCAAGATTGCCTAAGTATGGTAAATTTGATTTAACTGATTGGGCCAAAGAAATTATAAGACTATCTTGCTCCTTTAATATTGTATTTGGCAAGCAATGAAGAGCAATGATGCTTGATAGTAATTAATTATACCAACTTTTTTAAAAAAACAGACTCCTATAAAACAATCCCAAGTTTTTTTTTTTTTTACTTTATGCTTTGTCGGACCAGCAAAATTCATTAAAACAATCGTAAACATGATGAATTTAAAAGCTCAGGTGAACTTAAAAGAAATATCTTGTTGGACGCACAAAACGTTGGGTTTTATATACTATAATTAACCCTAGTTCACATGTAACAAGAAATTTGGCGGAAAATAAATTCCAATAAATAACTTCATGTTACTAATACTAAGTCAATGAATGTCCTTGTTATATAAGTGAACAAATTTAATGCAAATGGATTCAAGTTTGGTGAGGAAATTGGTCTTTTTCATAAATGTATGTCTTGACAAAGTAATGTACAAAATAGCATTTTAAAGCCAACAATACATTGGTATATACTATAGGAGTTTGATAGATTTCTTAGATTTTAATATTTATTTAAAAACTAAATTACCAAACAATACCTTAAAGTTACTTTTTATGGGTTAAAAAAAATGATATACTAAATATGTTGTGGTATTGTTGGGAGGCAATATTTTATCTCTTAAACATGTCGTCGTATATTCGATTTTTTGGTTCATATATAAAAAGAAATCCTTATGAACAAAAATAATTACTTTTATTACATTGTTAAATCAATAATTAATGTGTGTATATATTTTCGTTTTTTTTTTGTACGTTGTATATAAAATTGAGTTAAAAACTTTAATTTATGTTTTGTTTGCAAGTTTTTAACACTCCAATTGTTTTAAAATTTTATAAGAACAAAAGTAGAAATTAAAATAAGAAAATAATGTAAATTTTGTAAGCAAATTAAGTTTGGTATCCTGTAAATTTGGACTGCTAATTAAAAATAATACAATTAATAAATAAAGATATTATTAGAAACCGATAAAAGAGCATAATGAAAATGGTAAAAAAATTCTTTATTGATTAATGTCAAGTATACATTGATTATTTATACAAGTGCATCCTAAACATAAAACAAATTCTAGAATGTTTTGTTGTTTTGTAAAACCCTAATTTTGTTGGACTTAGATCTTTTGAGCCTTGGGTACTTTTGTCTTTGTTAAATATATTGCTTTTCACTAATTTACATTCTATTTTATATCATCAAAATATAATTATTTCTCATTTTATTTTCTTTCTTTGTTTTTTCTTTCTATTTCATTCTTTTTTATATTCATCTAAATAAAATATTAATTTCTTTTTATTTCATAGAGTAAGTTGGCGTGATTTTAAATTAATAGTCCCTTCCATAATTAAATGATGGACATGACTGAAAAGGAATAGTTGAGGAGGCCTTAGTATTTGAAATGACCAGTTTTGACATGAACAAAAAATAAAGGATATAAACTATAGTTTTAGAATTGAGTGTTTATTTTCAATCTCCACTACTTTATAAACAAAATATTAAAAAAAATATTTAATTTCTTAAAAATATAAAAGTAAACACTTTTCAATATTTAACAAAATGTTCTTGTAAATTATTCTTAACTTGAATACTACTTTCTTGTATATTTACTCAAATTTATTTTGGTCTTTTCTTCTCCCTTTCTTGAGTAATGGTTGGTCAGGTTCAGTGTCACTCTATATAATATGGAAACTAGTTGGGTGAGAGAGACAAGAAGGTACGAAAAATAAGTCAACTTTATGACTCGTTTGGGATTAGAGGGAGGTGTGAATTATAAAGTGAATAGCAAGATTAAAAAAAAAAAAAAAGGAACATGTAGAATTTTGGAAGTAAGTAAAATTTGTTTAATTGTTGTCATGTGCATCCAATAGCAGCTTCATTCAAATACTATTTTTCAGCAGAAAGTTTTTTGCAAAGTGCAAAGCACTTGTGCAATTTGATAATGTGTTTGTGTTGTTCATGAAGCCACCAAGTCAAAATTGAGTACTCATGTGGGTTTGAAACCGACCAATTAAGTACCCATAGTGGAAAATCACAAACCTTTACTCATTTGAGCACGTTTGAGGGCCAAAACAATTGCGGCGATTTGTCTAATTTGTGAACCAAAATTTGATGTTTCTTTTGTACATTATTTGGTCAAAGGGACTCCTAGCCAATAGAAACGGTTCTATTGTATGACCTTTATTCGATTTTATGATTGTTTTGTTGGTGGGTTCTTGATTGAGTATAACATAATATAATAGCATCTATTCTAGGATCCTTGATCAATGCAATGTTATTCGTTCTCTTGTTCTTACTTGGGAGAAAGTTTGGGGTGGCCATGTGTGATAGAGAATAAGCGAACATAAAGAAAGACATAGGAGAGTGGATTTCGCCATTCTTGAATCATGATCAAAATCATCCTTATGATTGTAGGTCATGTGAAGCATATTATTATACATGGGTTAAAGTATTTATGAGTTTGATTTGTTTTGTGGTTTTCTTTTCAAGGGTTGATGGAGTTGTAAGGGTGGGTACCTTCGTACTCTGCATTCTCTTTGTAGATAAAGTTTGTTTGCATATGAAAAATAATAATCTATACTGTTTAGCACCACACGTATTAAGCATGTTAAATTTAGTATATATAAGCAACATCAATCTTCGTATAATAATTGTAGTTCCGTTGACCATAACACGTTATATGTAAAAAGTTTAGGGTAAAATTAATTAGTTATAAACTAGGAATAATTTATTAATTGTTGAGTATATCAGTTATACGTGATATGTTATTTTTCAGATATATTATTTCTTATATTTTAACACTTTTAAGCTATTTTTCAAAAAAAAAAAAGTATGTTGTGTATTCATAAACAATTTCTTTTATGATATAAATAGTTTAACAATCTTAGTTTTTTTTTTTACGAAAAAGTTTGGTTTCATTTTAGGAAATGTTATTGTTCCTAGTAAGTGTTTTGAAATTGTAAAAGGTTTATGAGATGATCTTAAGAAATGATTTATAGTTGTCAACATTTCTTGTAGCTTTCATTTCAAAACTTTTCTTGTCATTATGAAGCATTATGGTATGCTTTTTACCAATTACTACATGAAGCTTTTATCTATGTGGGATGAACTAGAGTCCACTTGCACATACATTTGACTCTGATATCATCGATGACAACTAATGACAACTGTGCTTTCAAAAAATCAGATATTGTTGCACAAGAACATAACCATGTTTATGGATTTGATCATGTTGTCTATGACACTCTCACTAAATCCTCAACAACAATCCATTTCTTAATTAGCATGTCTTAGGAGAGAAAAGAAAAAGTACACATGTTTTGCTCAATTCACCACTCACCCACTCACTCCATGTCACAAATTTCCTCGTAAGTCATGTTCCAATCCTAGCAAAAGTCAATAAAGACCCATTTGGATAGCTGCTGCAGTAATGAAAAAAGCAGTTGTTATTTACCATCTACACTTGCCATGCCATCAGACTCGGAGATAACATATCTCTGTCACATCTGCCTTTTGCGTTACACAGGGAGAGACAATTTACAATACAAAATTTTCTCTACAACAAACATTGGTAAATACGTTACGTTTTGTACAACTTCTAATATATTTTAAAAAATTTATATTTACGATTTATGCAACCCTAATAATGTAAAAGAAACACAAAAATAATTATAGATTATACAACTAGTAATGATAATATTTTTTTATTATATTATAATTTTTGTAAAACTAATGTGATAACCATTATTACACATATTGTATAATTTGTAACACAAATTTATTTTAAATACATTGCGGGTTGTACAACTCGCAATACAAATTTTTTTTAAAATACATTGTGGGTTGTACAAACAGCAATACATTTAGAAAAAATTTTGTATTGCAGGTTGAAATGTGCAAAAAATATAATTACAGATTGTATAATCTGCAATATATTTATTTTTTAATTGTATTGCGGTTTGTGCAACCGAAAAATGAGAAAAAAATCTCAATTATCATCAATAAAGACTATTTTTATTTTTTTTTCAAAATTAAAATGAAAATATATTAAAATTATAGAGGTGCAGGAAGTCAATACGGAGGTGCAGGAAGAATCACTCCCACTCATGACATAAAACAAGCCCAATGACAAACGGGAATGCAGCCCATTATAATTACAATACAAAAATAAAATAAAATAAAATAAAATAAATATCTAATCTACGTGACCACACAGTTATCCTCAATCCATTATTCTAACTAAGCTCCCTCCACGTCATAGTCTATGGCCAGCACCGCAACTCACTGTCTCCAACTCGCCGGCGCCGCCGCCTCGACTCACCGGAGAACCTCCATTTCCTGCAAGAAGAAAGCGGATAAGATAGCATTCGAGGAAACGAAAGAAGGCTTCGTGGACTACGACCGAGGCCTGCACGAGGTCTCTACCAAAATCTCCGGCCTCCGCAAGGACAATATCGCCTCCCACTACCGCATCCGTGTCGCCGGAAACCGCTTCCAGAATGACTGGACGGTGTCCGAGGTCGCCGACCTCGTCCTCTCACTGGACCTCTCCGACGACATCGACGGCCTACTCAACCGTTGGATAGGCCGCTTCGCACGCAAGAACTTCCCCTACCTCATTAAGGTATTTCGCAAATTCCGATTCTCGTGTGCACGAGTTTGAGTATTTTTGTTTATAATATAATCCGCATTGCGTTTTTCGTTTTCGATTATGTAGGAGTTGACGCAGCGAGGGTCCATTGAACACTGTAATCGCGTATTCAGGTGGATGAAGTACCAGAGGAACTACCGTGCGCGCAATGATATATATAACATGATGATTAGGTTGCACGCTCGCCACAATCGAACGGACCATGCGCGTGGATTGTTTTTCGAGATGCAGGAATGGAGGTGAATTAATGGATTTCAGTTCTGGATTGGTAAAATTTTCATACGAGGAAAAAGAACTTTTGCGAACTCCACTATACATTCCGAATTTCATTGCAAAACTAAGAAGGAAATTGTTGTGTTTGGAGTAAATATACTTTTGAACTATCTCAGCTGAAATTCAAGCATGCACTGTGACAAAATGATTCGAGGTTCTCCCGTTAATTAAAATCAACCTACACACCTCAATGTTTTGGAGTTAATTGAGAGAACTTGCATACAACTTAAGTACACAAGTTGATTATAGCTTATGGGAGAAGCTATATGCATTTTACCTTCTCATTTTTTCTTATTTATGCTTATTATTTTAAGTTCTTATGAAAAGGTTTATTCAAAAAAGGGTTTATTGTTGCGGGGATTGAATTGTTCCTGTGTTGTTGTGGTTTATAGGTGTAAACCGGATGTTGAGACTTACAATGCTCTTATCAACGCACATGGTCGAGCTGGACAGTGGCGTTGGGCTTTGAATATCATGGATGACATGCTGCGTGCAGCTGTGTGTACTTTGCATTTTCCTTCCCTAGTCATATTTTGTGAGTTCAACTTGATGTGATCATCAACATTTTAACTTAATTATGGTGATAAGTCTAGTTAAGTATGTTTGGTGAAGGAGAGGGAGCAAGAGAGCATATTTTATAGCTGTACTACTTTGACATCTTTAATGGTCACTTGATAAGTATTTTTTTGCGGGATCCAGTTTATAGTGATTCACGCCTCTTGCAATCCACGTTCTTAATGATTTAAGATATATATCTGCAGTGTGAAGGACTTCATTACATTCTAATATGTAGATTTTATGTTTATATACATGTAAATTAAATTTGTTTCAGTAGACTGTACAGAATATGTTAGGGTAGAAGAAGAGGGGAACAGAGGATGGAAAGTGTATTATAGGAGAAAATATAAGAATAAAAATTAAGGTAGTGGAGGTTGTTAGAAGTCTTAGGCGGGAAAGGTTGTTGGGTTTGGTTGTGTGTAATTCTTAAGGTTGGTCTATATATAAAGACCAACCTTAAGCTGGGGAAGTGGAGTTTTTTTAGATTTTTAAGAATTGTGTCAGGAGTTTCCTGTGTGAAAGGAAGTGATTCCTTTGTATTGTGTGAGACTGTGTGTTCTCTTTTGTACTGAGAATAATAACAGAGGTATTTTAGTTTGTCTTGGTGTGTTCTTAGAGGAGGGTGTGTTTCTGAATTTTTTAAGGGAACTAACAGAATATCTGTCTCCCAATGCTGGGAAGTGGGAACACTATAGGTTTTGTTCTGGTTAGTATTGAATTGCTTTAAGCATCATGTAGTACCTCCATGTTAGAAATAAATTATTAATCCTGGCAAGGAGATTTTTCTGATCAATGTGATCTTGCCAGTTTTAATTTCATTTTCTTCAGACCCTATGTTGTCGTAAACTGGCAATTTATAGAATAAGCATTTCAATTGGTGGTATGGTATGTTAACTATAAGTGCTGCTTTTGACACACTGAAATAATTTGCAGATTCCACCGAGTAGGTATACCTATAACAACTTGATAAATGCTTGTGGATCTAGTGGGAATTGGAAAGAAGCACTCAACGTTTGCAAGAAAATGACAGACAACGGTGTTGGGCCTGATCTTGTTACTCACAACATTATTTTATCTGCATTTAAAAGTGGCGCTCAGTATTTGAAAGCTCTGTCATATTTTGAACTAATGAAGGGAACTCATATTCGTCCTGACACAACAACACTTAATATTGTTATCCATTGTCTAGTAAAGCTTCAACAATACGACAAAGCTATTGATATTTTTAATTCCATGAGGGAGAAGAAATCAGAATGTACCCCTGATGTTGTTACATTCACAAGTATCATTCACTTGTATTCTGTGTGTGGGCAAGTTGATAATTGTGAGGCTGCATTCAATATGATGCTTGCAGAAGGGCTGAAACCTAACATAGTCTCATATAATGCACTAATAGGTGCATATGCTGCTTGTGGGAGGGACAGTGAGGCACTTTTGGTTTTCAATGAGATGAAAGGAAAGGGTTTCCGCCCTGATGTTGTATCTTATACATCTCTCCTTAATGCTTATGGAAGATCACAAAAACCCCAAAAAGCAAGGGAAATATTTGATATGATGAAGAGAAATAAGTTGAAGCCAAACCTTGTCAGTTACAATTCACTGATTGATGCCTATGGATCTAGAGGTTTTCTGACAGATGCAATTGAAGTCTTGCGAGAAATGGAACAAGATGGAATTCAACCAAATGTTGTTTCAATATGCACACTCTTGGCTGCCTGTGGACGATGCAGTCGGAAGGTGAAGATTGACACAGTGCTAACAGCGGCTAAGATGCGAGGAATTAAGTTAAACACAGTTGCATATAATTCAGCTATAGGGAGCTGTATGAATGTAGGGGAATATGACAAAGCTATAAACTTGTATAAATCTATGAGGAAGAAAAAAATTAAAGCTGATTCTGTTACTTACACTGTGTTGATAAGTGGTTGTTGTAAGATGTCAAAATATGGTGAAGCCCTATCTTTTATGAAAGAAATGATGCATCTAAAACTTCCTTTGACCAAAGAGGTCTACTCTTCTGTCATATGTGCCTACAGCAAACTGGTAAGGACATTGATTAAGATGGATCTCAGTGATGAGAATCCATGAAATTTGAGACTTCTGTTTCTTTTCCCTCACATTTTTCCATGATAATGTTTTAGGGCCAAATTGAAGAAGCAGAATCTACATTTAACTTGATGAAATCATCTGGTTGTTACCCTGATGTGGTTACATACACCTCCATGCTTGATGCCTACAGCGCAGCTGGTAAAATAATTTTTTAATGAATTAAATATTAGGATGTTATTAATATATTAATATATGTATACTGAATAACAATATTTTATGATCAGGGAATTGGGAGAAAGCCTACGCACTCTTTGAAGAAATGGAGGCAAGTGACATCAAGCTAGATACCATTGCCTGTGCAGCTGTAATGAGATCTTTTAATAAAGGTGGTCAACCAGGAAGGGTTCTTAGTCTTGCACAAAGCATGAGAGAAAAAGAAATTCCTTTCACTGATAGCATATTTTTTGAAATGGTATCTGCCTGTAGCATGTAAGTTCAGATTTTATGATATATTTTTCATTTTAAAAGAAGTATTGCGCTAAACTTGCCTTTCCTGTTTTACTTTTCGTGGGCTTTTTTGAAACTTCTAAACTGTCCATTTTACCGTGGGTATATTGCCTCCTATGTTTAGTCTAAATTGAGCTAATTAAGCCTGAAATTAGCTAGTATCTTCCTGATCAAGACATCATGGAACTTTTTCAATCTGATGCTAAATTATCATGCCTACTACTTTTCATGGTTCGAATTCTGTTTGCTGCTTTGATTGGTGTAGATGCTGTAAAAGGGTTTTATTTTAACAACAATTAGGCAGTTTTCATTTTATCCACCGTTTGACACATTATTGTTATTATTGTTTAGCAGAAAATATGTTTCTGCACAATAATATTTAAGAATTTGTCATTTGTTAATTATATTATTGGTGGAACTTGAAGTTGAGCTTGTTGGTGTTATGATGAATTGATACATTTTATCACATTTTTTTCATATATTATGAAATTTGCTACTTTGGAACATATTTACTCGCCAAAGCTCAGAATTTAATGAGAAGAGTGGGCAAGAAACAAAAGGAGAGATGTCTTTGCTCAAATTACATTGGTTTGATTAGCATAATATTTTTTCTTTAGTTAATGTTTTTTACTATTGTGTTCCTATAAAACTGAATGTGTCTCTTTTGCCATAAGATTACAAGATTGGAGAACAGCTGTTGATATGATCAAGTACATAGAGCCCTCACTTCCTGTAATTTCATCCGGGTGTTTGAATCAGTTCCTGCATGCTTTAGGAAAAAGTGGAAAGATTGAAACTATGTTGAAGGTCAGCCAAATATTCTCGTAGAGATATTAATGATATCAAGAACAATAAGTATAATTTCCCACTACATTGATATCTTTTACACTACCTTACTTTTTTATTTTATCTTTCATGTGTGCAGTTATTCTTCAAAATGTTGGCATCGGGTGTTGATGTTAACTTAAACACTTACTCTATTTTATTGAAGAACCTTTTATCATCTGGAAATTGGAGAAAGTATTTAGAGGTATGATCTTGCTCTCTCTCTTTAAGATTAATTTAATACAGAGAAGTTCATATATATAGCTGGCACAAATATTAAGAGTTCTAGCATCTAACTAATTATAGTTGAAAGTTGAAAATATATGGCTTTGATGGAAAAGGAGTGGAAAAGTGTATATTTCATCGAAATAAAATGAATATGATGAGACTAAAATTCCTATTTATACTAAATATCTTTGTGAAATACCAGTGTAGGGCAATTACTACAAAGCCCAACCCAACAACAATGTTAACAGAAAAAAAAACTTCCAACTTTAAAAGAATCCTAATATTCAAATAAATAGTATCGTTTTTTTCCAAAGTGCTTCCAATGCCACACTAGTTCCATGTTTGTGAAGAGTTGTTACAAATCTGGCAATTGTACTAGTTTGTGAAAAGTAGTACGGTAGTACCAGTGAACGAGCAGGATTAGAGGGATGTCCTCTATTCAAAATCTTTCTTTACAGATTAAATAATTATAAGTATTTGTGCTCAAAATTTTAAAAGGAAATTACCCAAAATTCACGACATATTCATAATTAATAAAAAAAAGTTGTAGGTCTTATCAAAACATTCTAGTGAATAGGAACAGAAGAAAGGAAGAGTAAAATAACTCCAAACTAGGAACACCCTAAAAAAATTATAACTTTTTTATTCCAATCCAACAAGTTGCTTTGGAAGTTGACTAACAAGTACTAAATGAACAAAACTATTACCTGAATTAGAACCATCAAAAACTTGTTTTTTTTTTTTTTTCACGACTGTAGATATTTGGCTGTTTAATTTCATTTTGGGTATTTCACGTTGTAATAAACCACATCTGAAAAATACGCAAATCCTGAGCAGGTATTGCAATGGATGGAGGATGCAGGAATTCGTCCATCAAATGAAATGTACCATGATATATCTACGTTTTCACAAAAATGCTGTGGGCACGAAAATGCTGCTGTTATAAAAGAGAGACTTGGTATGAATATTCATGTTGCATTGAGGATTGTTTTTCCTTATGTTCATATGCATGTGCTTTTATTCTCTTAATAGACTCTGCTGTTTGAAGAGGTTTATATTATTTAATTAATTTGTGTGATTTTGCTTAGGCATGTACGAGGATGAGTGTTTTTCTTTAGCGGGAGTGGAGGGGGGGAGACGAGGGTATCAAAATCTGGTTCAATACTAATAGCACAACAATGCTTATCAACTATATTACGATCGGTGCCTGTCATATGCAATTTGAATTCTATTAACTGATGATTCTTTAAAAGACTCAAAAAAGGGTAGATTGAAATTGCTAGCTGGATCTGAAACCATGAATTTGCATAGCCAGATACATTTGAATTTCAATACTCTGGAGCCTCTACTTCATACCTCTGCTTGCAATGTCCTATTTTTCTTGCATCTTGTGTAATAGACAGTTATCCTAGTCAACTTCTACTGTGTACAAGTGATGTAGGTGGGTGCAATCTTAGACTTCTTATTCAAACTGGTTTTTATCAAGGAATTCTTTTTTCAACTTTTTTTGTATGCTCAAAATGGGTAGCAGTTAGACCTCACTGATACTATTTGTGCTCCCACTTACTACCATGTACGTGGAGTAACTTTATGGAACCTAATCCAGAATTGTCAATGGTATGTCTCTGTGATGGGGTTACTTGGAGTTGGTAGATATACCATTTGGTCAAATGCTACAGGTGGGAATTGAATCTAAGCTTTGAATTATGGCAAATGTTTCATTTTACTACCAAATTTAACCCTTCGAACCAGAAGAAAATAATTAGGGTAATCAATTGATATGTTGACTTGATCTAAGTTAACAACAGAAGCCTGAAAATTACACTTAAATTCATCAATAGACATCTTGTACATATCCTATTTTCTTGTTCCACTCTTGGAAAATAAATGTAGCTGCTTTAGGAAGTGATGGTTTCTTTTGCACTTAGAAGGGAATAACACCTTTAATAGCATTTTTTGCTGGTATCATTTTTTGATAAAAAGCCCTGGTGTTTTCTGTCTTATTATCAGCTTTCATGATAGCTGATTGCTCATCTGTTGTTTTAGTAGCTACTTTACTCGGTATAGTTTGTGGGCATTATTTAGAGACTCAGATCATACAATAATCATGGCTATAAACTTGTACAGAATCCTTGAAAAGAAAATCTGAGGATCAAATTTCTACCAGCCGACCAAGTGAAACTCCTGTTCTTAGTTGACCACTGTCATGGAATCACAATTTTTTGGCTTAGCTATGACAAGCAGGTCCAACTGTTGCTGAAGTTCTTCCTCTGAGATTTTGTGAAGATTGAAGTTCGAACTCAATTTGTTGGATCACACGCTACTCTTGTATAAAGATTAGGAAAAATACTAATAACACATTTCATTATTCAATGAAATTTTGATGAAAACTACAAGATCTCATTAAATAAGTGATATTTACTAAAATTTTGTGATATCAATAAAGTTTACTGAGTAATAGAAAAATGTTCAAAAGGGTGTATAAGTGGTGGTGTTCCTAGCCTTTTCCAAAGACATTTTGTTCATTTTAGACTGCACTTTGTAAACAATATTATATCATGTTTTACTCCTGTATATATACTATTAATACGTTTGGACTGGACTGTATCATGTATGCTCCACTGGGATCACTCTTCTGGTTCTTCCTTCATTCCCATATTTTCTTTTCCACTCCCATAACATAAAAGGTGACCAAAGTGCCTTTATCTTTGTCATTTGAAGTTATATACTAAATTATTTAATGTGGAATACTGTTGTGATTACGTAATCCGAAATATTGTTTTGGATTATATAAGTTGAAATATACTTTTGGATTTAGTAATTCATAATTCATAATTATATTTCGGATTCATTAATCTGGGATCATATTCTATATTATTTATTCTGGAACTGTATTTCATATACTTGAGTCTTAGTTTAAAATTTGGAATATTGTACTAGAATATTTTAAATTGTGTAATTTATAAATATTTTAATTTGCGTCATTTAGAATTTTAAATATAATTCTGAATTTTTTTAACGTAGAAGATCGTTTCAGTTTAGAAACATATAATTTGAAAGATGTTTGACATATTTTAAAAGTAGTGAGGACTTTTATTTAGGTAATAGATAAATGTATTTTTCGTAAATGTATTATTAGGAGAACAAAGTGCAGGGTAAATGGAAGAATTGACCCGCTAAATATATGTATAAACTAGAGCTTATCTTCCTCGCCTTAAGGCTTTATTCATGCATCTTTGTGGGTTTGGAAAAGTTTAAAATGTCTGTGCTTTATATTTTTTATTTCCAAAATTTGAAAGTATGTTGTGGATTTTTGTAACTTAGATGTGTATTTTAGGTTATATAACTCAGAATATATTTTTAGATTAGAAAATAGATTCTTAAAATCATTCGTATTTTTGAATTACAAAATCTGAAAACATACCTTGAATTATACGACTAAAATATATATTTGAATTATGTAATTTATAATATATTTTTTATTTAAAAATATTTTTTAAATTGTGTAATCTAAAATATGTTTTTAATCTTGGATTAGCATAATTTAAAATGAATTTTCAATTATGAAGTTTAAAATATTTCCCAATATGAATAATTTACTTTCCAACAGTTATAAAAAGTGTTGAAAAAAAAAAGTATCAGCTCCTAAAAGAAATTGCCTAAACTTGAATAGGATGGGTTAAATACTGCCAGGAGAAGGAAAATTAGGTGGCTTAAAGATTTATAATATTCTTTTAGTTCCTTCTGTTGTAAAATTAAAATTAATATTTATAATATTTTGTGGTTTATATTTTAGTTGGATGATGATAATGTAGGGTCATCATTATCAGGCAACAATACAAATTATTCCTGTTTATGTTTGTTTCTTTATAGCTTTTATGGCAGTTCTTAGGAATCCAAGAGTAAGTAGGCCTTAGCTTCCTGTCAAATAGAGCTTTCAGCAGCTTAATTACTCAGTTCCACCTGTGAAGGACCCCAACCAAGGGAGATTGGTTTATTGTACTGCTGGATTCCTGAAACCAATGATACATTTTGATAGGAAGCTAAAACCTACATACTCTACTATGTCTGTAATCTACCATTTAAAATGTAAAAAAGATAATCACAAACATGAACATTTTTCATCATTGATAAGTAAAGAGGACTACACAATGCTCTTTGCATATATAAAGTCAATATGGGAGTGCTACACTGTCATTGATACCAGATAGCACAATAGATCTTAAAGGAAATAATGGTTGAGAATTAAGAAGGTTTTATTCATTTGAGGGTAGAATGGCTTTAAAGGAGGTAACTTCAAATTTGTATATTTTCTATTTATATAATTTTTTCTTCTGGATAAAAAAACCTAAGATATACAGTAACTAAATGATGATAGTTCAAAGTGTCTAATTTAAAAAAAAAGTAATGTATAAATTAAATATTATTTTTAATATTATCCTATAAAATTCTTAAACCACTTAAACTTTTTTTCAGGTTATTTTCATTTCAAGTTGTGAGGATTTTCAAAATAATCGTCACCGTCTTTTTTAGAAAACTGATATTTTGACAAAAACTATACAATTATTACAATATAATTATATTTGTTAGACATTTTTCTTTTTAATTAGACTCTGGCCTTCTTATAGATAAAGAATAAGAGCATTTGCATATGAGGCTTTGTTGTCGTGAAATAAGACTTGTTTTACTTAATCTGTTTTTACAATAAATTTTAGGTTATTTCTTTGTCTATGCCTGTGGTTTCTTTATGCACTTTTAAATTGTTCATGTTTTAGATTTTTATTATAAAATTTAAAAATATATTATAAATTCTTCAATTCAAGAAAATATATCTAAATTGTACGACCTATTACACATTTCATAAACATATTATAAAAATATAATATTTTTTTATGCAGCATACATTTTGAAATTGTTCAATGTAAAATAGTTCTGACACACAAAATAATTAGAAAACCAGTTGGCCTGTTCTGACCACAGCCTTGAATTAGTTCAATTTAAGAGCTCTGTGATGATATATGAAGGTGATGATAAAATTAGAAATATGTTACTAAAAAGAAGAATACGGTTTGAGTTATAATTTAATGGCGATTTTACTGCTTTATCCGTGTGCCAAGGTTATGAAAAGAAAAGGTGTCTGTAAAAAGTTAAAAACAATTGCTGAGATGTTGGAACATGGCACCACAAAAGGATAAAGTCATCACCATCACCATGTGATTCTTCTAAATCCATCAAACCGTTAACTAAAGTTTTTGCATGCAATCATACAGCATCTTCAACATTTAGGGTTTGTCAAAAGTGGTCAAAATTATTCTTCAAGTAATAATCAAACTGAATCATTTTCTGAAATTTCTGATCAACTGCTACTTTGTGTCCACTACATTTTATTTTTCCAATCACTTCACTCATACACAAACATGCATAAGTTGATCTCAGATTATGGAAAACTCAATGCATTTTATTATTTCTTCTATAATGTTTCATTATCAATTTCTTAATCATTTTTCCTAGGGTAAATGATACTAAAATTAATTCTATTTTTAGTTTATTACACTGTTTTTTTATTAAATTTAACTTTAGTACGTTGTTAATGCAATATTCTCTTTTTGACATATTGTTAATGCATATCTCATTGACATATTTACACTTTTTTTTTAGTGAATATATAATATATTTATTCAATATGTTGGCTATGCATTGATGAGTGATACTGTGAAAAGGTTTTACAATATTAAAACCAATTTTGAAATAAAATGACAATATTCTTTATTTTGATTATTATATATTTTTTAGCGGCTACCTTTTTTTACATTTTTTATTGATGAACAAATGGTTTAAAAACATAAATAAAAATTTTTATGACAAAAATTATTATAAAAAATTCAGCATATGTTTTTAAATATTTTTAAAATATTTCATAGTGTATATATAATATTCTTTTTCAAAATAATTTTACAACTTTATCACAAGTTACTTTCACTCTGGGCTTCTTTCAACCTACCCACTGAATTTCAAATTTGGTTAATCTTCAATTATCTTCTCTAAATTTATTGGGAGCGTGTTCTATTTTGTTCTTTCTTTTTGTAATTTTCAAACATGTTACTTCTTAGCTACCAAACTGTCTTTATCTTTTCTTTTTCTATTTTCAAAATTTGAGATACTTGCTAAGAAGAAAAAAGGAAACTTCCTAAGAGATTTTCTGATTTTTTAAAAGGAAATTTCCAAAAAATTTGAATTCTTTTATAGTTATACATTATCTCAAACAAATTATTAGTTAGTCCTATTGAAATCTTAAACATTTGAATGTCTGTTTACTTGTTTAAATGATCTCAAATTACACACAATTCTAACAAATATTCTTTGTTTCTCAATTAAAAAACAATTAATTTACTCTTTGTCTACATGTCCTAGCTCTTGTTATTTCTTAAAAACATAGCACCACCCTTTTATTTCATTTATCCACGAAAATTTTGGTTAGAGGTGATCTAAGGTTTCAATCAACTTATTTACTCAACCAACTAAACCCAATCAAAGGTTTTTTTTTTATTGGTTTGGTTGTTTGATTATATATATATATATATATATATATATTTATTTGTCCATTTAAGTATTGATCTCATTTTTCATTACACTTGTTTAAAATTGTCCTTTAATCTAGTTTCTTTATTGTAAAACCATAACCCAACTTTGTATCAAGAATATTCAACCAATTGTTGATGATGGTAAGCATTTGAATTAGAATAGGAAGAAGAGTGGAAAAAAAAAGGGACATAAGGTTAGAGCAATTTATTTATACATTAAAAGTGTACTCTACTCAACTAAAATAAAATTATTTGTGTCGCTTACTTCGAAAAAGAAGAAAAAAAATTATTATATCAATTTAACTTAATTTGATTCGCATACAAATGTTGCTAACACCAACAAATTGTTAAGGTAGATTGAGTGAAAAGCTATTAACAAAAACTAACTACAAAAAGAATACAAAGAAGTGGTTTGAATTAGGTGAGGAAAAAGAAATACAAAGAAGTGGTTTGAATTAGGTGAAAAAGAAAAGGAATAAGTATAATTTTTTGTTATTAGTAATTTAATTTAATTTATTATTTAATATTTTAAATCATTATTATTATTATAAAAAAATTATTATAATTAGTTATGATAATTTCTCACATTTTTTTCTTTATTTATATATAAAAATATGTGATCATTCTCTTCATACATTTTACTTTTTACATCTTTGATAAGAAAGAACAACCTTGTCCAACTTTCTTCTGCATCTATAGCTTGAAACGAATTATACAGAAATATACTTAAAAATAAAATTGAAGATTTATTTCCTTAAAATTAGAGATAACAAATTTAAATATCTAAATAAGATCTTTGTTTGATGAATATTTGATTGAAAATAATTTAAATAACAATTATTTACGCTATTGTTATCTATTGTATATAATTATGTAGTAT
>Ga0123340_1001712_pt1 | contig 18715 bp, 10 predicted proteins | sample SirMexnodulemix_FD_89961 | JGI IMG/M metagenome (GOLD analysis project Ga0123340, IMG submission 89961) | Root nodule microbial communities of legume samples collected from Mexico - Siratro Mexico nodule mix | ecosystem: Host-associated > Plants > Roots > Nodule | place: Mexico: Nepantla... | reverse complement strand
TTATTATTATTATTATTATTATTATTATTGTTATTGTTATTATTATTATTATTATTATTATTATCATTATCATTTGTGATCGAATCAGTGATCAAATTATTATTATTGTTATTATTATTATTATTCTTGTTGTTGTTATTGTTGTTATTATTATTATTATTATTATTATTATTATTATTATTATTATTATTCTTACTTTTATTACTATTATTATCATATGTGATCAAATCAGTGACCGAATTTGTAATCGAAATATTACGAAGCATATTTGCAATTTGAAAAATTAGCTCATTGGTAATGGTTGATGAGTTTTTCTGGTTTGATTCATTTTGTTTCCAATTTCATCATTTGAAAATGACATTTTTGGTTTTTTTTTTTGTATTTTTCGGTTGTGAGGGGTAATGGAACAATGATGTTGATTTCTTAGTTCTGAGGATCTAACACCGCTCTGGTATTGAGGGTTACAAAATGTTAGACAAGAATATGATAACTATGAACAAAAATGAATAAATAATATGATAACATGGAAGAAGGTTTTTCTTGAATTCTATTTTTTGTTTACAGTAGCTCACTTAATATAAAATTCTAGGGAACTAAATATAGAAATTATTCTAAATAGATACATTTGATATTATATAATATTCTACTGATATTCTCTTATACTCCTTTGATTATCTCTGATATTCTTACTGATATTTCTTTGATTATCTCTTGTTAGCACCATAGCTAAGCATGTGATTTAATGAAGACAATAAAGAGTATAGCTTGATGGAGTGTTAGACTACGCCAAGCACGGATTGATTGGAAGATCTGTTAGAGTTTACTGGACCAGATGTGATCAAGAGAAGATATGCTTGAGCCACTTGGAGTTGTTGTGGTTTCGGTCATAGGTTCCTAAACTTGGGTAGATGTGTTTGTGAGCTTGGTACTCAACCATTAGTGATATTGATCATTACTCTTGAAGAGGCTCAAGATTCATGTGTTTTAAAAAATGGTTTTATCAATATTAACATGGTTTTGAGAAAAAGAACCTAAACTGATTTTTGCTGAAAAAGATTTTTTAATCAATTGAATTTTTAAAACAATCGATTGGATGTGCAGTTATTTTTGTTACTACTGGAATCTTTGACTGAGTCAACTAACGGTCAATTCAATCGATTGAATGGTTTGATCAATTAATTGAACCAGTGACAACTAAGCTGTTTTAAATCAGAATTGACTATAAAAAGGAATTGTCTCTATCATTTTCATAACTTTGAGATTTCTAAAACATATGTTTGAGAATTCCTAAGAGATCATAAATGCCCTTTTTGTACAAACTATTTTCAAATTGATTTACACACAAGAAATCATAAAGATCTACTTGAGTGAGGATCAACTGCTTTGGTTCTGCACCAGAGCTAAGTCTTCCATACTTGATCTCAATCGATTTTGTATTGTGTATAGTGTGGTTGATTGACTTGAATTGTATTCTATTCTTATTGTATTCAATTATTGGAGTGTAATTGGGCAGTGCAGTGAGTTTTTGTATTGGTGTAACACTAGCTGAAGGGTTCAGTGTGGTGGGTTTACTGCTTGGAGCAGTAAGTACTACGGGAAGTAGTGTGTAACTTGTTGGGAGCAAGGGTGTAAAACTGATCTTGGATCATTTTAGAGGAAATTTTTGCTGGTTTGGCAAAAGACTGGACGTAGCCCTTGTGGAAGGGTGAACCAGGAGAAAAATTATGTGTTCTTGCTTTTCTCCCTACTCTTCTCGATATAATTTCAATTAACTGGATTAAAATATAATCATCTTGTTGATTGTATTATGATTCTTGGAGAGTTCAGTAAATTGTTTGATTGAATCTGTAATACTTCCGGTGTATATATCTTCTGATACATTTTGATTCAAACAATTGTATTCTGAGAATCTGTTTACCGAATTGTTTACTGGACAGTCCAGAACTGTGCAGTTAATTGATTTTATAAAGATAATTCATTCTCATTCTTAAATCACTTTCCAATTTTGCAAAAATTTTTAAAGTTCAATTCACCCCCCTCTTGAACTCGGTCCAACCTATTGTTTACATCTCTGATATTCTACTTATTAGTTTCTCTGGTAATAATATTCTAACATTATTCTTCTGTAAACCTGTGGAGGAACTGGTGGATGGAGGCATCAAAGTGGTGGAGGAATTGTCAAATGGAACTTAGGATGGAGGAGACAAAGATTCGAATTGGAGAAACAACTTGAGAAACAAATGTTGCTTATGATATCAAATATACAGTGGTATAGAGAGGGACAAGATAGTTTGGTATAGATTGGGGAGGAACAATAGGAGTATATGGTTCAGTTGAGCTATACTCCTAAACCATGAGGAAGAGTTGGAAAATCTTGAGTTATTTTGAGATATTTGAAGTATTAAGGTAGCCCCGGTAGCGCTGGTGCGCGTTTGGATATTATTGTTAGATAGACTGCCCACTAAGGATAACTTGATTAGAAGGGGACCGCAGTTGGGAAGTACTCAGTGTCCAATGTGTCAGGAATGTGACAAAAGTGCTCAACATCTCTTCAATACCTGTAAGGTGGTACAAAGAGTATGGAATTCTTGTGACAGGTGGGTTGGTAATGTTTTAGTTAAGCACGAGTCTTTATTTGTTCACTTTGAGAGTTTTTGTCTTTTGTATCTCAGGCCTAATGTGAATAGGATTTGGAAAGGCATGTGGGTGACCATAAATACTGAGATATGAAATCATAGGAATAAGGTGATATTTAATAATGATGTAGTAGATACTGAAGAAATCTTTTGCATGGTCCAATTCAAGGCTTTTGGACATGGCTAAAGCATAAAATGTCCAGAAACTCCTTCTTTTACACGGATTGATGCTTTGCGCCGGTTAATTGTTTAGGGTCCATTGTGTAACAAAGATACAATTATCAAGAGGGAGTTGAAAATATGTAATCCAATAGGTATAGAAGCATAGGCTTATTAATTTCAGTTTTATTAAAATCTATCCTAAATTTACTTCAAACGATTTCAGTTTTCTTATGATAAAAAGGACAACTGACCTTTTTGTAATAATGAAAGTTCAGACTGGATGTAATATCCTGAATGTGGGAAGGGATATTATTTAGTAGTACATTCGGTAACTCCTTCCTTATGTTTTAGGGTAGATTCAGAATATACAAGAGTATTAGGTAATGCTTACTAAGAATATGAAAACTCCATCTAGACACTTCATCAACATTCATTAAATTTTCTCTAGTTCTATTTTTCTTTACATATTAGAATATAACACCTGTAAAATCTTTTGGATGTCATTTAGTATTTTATGTATATCCTTTTGTATTAATGACAAGAAATTACCTGCCACTAACACCAAGAGAGGTAAAAGAAACAAGCTCAAAGTACTGCTGCAAAATATCTATTACTTTCATAAAGTTTAATCTAAGACATTCAATTACTTAAAGAATAAAAAATATTTAAAATTAGATTGGATGCCTGATATAACTAATTAGTCTTATATGAAAATCAATTCAACAATTTTTGTTATATTTAATTGTTAAAATTTCATACAAAGGTTTTCATACTTTTTTTTTCGTAGTACATAGTTTAAAATTGAAAATAACTTTGCTTTTAAAAACTATTTTAAAAAATTATAACAAATCAAGGTTTCTTTAAAATGAATTAAACAGAAAATTTTACTAAAACACTTTCGCTTGAAAAAATTATGTTGATCCATAAATGAGAGAATATTTCGGGTCTTGTTAAATAAGGAACTTGAAATGAATATATAAGACATAAACTCTTAGGCAACGAAAATGACATTATTCTGTATCAGCTTGATAAAAAATTTTCTTTTAAAAAAAATATGAATGTATCAATCCTATTCAATCATTGACATAGCCCCTTAACACATGAATAGATTGAAACAAAGTTTTTTTTTATAGGGAATCAAAAGGAAGAATAAATTGTTGGGATCAATAAAAAAATCTGCATATGTGATAGATATGAAAATAAGAAAAATAGGTGTGACTGCCGCTAATTGGTCATTTAATATACAAGTCATCACTTAACATATAGAAAGCAAAAATTAGAATTTTATTGAGAACTAATAAGTGTCAATTTTACTTGTTAATATGTCCTTAAGGTACTTATTTTCACAATCTTTAAAAAAGAAATATTTTAAGAGCTCCCAACTTTAGAGTCTATTACGATATTATATTGTATAATTAAACACTCTCCAAGTTAATTAAGGGAGTTCAAATATACTTTTTGGGAGCATGCGAGAGAATCTAGAAGAAAGGCACAATATCAGGGCCAATTCGTTGAGTAGTCTCTGGTTCACTCAGTGAATGAAGGAAAATTAAGAAAAACAACTTTCCAGCGTTCCATCAAATTAAGAATTAATATCTGTTCATTCAGCAGATTGTCCAAGCTTGATGAATAAGGTCTCCTCACCCTAAAGAATACTCAATCCACTAATGGTTCCTAATGGATATGTAGTTAAATTCTGCATCCCCTATTTTATACTTGAAAGAAAGAAAATGATAGACAAGACCTCAGGAAAGAAATAAAGCTCGAGAAGTGGAAGATGTTAAGAAAAGGATGATAAAAATAATGAGGCATTAAACTATCTCTCTCAAGTTAAAGATTTCATGCTAAATAAAAAAATTGAATTAATTATCCTTTATTAACATATATTGTCTTACGTTTATAGTGTGTTGAACAAATTTACAACTTACATATTATCGTAGAAAGTTATACTTGATAACAACAAGGAAAACATATCACAAGATCTATATAACTATCTAAGGATAAGAAAACCTAATCAACAACTATTCCTATTAAGGATAAGGAAAACCTAATCAACAACTATTCCTATCAATCGTATTTAGTAAGAAGCACAATCTAATTTAAGCTAAATGGTTAAAAAGCGTCCAACATGCTTATCCTTTACATATAGAACCTAATAAATTCATCAACAATTATACACACTCTTCATAAAAAGAAATATAAAAAAAATAAAATTAAGCACTTACAATGAAGTATATAAAAGGAAACGAAGGCTAATGCTTCAATGTTTTATTGAAAATTGTTCTTACAAGTTCACTCCATTAACGACGATGAGGCATCTACATCTATATATAACCATTTTCTTGAATGGTTCAAGAGCTATGTTAGTGTAATGTCAACCTCTAGTTATTTTTATTTCATAAGTATCCCAAAAAATACTTCTAATGGTTTTTATCACTACAACATAGGTTCATGGGATGAGGGACCCAAACTTGGTGGCACTAGCTTGGGGATCAAATTAAAAGACAACATCATAGAACATCTACTATGTCAATGCATATAACTTTCATACAAGGTATGAAGTGATAGAAAGACAACAACCAACACTTATTCATCATATTTATGATTTTAAGTATGTTGGCCTCACTAAGAAGATCTTCATTTTTTATTACAAATGGTTTGATCCTATAATGGATGTTGGGACCATATTTCATTCACTGTGTACTATTATTGAAGTCTGCTTAAGTGGAATATATGCTCTTTATGATTTGTTCATCCTTCCAGAAAAGGTCATACAAGTTTTTATGTGACTTGCCCAACCATACGTAACAACCTTCGTGGGTGGTACGTCACAATCAAAACAAAACCTAAAGGACGTGTTCAAGTTGACAAAATCAAAGATGAATTACCATATCAAGCTGATGAGATACCTAATATCTTATTATCAATAGGCATTCAACAATTACAAGGCTTAATTAACACCTAGTTGTTGAAATACTTTATCATCATGATGTTGAATCGCTTTTTCATGAGTGATAAAGATCTAGAAAAAATCATCACAGAACAAAATTAATATGTTTTCAGCTCGGGGTGGAGGATTGTATTCAACAGGCCGTAAATCACCTTTAGATATTGCACTGGACTTGGTAAGTATTGATAATTACTTAGTAGATCTATTTTAATTCATTTCGCTATTACATAAAATTTCTAATTGTACAAATTTTACTAGGAACGTAAATATGGTTATCCGGTTAAACTTGATGAACTCTTTATGGCCACTCACACCAACAAGAAGGATGATTGAATTAATACTAGAGCTTATGAGACTTATGTAAGTTATTTGTTTAATTTTTTCTTAATTTCTTTATAATTTGATTTAATTTTTCTAACATTTTGATCTCTTAATCATTGTGTAGGAAAACTATCATAAGTGCTTGAAGGCCATAGAAGCTGACAATTCTTAAGGTTCAATCATTGATGTCCGCCATCTAAATGCAACAAAAGTTTTAGGCTTGGAAGGAGGCTACAGGAGGACAGAGTAGAGGTCGAGCATATGACATAACAGATTTGGCTGGTAACTTCCATAATATATTGAGTGTCTTTCCTCACTCAACCCTCCTTGATTGCCTCTTCTACAACATATTGTGATTAATCCTTTGAAAATGAGCAACTTCTACCGATGTCCTGAAAGCAAGGCAAACAACTATGATGGTGCGTCATGACGCTCAACTGGCAAAAGAAAAGGTTACAGAGTTGGAGGACGTCATGAAGATGATGCAGAGCAACTCACCTTGATGATCGACAATGTGTCTATGAGATACCAGTAAGTCCACCCCGACTAAGCTGAAGACCATAATGACTAACCTCTTCATTAAAATTTATCACAAATTGTAAGTTTCTTATTTAAAACTATTCTTATGTATTTAATGTTCTATGTACTGCAATAATTTTTTCCATTTTCAAAGACACACTTAGTGGATGATTCTAAACCACATGAGAGGCTTCTCATATTTTCTTTTCAGTTAAATGTTGTAAATACTCGTACATTTAAACTCTTTTTCATGTAATTATACACTTTCTTTAACTATCACTCAATCTTGCTTCTACATTTACAATTATATATTTTGCACCATATTACTTCAATCAAGATTTTTATTCCTTATTTCTATTCCTTAAAGGTCTATGTTGAAACTTATTTCTATTCCTTTTAGGGTTATGTTGAAAATCAAAAATCTTGGTTTGAAATGTGATTGCAAGAGGTTTTATGCGTTTTAAAAACATTTTTTTCCATGAATTTATTAAATGTTGATTTTTGTGTGCTGTCGCACCCCCTCTCAGAAGTATTTTTTTTAATGCCAATTTACGTTAGTCAAACTGATAAATAATAATTACAATTAAAAATAACTCACTATGCATCGACTATACCGATGCAAAACCTACTCAAAAATTAAAATAAAAAAAGTATCATGGGTCAACCAATAAATTAAAACGAATTAAAAAGTTATTTTTTTATTATTTGGCCTTTCCGATACTAGTAATTTTCTTTTCCTTTTAAAAAAAAATTTACATCGTCGACGCCGATACTACTCCTGTGTAATATTATAATATATTTTTTTCCAAGCTTAGCGTAGCCGATACTTCATTTTTATTGTTGTCCTGACCAAAATAATATTAAAAATATTATATATTTGAGACCCTTCACAATCAGCTTGACTCACGTTATTTGTGCTGAATGCTGGTCAACGCTGTAGCTTCAATTAATGTTTCGTTAGGTCATAGTCGACGCAATGCGGACAATTTTATATTTGCTTTCATCTATTTGTGTCTGATTTTTGTTGACGTTAATAAGTGTTTTGCTGTTCAATATGAAAGAAATTAAAGTTTTGTGGACCGTTGCTTTAAGAAAGATTCAATTATTCATTTCTGGTAGTGCGTTACCCTTTTCGTTGGGGTTAAGACCCAATAAAATTGACGTCTCAGTTTTTGAAAATGAATTGGTTTTCACTTTTTCAGTAGTGTAAGCAACTATCATCAATGTAACACCGAATAATCCACTTTTCACTACTTTGAATAAAGAGAAATTGATCTTTTGTGATGTTAAGGAAAGGTTATGAACCTTTGAAAAGAAACATTGTTATTTTGCCCAAAACAATGCATGATCCAAACTTTAGCATGTTTCATAGTGAAAATAACTATAGCAGACTGCTTCAAAGCATGGCTAATATTCGTGCAGTTCACTGTTTTGATATATATATATATATATAATTTTAAGTATATCAACATTTTAATTAACATTTATGTAACCTAAATAAAAAAGAATCAATACCACTAAAAAGGAGATCCTGTATGGTTGCCCACACCCTACCTCAAGGCAACTACATAAAAAATTTATGTCTAACTTCTATTATGTATAACTTTTGGCTCTTTCACCAAAAAAATAATAGTTTATACCCTCAGATGTTTTTTGTGAGTTGTTGGAGGGACGGGCTAAAAATCAAACAAACATTTCTAAACTGGTAAATCACAGGTCAATTTGTTTTTAATTCAGTACATAAATATTTAGGTAGAAGCAGTCATTTCTGCTGTAGAAGCAGTAATTTCTACTGTAGAACTACTACACATTTCTAAGGAAGATAAATTCTTAGTATACATATACCTTTGAACATAGAATGCTGGCCTTTGAGGTAAGGACACTACTTCATTCTTGCTTGTCAACATTGTTATAATGTCACACATTGGGGGTCGATCATTTGCATAACGTTCAACACATAAGAGACCAATATGAATACACCTATGCACTTCCTCGTGATCAAATAGATCATTTAATGATGGATCCACTAATTCAAAATACTTCTCATCTTTCCATAATTCCCATACCTGTAAGTATTTATTCAAATTATATATAAATAATATCATGCCAAAAACAAACTTACCAAAGCTAATTTTCCATACATGTCCAACTAGATTCAAAGGGAGCTCATCATCATAGAAACTAGTGTTTTTTCTTCCAGTAATTATTTCAAGCAACAACACTCCAAAGCTATACACATCGGACTTCGTAGAAAACGTTCCTTCCATAGCATATTCTAGACACATATAACCACTGCAAGAAATATTATACGAAAAAATAAATTTTATTTAAACATTAATGTAATATAAATGCAACAAAGTTTAGAAAACTTACTATGTCCCAACAACCCTGTTGGTATTTGATATTAAGTCTTGGTGGGTAAACATTCTAGTCATTCCAAAATCTGAAATTTTTAGATTCATATTTTTATCAAGAAGAATGTTACTAGCTTTCAAGTCTCTAGGAATGATTTTAAGTCTTGAATACTTGTGAAGATACAATAATCCTTGAGCAATTCCTTGTATTATGTTGAAGCGCTTATTCCAACCTAGTAATTTGCTTCTTGCACCATCTACCCCATAGTCACATGTTGATGTGCGTTAAAATGTATAGCATATAAATTTAAAAAGCAAATATGACTTATCTTCATGATGTTCTACCTATGAAAATTGAGTAATTATTGTGAATCTATCATCAACAACAATGACAGTTAAGAAAGATCAATGTTCACTTACATATGTGTTTGGATAGATGCATAATAATGAAAACAAGTTTTATCCCTTTGACATCCTAAACAACACATATTGGATAATCATCAACACATTCCTCACCGAAAAGATAGAAATCCAAGCTCTTGTTCGGCATATACTCGTAAATTAGAATCTTCTCTTTTTCATGAATGCAACAACCAAGTAGTTGAACAAGATTCATGTGCTGAAGTTCACATATAAGTGTTAGTTCGTTTTTAAACTCAACAATTCCTTCTGCAGAACTTCTTGAAAGTCTTTTTATAGCAACCTCCTCTCCTGTTGGCAAAGTTCCCTAATGAAATGAGAACAAAAAGGTCATAGTCCTCCCAAACAAAGTTACCAACACATAATTTCGTAGTTTCAATCACCTTATAAACTGGTCCAAACCCTCCCTGTCCTAACTTATTCTCTGATGAAAACCCATTTGTGGCTGCCACAACCAATGTATAATCGAATACTTTTAAACCGTGTCCCTTATTCAAATCATTTCCAAAATCTTCGATTAGTGATAAATTCATCGCCATTTCTTTCCTTTTCTTCTCTGTTCAGATGAAAATGAAAAATATTAAAATATAGAAAAGTGATCAAAAGATTGTGTTTAACAATGACTTTGAAGTATGTAATTACCTTGGAGCACACGTTTTCGTTTCTTTATGGCTAGGCATACAACGAATGCGCATATTATCAGTGAGGTAGTTGCTATTCCTATACTTATCCATATCCACCTTTTTGTACCTGCACAGAATGACTAAAACTTTTCTATGTATCAATTATTAATTTGATGACTTTATAATATTTTTCAGTGCCGTTGCTAAGTCTTGTAGGCAATGACTGCTTTGTGTTTCAATTTGGAGATCAAAAACTGAAAAAATAAGAAAATTTTTTAGTGTCGTTCCCTATTTGTTATATGATATATATGAGTGGCCAAAGTAACATTTTCTGTCCTTCATATGTGCCTTAGATATGTAATCGGTTAACAAACTTTTTACAGGTTAAAAATGAAACGTTGGTTACATTCATTATTCCTTTAGTTTGGACATTGTGCAACTTTTTTAGGGTATGATAGGAATCATTAGAAATGAAACTTCTTTTCCGTAAAAGAAAAAAAAAATGAAATGAAGTTGGCATTAGACCTACCGTGATGATGAGGAATTACGTTCCCTTTGTTCTCCAGTACGTAAAAGTCTCTACCCGAAACAGTGCTGTCAACTATATAATATTTCGATGAATTCCAATGATAGAGTGCACATCCAGTTCCATCATCATAGCCTTCATAGAATCCATCGCAATTACAATCGCTCCAGCAAGCAGCCTCACAATCACTGTAACTCATATTCTGATTATAGTCATAGGTTACATTTTCATAATTATAGTGAAGACTCTTTCTGGTAAACACATCACCAGGACTCCTGCACTTAGGTATATCCTGCCATCTTTGGCACCCTCCTTCTGTGTTGTTATATCCATAACACAGATCAGCCCTTGCAACATATCCTTCTGTTGTATTATAGGATAACCGTCCAGTGTTCGATAGCTACCACCAATTTGTGAGGTTTTCATTTGAAGATGTGAAAGAGAAGGAGTCTTCATCCCCATTGGAGACTATGGTGTACTTCAACACGGCTTGTGCATCTTCTGGAATGTGCTCAAATCTATTGTTCCTCACTTTTCCACTTTTCCAACAAACTTTTCCTCTTCTCCTTATCATCAATTCTTGTCCCCTCGGTTCCCATTCAAGACTAAAGGCACCTGGACTCGCACGCTTATCGGTCAACTTCGAAATAAGTAACGAACGATGACCTGTTTTGTGATTAATTCCTAACTTCATGGTGGGGATCAAAGTATGAGTGGGATAATCAAAACTCTGCCACAAGAGAGTGTTAGTCCCATTGGGATGAAGATGTTGAAGCACAAAGTTGCCTGTGTCCAACAAAGTGGCCAGTGTTATTGATAGGTTTTTTTTTTTTTTCAACAGCAAAGAATTAATAAAATAAAAGAAACACTTAAGGGGTGTTCCAACTCTTGTACAACACACTCTAGCCAAGATTAAGTGCCGCACTTACCAAAACATAAATTCATACAGAAGGACCTTATACTAAACAGATCAAAATCCATGAACTAGGGCACCTAAAACAAAGCATAACCAGTAACTAGGAGGAAGACTACATAATAAAACAGACACATACAAACCACGGACAAACAGGGAGGGAACCACCCAACCATACCTCAAGAGTTGCTAAGCCAGTGATTGAAGGCACTGCACCGGAGAGAGAATCCAGTCTGAATAAGAAAATGTGGTTCTCTTCATCTTGTACTTAGCCCATAACAACCCTTAAGTTGAGCTAGACTAAAGATTTCAACATCATCCACAACCCCACCCTTGAAAACCACCTTATTTCTGTGACTCCATACTTCCAAAACAATAGCTACGCACATCCCTTTCCATACTCTATTAGCGCTTTGCTTTTCGCCCAATAAACACAAACTCTGAAAATTAACAAGAGTGGCCTGGTGTCTGACACCCACCTTCCCAATCCACCTATCACACAGGTCCCACACTTGTTGAACCACAAAACAAGTATTAAACAAGTGATTGTTGGATTCAACATCATCCTGGCACAGAGGACAAAGCGGATTTGCCAACTGAACTCCCCTTCGACCTAAGTTAAGTCTAGTTGGCAATCTATCCAAAAGTATCCTCCACGCACTCACAATCGCTGAAGGGGCAGCGCTTAAGCTCCACAACAACTTAAACGACTCTGAAGACTGCATAGAGTACTCACCGTTCAAGATGTTATAGCCAGATCTGACAGAATACTCCTGGGTATCCTCACCCACCCACACCAGCCTATCTTCTCTCCTATCATCCCACAAGACATTAGAGATCAAGGTCAACAACTGTTCTTCAAGGTGTTTTTCCCAATCAAACCTCTCTCTACGCCAACAAAGGTTCCACTTTGTGTGTTATTGATAGGATGAGGAGGAGAATACAGAATAACAGGTTTTTTAAGAGATCCAGATTCTATTTTCAGCACCCCAGAGAAGTTTAGGGATATAACTGCATCACGCTCGTCGACAGGTTCTTCTCTATTACCGTACCAAACTATAGCATTCTCATATATTATTACTAAGTAAGTAAAAGATAAGCTATTTGAAAACCTTAAATATTGCAGAATATATTTGCGACTCTTTGAATATAGTTCTGAAGAGGAGTTGAGTTATGATCGGGCTTTAAACTGTCATCCGCTGCATGAACATGGATAGAAGTAGTCCACCACAGCCACAAGTGCATCAAAGCAAGCAGTAATTTGTGTAGGATAAGCCTCATTGGATGCTTCAAATATAGGGAGACTAATCTTCAAGAGGGTGCTTTGCCAAGGAAGAGAGTGTGATGCTATGTGGTAACTTGAAATAATATATAGGTACTTTTTAAGTGCAATGTTTTGTTACAATGTTGTCTTGTAAAATAGTAGACATAAGTAAGAGCAGACCAATAATTGAAGACATTGGCTATCAACTGAATCTAATTGTACAAAACAACCTTTGAGTATATTTTTTAAGTCTATACAAATAAAGAGTGAAGTATTAGATGATAGAAATTACAAAATAAATATTCTGAATAATGAATTTAGCCATCATGTTCAATTATTGAGAGTCGTAATCCAATAAAAGAGTCACATACCTGAAGCCATGGATGAATATTGAATACTCAATAGGTTATGATATTCCTCAACCAAAATCTTCCTTATTCGAGTGACTCTCTTTTGAAGGGGTTATAGACTATAAAGTTTGTGATTTTGGTATTTTGGGGACCAACCTTTTACCTCTTTTTTATTCTAATAACCTTTTAGAAAACGAGGATTTAATATGAGAAATTAAAGAGGTCATTAAAACTATCTTAAATGATTCATTAAAACCATGTTAATGACGAATGATTTCAAAGATTAAGAAAATCAACAACTCATATGATTATATAAATAAATAGCCTATAATTAGACTAAGAAAATATAATTTCCTAACAATCTCTCACTTTGGGCTATATATATTGTCCTGAAATAATCATATCACAAAATAAACTATAAGTGCACATGTTGAATGTTGTTTGTCCTTAACTACTTAAACAATCTGGTCCATCTCATATTCAAATAATGGAATTACCGCGGCTTTCATCACATTAAATTCGCAACTGAACCACGATGATTACCATACTGATATACTCAATTGATAAGTACTAATTTTGAATGTTTTTATACATGAGAAATATTGAGTACTTGTGGGTTTAAATGTTATTTAAAATAGTAATTACTCCAAATTTTAGAGTTTTTGGATTTAAATTTATGTTTTGAGTCCTGAGTTAAAGGAAATCATTTAATCTCAATTATTGTTAAATTTCAAGTATAAAAGAATGAAGAAAATGATAGATTGGAAGATTCATGAAGAAAAGAAATAAAAAGTTTAAAATAGAAAAAAAGTCCAAGAGAAAAGTCACTTAACTTAGGCCCAAAACCAAGTTTAAAAGGAGATTTTTAGAGTTTTGGGAGGCATCAAGACATAGACGACGGGGGCAGACGACTAGAATCAAGATTCTCTTCTTCTCTTGTAATCTTCCTCATTGGTTTGTAATGACTGCCATGGGTAGCTAAATCTTCATATCTTGGGATTGAATGTAATCTTTTCGAAACTCATTTGTATTTTGGGATCTCGATTTGCAATATTCAGTTTCTATTCATATTTGGTATTTCCATCTCATTCTTCATGCTTGATTTTATATTCTTTATAGAATCTTATTTTTAATTCTTGAAGCTGCTGGAAAGTGATTTTAAGTTTATGACCTAGAGGAGAATAAGTAATAATTTGGGATTCTAGGAATATGGTTCCGACATATTGTATGCAAAACATCTTCTTTAAATGCTGGATAACCGATTAGATAGCAGAGGAATCTACAACTAGGAAGTTTTCTTATGAATCTCAGGTTTAAAGAATCAATCTGGGTGATTTTTGTATGTGCATCGAAACTGAATAGTTACCGTTGTTATATTTCACGATTTGTTAAAGTACGAATGAGTAAGATTAGATGAGTTCAATCCCAGGGTGTTTCTCTAATCATTTCAGAATATTTTTACTGCTTTATTAACTTTATTAAGTTGCATGTTCGTAGTACTTGTTAGTCAAATCAAACCTCCATTTAAAACTGAATTTGCTTATTGAGTAGTGTCGCTGAAATTCTAAAACAGAATTGTTCCATAAGGAATCGACATCTTTACTTAACTCACTATATTACTTGTGACTCGGTACACTTGCCGAATAAAGTCTTAACATCAATGACATAGATCAAGTTTGAATGAGTAACATGGAAATCACATGAAATTTGATCTCATGCATGTCTATTTCCAACTGGTCCAACTTTACTTCAACATGGAAATCAACATGTTTATTTCAACATTAACCATTAAAAGACGCCTCATAATATCATGTGTGCTTTAGGTTGATGAGAAATGCAAAATGATCGGTGGGTAATTTGGCACGGGTAGAATGATCAATATGTGCATTATACCTACACTGAGAGATATTATATTTTTGTTCTCATTATTTCAAAAGTGTGATTTGTTGGGCATTACGAGTTTGAGGAATGATCCTCAACCAAATTTAAATGAGGAAATTCCATACAGATTGTCAATTTTGAACAAAGGTGGGTGGCCAAGTGGTTCCAACAAAGATCATTGGTTGAGTGATCAAGAATTTCATTGAGATCAACCCAATACTTAAGTAAGTTTAACTGCACATAATTTCAACTCAATTATAATAGACTATGTACTTTGTTGACTATTCCAATGTTTTATTGAATATTGTTCTTACAAGTTCACTCCATTAACAATGATGACGCCTCTACATCTATATATAACCATTTTCTTGAATGGTTCAAGAGCTATGTGAGTGTAATGTCAACCTATACCTACTTTTATTTCATAAGTACCCCAAAAAATACTTCTAATTTTTTCTATCACTGCAACATAGGTTCATATGAAAAAAATGGGGTAAGGGACCCGAACCTGATGGTGCTAGCTTGGGGACCGAATTCAAAGGCAACATCATGGAACATCTACTATGTCAATCCATATAAGTTTTATACAAAGGTAAGAAGTGATAGAAAGAAAACAACCAACAATGATAGATGACTTTTATGACATTATTCATCATATTTATGAATTCAAGTTTGTTGGCCTCATTAAGAAGATCCCCATTTTGAATGTTTGATCTTATAATGGATTTTGTGGCCAGATTTCATTCGCTGTGTAATATTATTGAAATCAAGTTGATGGAATACATGCTCTTTATGATCTATTCATCATTCCACAAAAGGTCATACAAGTTTATTATGTGACTTATCCAATCATATGTAACAACCTTCGTGGGTGGTGAGTCGCAATTAGAACAAAACCTAGAGGACATGTTTAAGTTGACAAAATCAAAGATGAATTACCATATTAAGCTGATGAGATTCCTAATGTCTTACCAATAAGAATTGAACATTTACAAGGCTTAATTAACACCTCGTTGTTGAAATACTTGATCATCGTGATATTGAACCACTTCTTCATGAGAGTGATCAAGATCTGGACAAAATCATCCTAGAACAAAATTAATCTGTCTTCAACGCAGGGTGGAACATTGCATTCAACAAGTTGTAAATCACATTTAGATATTGCACTGGACATGATAAGTATTGATAATCACTTAGTAGATCTATTTTAATTCACTTCACTATTACATACCATTTCTAATTGGACAACTTTTACCAAGAACGTAAATATGGTCATCTGGTTGAACCTGATGAACTCTTTATGGCTACTCACACCAACAAGAAGGATGATTAAATTGATACTAGAGCTTGTGAGACTTATGTAAGTTATTTGTTTAATTTTTTCTTAATTTCTTTATAATTTGATTTAATTTTTCTAACATTTTGATCTCTTAATCACTGTTAGGAAAACTATCACGAGTGCTTAAAGGCCATACAAGCTGACAGTTCTGAAGGTTCAATCATTGATGCCCACCATCTAAGCACAACATCAAAGCTTCAGGCTTGGAAAGAGGCTATAGGAGGTAAGAGTATAGGTCGAGTGTATGACATAACAGACTTGGTTGGTAAAATCCATAATATATTGAGTGTCTTTCCTCACTCAGCCCTCTTTGTTTTCCTCTTCCACAACATATTGTGATCAATCGACTGAAAATGAGCAACTTCTATCGAAGTCTAGAAAACAAGGCAAACAGTTATGATGGTGAGTCATGATGTTCAACTGGCAAACAAAAAGGTTGCACAATTGGAGGAAGTTATGAAGATGATAGCCTTGAGGATGGAATGACAATGTGTCTATGCTATACCAATCAAGTCTATCCTGACTAGGCCAAAAACCATGATGACGAACCTCTTTCTTAAAGCTTATCCCAAAATTTTCTTATTTAAAACTTTTCTCATGTATTTAATGTTCTATTTAATGAAATAGTTTTTACCATTGTCAAGGTAGATGATTCTATAATGCATGAGAGGCTTCTCATATTTTCCTTTTTCATGTAATTGTACACTTTATTTAATTATTACTTAATCTTGCTTTTATATTTACCATCATATTCTTGCACTATATTACTTCAATTAATGTTTTTATTCCTTCATTAAGATTTTTTATTTCTTATTTTTATTCCTTTTTGAGTTGTTCTATTCCTTTTGAGTTTATGTTGTTGAAACTGAAAAATTTGGTTTTAAAATGCGGTCATAGGAGATTTTATACTATTTAAAAACTTTTTTTCCATGAATTTGTTAAACGTTGATTTTTGTGTGCGTCACACCCCCTCTCAAAAGTTTTTTTAACGTCTTTTGCATTGTTCAAACTGATACAAAAATAATTATAATTAAAAATAATTTACTATGCATCAGCTATAACGATGCAAAATCCAATCAAAGATTAAAAAAAAAAAAGAACTATCATGCGTCGACCGAACAATTAAAACAAATAAAAAATCAATTTTTTTTTATCGTGTGTTGGCCTCGCCTACTAATAGGTTTTTTTCTTGTTTATTAATTTTCTGTCTTCTAAGTTATATTAAGTTATATATTTGAGACCCTTCAGAATCAGTGACTCACGTTATTTGCCTTGATTGCTGGTCAACGCAGTAGCTTCCGTTAATGTTTCGTTAGGTCATAGCCGACGCAATAACGACATTTTTATATTTGCTTTCGTCTATCTGCGTCTGACTTTTGTTGACGTTAATAAGTTTTTTTGTAGTTTAATATGAAAGAAACTAAAGTTTTGTGGACCGTTGCTTTAAGAAAGATTCAATTATTTATTTCTGAAAGAAATTAAGGTTTTGTGGACCGTTGCTTTAAGAAAAAATTAATTATTCATTTCTGGTAATGCACTACGTACCCTTTTCATTGGGGTTAAGACTCAATAAAATTACGTCTTTTTGAAGATGAATTGCGTTCCAGTTTTCACTTTTTCAGTAGTGTAAGCAACTATCATAAATGTAAAGCGACTAATCGACTTTTCACTACTTTGAATAAAGATAATTGATCTTTCGTGGTGTTAGGGAAAGGAATATGAACCTTTGGAAAGAAACATTCTGTTAACTTTGCCAAAAAACAATGCATGCTCCAAAGTTTAGCATGTTTCATAGTGAAAATAATTATAGCAGACTGCTTCAATCATGACTAATATTCTAGCAGTTGACTGTTTTGATATATAATTCGTTTATTCTATTAATAATATCCATCAATAGGTAAAGAACACATCTGTTACCACTATTTGAATTGAAATACACAAATTACCATTAGTTAAATCGACATTACCAAGGCATCAACATTTAGGAATATATGTTTAAGTTTTTTTAGTAAATTAAGGAGGGTGAGGAATTTAAATGGGACGAGTAAATATAATAATAAAATCCATGAATCTAATATCTTAAAATTTTAGACTAAAAATAATTAGATATATTAAAAACAATATATTTAAACAGTTATTTATAACTATAAAATTTATTTTAGACATCAAATAGATTTGGTATTGTTTGGGGAGAGACAGCCTTTAACTTTTCTTCTCATATCTTCTTCAACGTCTTTGTGTTATTTATTGGAGTTTGTTTGACAAAGAACCTTCCCATGAATTTATAACCCCATCTCGATGACACTTATTTCAATGAAATTGTTTTAATCATTTTATAAACATGCTAGAAAATATTTGACTTCATCTTCTTATCTTCAATTTTGCTTCAAAATAATATATTCATTAAAAAAATAGACCAAAAGCATTTATATATATATATATATATATATATATATA
>Ga0123340_1001710_pt1 | contig 18717 bp, 7 predicted proteins | sample SirMexnodulemix_FD_89961 | JGI IMG/M metagenome (GOLD analysis project Ga0123340, IMG submission 89961) | Root nodule microbial communities of legume samples collected from Mexico - Siratro Mexico nodule mix | ecosystem: Host-associated > Plants > Roots > Nodule | place: Mexico: Nepantla... | reverse complement strand
TGTTTTAATCATAGACTCCACATTAGCCTCATTTGAAACATCTCCAGCGAAGGTAAGAGCTTCTCCACCAAATGCCTCAATCTGAAAGTGATAATCAAATAAATTAATGCAGTAAGTATAGTCAACCCATGGAGCTAGCTTGAACACATACTTCCAAATAGCACCACCAAACTCATGATTATATAATAATCTAGCTTAGATAGTTGAACAGTGTGTGTGAGCTGCTATAAACTACCTAATACCTATATTCAACTCCTATGAATATATATAATAATTGACAAATCCAAAACCGTGGATCTATCAATATGACACATAAGTACAACAATATGGTCTCTCCATATGCAATTATTCCAAATTTCCACTACTGAAAACGTAATTAATATAATCTACCTCTCTCACATTGGAATCACACACCACTTTGTTTTCAGTAGTCTTCTTTATATATGTTTAAATCATATCATATTTTCCTTACTCGATGTTACTTTCCATACACAGTCATTTTGCAGCTTATAATTTATGCGTGCACCTGGTCACAAAGTATAAGAATCAAAAGAACAAAAAGTATAGAAAGAGGAAAAAAGTTTAGAGATTGTATGTACCAAGTTGGAAACCTCCTCAGCTTGCGTGGATGACTTGGCATAGTTGACCAAGACCTGTAATAGAGTAGAAAACATGCAACCCTAATAAGTGAATGACATGAAAGTATGAGAGTAATATATGTCATGTTGCATGCACTGAATCTTAAAACTTTGGTTTTGTACTTAACCTCACAAAACAGTTGGTAAAGTGAGAGTTACTTTGATTATATGCACTATTTTGTTGGCTTTATCTGTTGTTATGACAGTTAAATTTTCTGAATTGGTAACAAGGAGCTTACCTTGCAAGAGGCTTTACCTAAGGAAAGTGCAATTGCACGGCCAATGCCTCTGGAGGCTCCAGTGACTACAACAACAGGTGCTTCTTTGTTCTTCTTCTGAATTGCTTCAACTTCAAATGAACCATTCCATGGCAACTTCTGAAGAGACACAACCTTGCTCCCTACTTTCTGGGTAAGTCCCCTTCCACTGGTTCGCAAAAAGAGGGAGTTTGGTCGAGCCAGAGAACCCATAATCATCATCATCACGTTCCCTATGCTTTGTCAGACTCACAAAAATTCAACCACATTGTAATTTGCAAACAACAAACACTCATTTCTGTCTTGGCGAGGCTACCATTTGGAAGCCACAAAGAGGCAATTAAAGAGGTGATGTTATTATTGGTTTAAGAGCTATTTTGAACCAATTCTCGTTCCAATTTCTAGAAAAAGGTAAATATAAGATTATAACAACATTACAATAATCACACATTACATCAACAACTCTTTATTAATCAAACTTAACTTGTTCATGAAATCTATAAGTGGCACAAGAAATGAATGCCACCTATCATTATAATAATAAGAATATTACCATGAATGAATTTGATAAAAAAAAATAAAATTGAGCCTTCTTCCTGCAACTTCTCTTGTTCAGAATAAAATCCTCCTAGATATTGTCATCCATCAATTATCAATCATAGTAGTAAAATCATGATCTTCATCTAAATCCAACTAAAAGTAAAAGTCATTTATGGTAATTTCAATTGTTGCAATTTAAATTTCATGCTCATGAACAGTAAAATAATAATTTTCTTTAAACGAAATTTCAAATCTACAAGCACTACAAAGATTTTGGTCCAATCCAAGAATGTAAAATTTTTATGTGAAGATTATCCTTGATTGATATAATAATTATTTCTTGAGATCTCTATGGTTGCTCAAAAGTCTTTAGATGTTGTTGATGAGATCATAGTTGTCAATGCTCCTTCTAACTAATCTAATTTCATTGATGTTATTTGGAATTTGTAAAAGACTCAACTTATTTTTGTGGACTTTTTTCAATGATAGCAAGTGTATCTCACGTCTCTTTGATACATTTGAAGTATTAAACTTTGTCATATTTATCTTGAGACATGACACATCAGGATATTATTGGCTCTAACATTCATCTAATAGTGATGTAGTTGTCTTTCACTCTTAACTTCTCTTGTAGCGAACATTTGAAGTATTAAACTTTGTCGTATTTATCTTGAGACATGACACATTAGGGTATTGTAGGCTCTAACATTCATCTAATAGTGATGCAGTTGCCTTTCACTCTTAACTTCTCTTGTAATGATTGTGAATCTGTGCCTAGTGACATATAATTACGTTTCTCTACCACATTTAGTAGCATATCTACATGGCATGACTCAAAAAGAAAGAAAAGATTGTTTGTTTTCATTGGCCATAGTTCTTACCTCTAAACAAAGGTGGACAATAGATTACTTAGCCAAGATCAAGCCATGAATCTCATAACAATATTCCTCTCATTCTACTAAAAACTAATCTCGAAAAGTAAGATTTGAAGCTAACTAAAGATATAGGTTACTCTAGAAGGGGTTGAATAGACATAAGATTATTTTTCATTAAGAGATAGACTATATAACAAATAGAAGCAACACAACAGTTTATATTGGTTCATCCACAACACTTGAATTACACGCTATCTTGCTTTACAAAACTTTCCAAATGGTTTGACTAATCAAAATTTGATTACAAACACAAATACACAAATTACTCATGATTATCCTTTCTCAATCTCCTTTTGAGATTAAGAACTCTAGTGTTCTTTTAATTATCAATCTGACTATAAACACATAAGATGGAAGATAATAGATATAATATAACTCTTATAGGGAAGATATATTAAGAATTCTCATAGGTGGGTAACTTCACAAAATGAAGCGTACACAAGTTTCACACTTCACACAGAGAATTAAACACAATCAAGCTTAGAATTCTATATTTCTTTGTATGCTTCGACAATGAGCTCATGGTTTGTTGATCAATATATAAACTTTGACATTATGAATGTTACTTGGTGTGATCTCACTCATAATATCTCTTTATGCTTGATATGTGATGACTAGTCTTTTATGTTGATATTCCTTTATACAAATTATTGTGATATCATAAGATATGTATAGAACGTTGTATTTTCTTATGAGAGATGCAAGTTATATACAAGGAAATAATGCAAGAATATATAATATAAAGGTTAACTTGATTTTGTGTTAATCATGTTACATATTGAACTTCATATCAATTAATTTCTTTAAAAAGATTTTTAAATGCTGTTGAAATCATATTTTACATCTTGATCAACAGATTCTACTCAAACTAGTGAGGAGAAGGAATGCATGTCTCTTGTTCTTTATGCTTGTCTAGTGGACAGTATAACGTATGTGGTGGTGAATACTAGCCCATACCTTACTCAAGCAGTCGGTTTGGTGAGTATATATGTGAACAACCCATGGAAGGAGCAATGACAAGTTGTGAAGTAGATCTTATGATACTTGAAAGGAGTTGAGGACACTAAAATGATCTTCAAGGATGATTTATATTGGTAGGATTCTCATACTTTAAATATGTTGTGGACTAGGATGCTAGATGGTCCATTACAAACTACACAATCACAATTGACAAGTGTTAGGTATCCAAGTGTGAATCTAGTCCCACATTATGTAGAAATAAGAAAGGTGAGCAACATATAAAAAAGAAGACCCACAAAACTTAATGTCTTAGACTTACTTTATACATCTTCTATGATAGTTTGAGTGTAATTGACTGAAGATCATATTTGACATGGTAGGACAAAATATATCAACATCAAATATCACTTCATTTCTTTGTAGTTATAATAAACTTTTAAGCCTTCACTTCATTTCTTTGTAGTCATAATAAACTTTTAAGTCTTCTGAGTTTCCTTTTATTAGGGAAGACTAATTTATTCTTTTCACACTTTGTGTTTTGTTTTTTATTCTTTATATGCATTCAATAATTCATTTTACAATTATATCAGTTATTTTTTAATATAGTTCAACATATTTCAATGCTCAAGGTTAAAAATAGAATATTTTATAATATTCATGTAAATAAATTTAAACTTTAATTTTTAGATAAATTTTTTTTAAAATAAATAAAGCAAAATTTAAAGAATTAACATTAAATTATGAACTTCAATAAACCAATTAATTAACACAATATTAGATTCAACACTCACATTATGGAATGATCCATATATAATAAAAATCTCATTTTGATGAAAATTCCTTAAATCAATTTCAAGAAAGCAAACCTAACATAAAAGAGAGAAACAAATGATTGGATAAAAACATTAATCTTATTAACAAATATTCTAAAAATATTGGTTAAAAATTAGAAAATATATTTTTAATAAAAACAATAAATAAACAGAAAACATGTTAGAAATGTTTTAATGAGAATTTATAGTTTTTATTTTAATTTTTAATAAATATTTTAAGAAATGGTATGACATCTTTCTTGAATTATTCTTTTAGGCAATATATCTTGATTTTTATGGATTCTCATACTATAAGATATGAGTTAATTTGGTTATTTATTAAAAGAACTGGTACAATAAGTGGTAGGAAGTCTAAATCATCAATGTAGTGATTAAAAAAAAACAAGATAAAGAATAAAGATAGATGCATATATAAAAAAATAATAAAGATAAACGTAAATTTTAAAAGGCCAAAAAGTAAACAAACTTCCTTTTAAAAATTAAAATCAAAATTCTTATATTTTAGGAATTAAATCAATAAAAATATTTTACTATATTTTTAATCAAAAATACTATTTAATATTGTAAAGTTAAATGAATTAAATTGTCACTTCAATGTGTGAAGAAATTATGAGGGACTTAAACGAATTTTAATTAACTTTGAAATGGGTGCTAACGTAGTATTATTTTTGTTGAAAAATGATAATATTAGAAACAAACACATGAATTCAGTAATTAAAATGTTAAGATAACAAATAAAATCTATTGAAATCATGTGTTATTTTATATATATTTTTTAATTATTTTAAACTTTAAGGAAGTTACAATTTATTTATTTTTTAACTATTTTAAATATTAAGAGTTATAATTTAATTTCATTTTCAGATTTTTTTTAATTATTTTAAACGTTAAAGAAGTTACTCTCTAATTTTATTTTTAATTACTTTAAATGTTAGGGAATTACAAGTTTGTTTTTTAAATTTAAAATACTCAGTTGCTTAGTTTTGTAGTTTGGAATTTGATTTGTTTATTGGAACTGAAGCCGTTGTTGTTTTCCTACTAATTGAGTGTAAAATTACCATTGAGAAACGGTTTCGCTTTCACGAGATTATACATCTAAGTAAACAAAGTACTGACAGAAACACAGGACATCGTCATGTAAAGTAAAAATATTATCAAAATATATATATATATATATAAACACTATTGTCATTTCAACAGTTAAATCTTATAAAGTTGAATTCCGTCTAATATCAAATCTTTTAGGAAAGATAATGCAACCCCATGCATAATAGATAATGGAATATAATTAATAAGAAATACTTTGTAACAATGAATAATAAATAATAAATTGTGTATTTTTGTTTAATTAAAACTGTTAAATTCTTCTTTGGAAACCGTGCATATTTGTGCATTGTGGTTCTCTGTCCTGTTGTGTTTGACAGAAAAAATAACAAAAACGCACACGACCGTTGGCAAAGTTAAATTCGGCTAGGGAAAGTGTGTTTAGGACCAAACCAAACACAAGATAGAGGCATAAAGCAACTGAAATGATTAGCATAATAGCCTTTTAAGTTTCCTTCATCACCTACCAATTAAAGTGACATGATTTGATAATCTTGCATTAGTGTACAGAGCTAGCTATTGCTTAATCATAACTCAGTTGTTAAGTTGACTTTATCCAACTTTGCCCCACACCACTTTTTTCTCCCTTCATTCCATTTCTCTCAAGTTTTTTCTTTCTTAGTTGCACTATTCTTTAAAATACCATTGTCTTCTTTGATAGATAGAAACCTTAGGCCACAAAAAAAACTAATTAGGACATATCAACTTGTTCACAATGCCAACCTCACCAAAATCATGCCCCTGAAAGTGATGCTTCAGTCCTCCTGAAATGGACTTTCTTATACACATATTGGGTCTCTCATACACTGTCCCAAGATTGTTCTAAATTATGCTAACTTTGTTCATTACTGGGAACTTCAAATTCATAACATGTTTGGCCAAAATATTACTACTAATAGTATAGTAGCTCTTGTTTTTCCTTTTGGGGTTTTCAATGAGTCAAAACTTTTTGGTTGCTATAGGGATCAATGTAAGGTAAGGTCCATTTAATATTACTGGAATGTGATAAGAAATTTAATAGCTTACTCCAAAAATTGACCCCAGTCAATTCCAATGCTATTAAATATTATCACTTATGATCTGTTTATGCCATGAAGGGTCCAAAAGTTCAAACTTGTCTTCAATGTGGCATGTAAACATATAACCTTCTACCAGCACAATTATAGTATTAATATCTCATCCAATCCAATTAATATTAGCAATTAAAAAAGTAGAAAAATGTTTCATAAGCTATAATATATCAAGTGGAACTAAAAATCTTAGACATCAAAATCTACCAATTAATGTATTTTAGTTCTTGTACCAAACACAGATGTTGAGAAAAATAGAAAACATACAAAATTCTGAGGTAATATTGGAGTAACATTTAAGAGAAAAAGAAAATGTGTGAAAAAGAAAACAGCTACTAGGCACTTGTAAGGGCAGAAATAAAAAAATAACTGAAAAGGAAACTGAAAATAAAAAGAGAGAGGAAAGAATGCTTGCTGTTTAGGACAAAACAGCAAATCAAAGGACAGTTGAGTATTAATATTATTATTCTCAAATTGCAGTTCAATATTCTTGTTTTTTTTTCAGAACTGAAAAAAAAAAAGAATTGTGTGAGGAGAGAGAATAATAGAATTTTTTTAGAGTTGTTGGAACCGTTGGATCAGACTGGCTCTGATCTGTACTTTTGGGTGCTCAGAAGAAGCCATGAATGCTGTAGATCCGGGTGTCTGAGACAACATTCGTCGCATTGTAATTGGCATTTAAGCTCTATTTCTTTGTTTTTGTTTTTATTATTTTTTGTTTTTTAATCTTCGAATTTGCACTGTGTTGGAAGCTATTTGACTTGGGAATTTGGTGAGCCGAGTTTCGCTGTGCGCTCTGAACTTGGCTTAGTGGGTGCTCCAGCTTAAATTTTGCCGTTTGAATTGGCTACCCTTTTGGTCGGTGATGACAACGGCGTAATTAGGATCTGCGCCATTGTTCTAGGGTTTCAGGTTTAGGGACATCTTCAATATTGTTTTGGATACTTATTGCATATGAATGTTGAGGAGTTATTAGGCATTGAGTTTGGAATGGTACAGTTTGTTTTAATATTGCAAATTTAGTTTTGTTTGTTTTGGGATATGTGGGTTGGTTGACTCAGTCACATTGGGTATGGTGGTAGTGTTTGTTGAGTGTTTAGAAAGAGTAAGAAGCCTGGGGAGATGGTTGGTGAATGAAAGTGGGTTTTTTTTTTGCTGATATTGTTGTTTGTAGATTGAATTTGTGGTGAGCTTGAGCTATTTGTTAACAATAATAATCATTGGTTGTTGGTTAGGGTGTTGAAGGATTTTGACTTTGGATTGTATGGAGAACTTGAGGTGACACTTGTTGGAGACTGCATTGAGTAGAGGAGATGCCACCTTCCCCAGCTTTTAGATGCTCTCCTGGTAGAGAGCCAAGATCAGACAGTCACAAGCGTGGGCGCAGTCTTGAAAGTGGATTGCATTTAAGAGAGAAAGATGATGATCTTGCTTTGTTCAGTGAAATGCAGTCAAGAGAAAAAGAGAGTTTTTTGGTTCAGCCATCGGATGACCTGGAAGACTCATTTTGTAATTTTCTGTACTGATATCTTGAGGAGAGAATGTATTCTATTTGGTTGATACTCATGCATTTCTTTTCCTTTTTTTTATATTAATTTGCAGCGACAAAGTTGAGACATTTTTCTGATATCAAGCTTGGGATATCTATTCCCGGTAGAGGAGAAACCAGTGAATTGCTTAATGCAGATGGAGACAAGAATGACTATGATTGGTGTGCAGTCTTCCGCTGTCTTTTGAATCTTACCATGTTTAATCTTGTTGGCGTGATATGATCAAATTTTGTGATTTCTATTCCAACTTTTTGCAATTGTGTTTCTTTCACACTAGTAGTTTGGTCAATAATTCAAAATCTCTTTTTCCCGAAGGTTTAGAATAAGATGTGCATATTACTTTACTGATGCTGCATTTCTGTTTTATTCATTTGAAGGTTATTGACACCACCGGACACTCCACTGTTTCCTTCACTAGATGATGAACCAGCAGAAATAAATGTTGTAAGCAGGGGAAGGCCTCGGAGTAAACCCATTTCCATATCAAGATCATCTACGGTGTGCTTTCGCATCTGTTTTATGCACAATTACCTCTCGAATAAAAATCCTTATCTTTTATTCTCTGTATGAAATGTGTTTTATTTTAGTCAATATCCACCTTTTGTTGGACTCTTTCAGATGGAGAGAAGTTACAAAAGCAGTAGGGGTAGTGCAAGTCCTAATCGCTTAAGCTCATCCCCTCGATCTGGGAATAATACATTGCAATCAAGGGGAAGGTCTTCATTGACGCCAAGTTCTAGTCCAACTCAAGTTATTAGACAGGCTACTCCAACAAGAAGACCATCTCCACCTCCATCAAAGCCCGTGACACCTGCTTCCAGGTCCTCTACTCCTACTCCTCGGCGGATCAGCACTGGCTCTGGTAGTCCTGCCGTCTCATCTGGGATTAGGGGAACTTCCCCTGTTAAGACAAGCCGTGTAAACTCAGCTTCACCCAAGATAAGAGCGTGGCAAACTAATATTCCTGGTTTTTCTTCCGAAGCTCCTCCTAATCTCCGAACATCTTTGGCTGATCGGCCGGCATCATATGTGAGGGGTTCATCCCCAGCATCCAGAAATAGTAGGGACCCTACTTCTAAATTTGGTAGGCAATCTATGTCTCCCACACCATCCAGGAGCAGCAGTTATATTAATAGTCATGATCGAGACCAACTTAGTTCACGCAGCAAAGGTTCTGTCATATCTTCTGGTGATGACGATCTGGACTCTCTTCAGTCCATCCCTGTGGGTAGTCTAGACCGATTTGGTTCAAGAAGGGGTGCTTCATTATCAAACAGCAAATCTCCCTCAATGTCCAAGAAGCCAACCAGGATGGTGTCTCCAAGTTCTGCTCCTAAAAGATCTTTTGATTCTGCTCTCAGGCAAATGGTATTTTTTGGCTTAATCTCTTGACTTACTTTCTCAATCATCTTATAGTTCGCTGAGTAATTTCAATTAAATAGGCTGTTTTTAATATGATATTCCTAAATTGTCTATATTAAAATTATCGTTTGACAAAAAGATATGTTCAGTCAACTCTGCATATGCATGCACACAATTTCCCTGTTTTATTCACTTTCCTTTTCATATATGCTAACAAGTAGTTAGAACATTCTTAAAAGGAACTTGGGTATTATGAGGTTCTCCTAGTGCTTGGATACTTATCAATTGGTACCAAAGCTGGTTGCTATGTAAAGTGAATAGGTTCCTTTAGTCCCAGAGTGGTATGAGATACTCGGAGGAATAATTAAGTTATTTGGTTATCCCTTTATAATAGCTAGCTTTTGAGGGTGGGTTCCTCATTGCTTGGGTTCTTATCAAAATCAAAACAATTTAAATGGAAATTGAATCGGGCCACCATCTTTGATCTTTGTAGGCTATCAATGATCAAACTTTGATATAATTTCAGTTTGTGTGTATTTCCCCCTAATACTCAGTGACTGGCGGTTAGAATCCCCTGTTATGTAATTCGCCGTCCCTTCCAGGGTTGTTACTGTGGGATCAGTTGGGATGTGATTAAGTACGATCGGATTGAAGTGAGGCCGGTCACCTGGAGGGTACAATCATATTTGATTTATTTATCTCTATATAATCTTGGGTACAATGCTTTATTTGGTTCTTCTAGTGCATGTTTTCTTTTCTCTCAGTTTATTTTTAAGCTACACATGATTAGACTATTATTTGACTAAATGACTTCGCAAAGTCATCAATGAGTTTGTTTACTGTGCAGTATATAAAGTGGTACGTGCACTTACTTGATTATCATAACAAAGTGTACACATTTTCTGTTCTTAGTCAGGAATGAGTTTTTCTTGTAAAGAGTTGTTCATTCATTCATGCTTCCCTCACCTTTTGCCCTGATCTTTTCCCTTGTGTCTTTAAAGAGTTGGTTGGGAACTTGGGACCAAACTCCTTAATTTGTTTGTTAACCAACTTTGCTGTGCAGGATAAAAAAAGTCCTCAGAACATGTTCAGGCCTCTTTTATCAAGTGTGCCAAGTACAACCTTTTATGTCGGAAAAGCAAATTCTGCACAACGTTCCCTGGTATCTAGGAACTCCTCTGTCACAACAAGCAGCAATGCGAGCTCGGATCATGGAACAAGTTTTGCACTGGATACTGAAGGTAGTGACCACAATCAAGATGATGTGGCCAGTGAAACTGAAAAGATAATATATGCTGACATTCATGAAGAAGTATTTTCCTTTGATAAAATTGATGTATTAAATGCAAACATTGGGCATGAGATCAATGATGAATCAGTTGATATCCTGCACAATAAGACTAGAGGCCCTATGATTGGTTTAGGTCCCACTGAATCTGAAGGTTCTGTTTATCATGGTATTGGCAAAGAATTCAGTGAAAGTTTAGAAACTTCCCATGTCATAGTTGACATTTCTGAAACTGGTGCTTTTGAGAATACGGAAATCTGTTCTAATTGTGGTTGTCCTCTGGGGGCCATTGATCAAACTGACAAGAATCTTAGACTATGTCAAGAATGCAGCAGGAAAACCACATTGTTGAGACATATCTTTCCGGAGGCAACTTTGGCAGTTTCCAATGGCAATTCAGTGAACTCCACAAGCATTCCTACAGAAGAAAAAACATCACATGAAACAGACCAACTAACTGTTGACTCTAGACTGCCTCAAGAGACTAATGTGGGTAACATGAGGCTTCCCATTAGAGAACCAGATGCAGAGGAAAATCAAACTTTTCCCAGTGAACTTATTTGGGACCACTCACAACAAAATCCTCTCTCTAGTTCAGTGGTGGAGAGAAATGAGCAGATGTCTACCAATCAGCTAGAGGTGGACCAGTCAAGGGTTGATTACAAGAAGCCTGATAATCATTCCGGGGATCAGCAGTCATATCTTTCTGAAGATCGCTCAATTTTGAAAGTTGACCTCTTGGAAGGCACTGGCATCTCTGTACTACTGAAAAGGTCAAGCAGTAGCAAAGGACCTGTAATTCAGGGCAGGACTTTTACTGCCACAACGCTATCTTATGATGATCTGTCCTTTGCAAGAAACAGCATTAACAGTATTAGAAGTTCAACTGGGCGTAGCAGCTATTCTACCTCATCATCTGTTGATTTCAGCTCAACAAGACATTCTGATTTTCGTGTCCAAAGGCAGTCAAGTGGCAGGAAATTGGATGTAGACTACGGATATGACGTTAGGATCAGGCCTCCAAGTCCTGGTTCATCTTTCTCTGGAATGTCAAGCCATTCTTACCATGGATTAGGTTTTACTACGCAAGAAACTTCTTCTGGCAATACTGAATGCAGCAACCTAGAGGAGATACCCCAAGATCTGCGAGAAATGCAACCTTCAGAAAATACAGTGACAGATGTGATTGATTCTTCTATGAGTTCCATTGTTGTCAAGGAAGATAATCTTGAATACCATGATCGTAGTAGAACAACTGATGCTTGTATCCCAGAATTAGTAAGCCAGGCTACTGGTGTTAGGCATGACGACAATTCAGTGGCATCATTTCCAAATCATGAAAGCAATATTTCGAATGATAGAATTGAAGACCGTCCAAATAATGTGGGCAGTGTGTCAAATACAGAAACACCAGTTCAGGATCCGGAGTCATCTTTTGATGAGAAACATGATATAGAGAACTCTAATGTTGATGGACTGGATGCTCTGGTAACTACCAACACTTCTACAATTGAAGAATCAGAAATAGAAGGGGAAAACTGTAGTCAGATTGATACTGGGGTGGTGGATGATGATACATCGCATGTATCAAAAGGCCTTGTTGATGATTTTCAGGAGCATTCTGTTTCAATTTCTTCCGGTGATTGTCTTGCAGCTTCTGTTTCTGAGCTCAATGCCTCCGAGTACTCCCATGGCATAGGTATGATGCTTGTTGGATGAAATTTCATATAAAAGATATTGCAGATGCTGTTTGAGATGAGCATGAAAACTTTCTGTGACAATCTTCTATTATTTGTGTGTCTCAATGCACTCGTGTATGTACATAGCACACAGTTTGTCATATGTTAACTTAAAAGAGACATACAAATTTCATGGTCCTGATTTCTAGTAGATAGCGTTAGTATAGTTTGAAAGGTTGTTTCTTGACATTTTTTTTTTTGCATTAATGATAATACTCTGAATTGATGTGCCTGATATGTTAGGAGATATTTATGTTGGATTCTGGTAGTCAGCAGCAATTTAATAGTGCAGTTTCCAAGTTGCCTGGAGATTTGGTTTGGATTAACTTTTATGTTTCGGAATCTAAAGTGGAAATTTTTTATTAGAAAGTGTAACAAATGCATCCCCAAAATTTCCAATCCTACCAAGAGGTAATTTTTAATAAAAAAAATTCTATTTATTGTTCTCATAACCGCTGCTCCTGTGGAACATGTTATCAGGAATGTTTTATGCTACTCATAGTGTGGCTGTATTCTGTATTCTTTTGTACGAGCTATCTGAAATCTGAACAAATACTTCATCATTAGTTGGAGTGTACAAAACATTCTGTTTCTCAATGTACATGGTTTCTTTGGCTAAGCTATTTTATCTGCTGAAACTTTATTTTTGGAGAAATATTAGTACTCGGCAAATTTCTGACAGATTTCTGTTGCGTTTTCCCAGAGGGATCCACAGTTACGGTGGAGTGTCAGGATGGAGTGAACACCAGAAGCTTGACACTTGAAGAGGCAACAGATACTATACTTTTCTGCAGCTCTATCATCCATGATCTTGCATATAAAGCTGCAACGATTTCAATGGAAAAGGAACACTCAGAACCATTGGAAGGTTCTGAGCCGACAGTGACTATATTGGGGAAACCCAATTCCGCTATAAAGGACACCCGCAGCCAGATTGCCCGCAAGCGTGATATGAAACCTCAGAAGGCCAGGCCTAAGATGGTGGAAGCTGATGTAAAATCACAATCCCCTTCCAAGACTGAGAATGATGAAAATGCTGATGAATCTTTGATACGCAATGTTGGGCTTCCTAACAAGGTAGAGGGCATGAAGCCCCCTAATAAGCTGGAATCAAAGTGCAATTGCATCATAATGTGAGAGTTCAAAGTTCAGATTGCATTTGTGCCAGCATTTCTTCTCTTGTTGTTGGCCTATATATACACCAAAACATAGCTTAGCCAAATGCTTGCGCGTTTGTGTTCAGGTTTATGGCTGTTTGGGATAATGGCCAATTGCTATATGGTGGTTCCAATATATTGTAAGATATGGCACTTTGTGTTTGACATAATTGTAAAGTTATTTTTTCCCCTTCCTTTTTGGTTGGTAGGCCATTAATTTTGAGGATTGTGCTCCTCCAGATGCTCCATTCTTGTTATTTGATTTCCATCTCAATCTAGTGGTCCATGAAAGGAAGTGTGAAGTAGAACTAATTCATATTCGTTAAGATTGTGAAAAGCATACTGATTTCTTTGCCAGAAGTTTATCCATGTCGGACAGAGCTGCAGTTGAATAGATTTAGATTTTATCTTCTAAACTACTATTTTATGCAGTGAATTGCACAAGATAACTGTTGAATTTTGTATAATTAAAATTTGTAGCAAATAAATATTTTAATATATAGAAATTATATCTATCAATAAATACTTTTAAGCGTATAAGTTACACACACTATTGAAATCTAATTTAGATATAGAGATAATGAAGAGTAGATTGGAAGAGGCAAATGATTAAAAATATCAAATATATGATAGAGATAAAAGAATGGTAACTAGAGATCATTCAAATATAACTTTTTAGCTTATTAAAAAAAAGTAATGAAATGCAATGTTGTATGTTAAATGTATACTATTTATGTATACTTAGTGTTTTAAGCACCATAAAAAAAGGGAGAGTGGTAAGAAAAAATCCAACATCTTGTTATGATTAAGTGTTAAAAACTACAAAATATAAAACATGAATCATGTATCATCTTTAAGATGAATGTATTTCAACAACATATCATGTAAGATGCAAGTGTTTTGTCTAACAGATGATACAACACTATGTAGTTTTATTTTAACAAAACATATATGCTTTCAGACAATAAAACACATAGGACAGAATTAACCTTCAGACTAAAATAGAGAACACAAAAAAGGTTATTCTATGTTGTAGGGATATATACTACTTATGACTAACTAAAGAGATCCATTAGACAAATGACAAGTCACATTACAAAGATCTCTTGAATAAAGAGCTAAAGTTGCTTTTATCTACCAAATCACTAAACAAAGCATTGACAAGTTTGAAAAGGCTATCTATCTCATTCGACTATGCACAAGTAGGCAAAATCATGCCAAGACACGTTGGCTAAGGAAAGATAACTTGATCTAATGACAAGAGTACGTAAAAGAAGAAAAGAGCATTTAGTGTTATACGAAGTGCAATTTAATACATTCCAGTCAAGCAAGCTCGGCAGCTCACATAAAAGAAATGGAACTTATTCAACAAGTGGAACAAATTCGCAATTGTCATTGTCTTCAAAGCTTATATGAGGCAACTCAAAGAGAAGAAAATGTGAGACCACATCGTATAGTGTTGAAATATTGCTTAATTTTTTGTGTCGTCTAAAGCTTTATAGAAGAACACTCTTTGTATTAAATCAACTAAGCAGGAGAGAGATACATGCGTCTTCAAACGATTATCCTCTCCATCAAGCTTCAACATGAATTGATCACCATCTATAATATTTCTTCATCTTAGCCAAGAGTTTGTTGCTTAGAAAAGATTCTTAAAGAGGTTAGTCATGAGTGATTATGTGACGTCCTTTAAAAATATACTTATATATATATGTGTGTGTGTGTCCATTACTATACGAATTTCTTTTAAGAAATATACTTCATCTATTATAGTCAAAGAAAATTTTTCATCTAATGTCTATACGGCAGTAGCAAAAATTATTTTTGTGGGTTTGTTATGATGGACGATCAATTCAACCATTAGACAATAAAAGGAATTATCGTTTAATCTTATTCATGTATTAAATGTAGATATTTAAGTTTCGTATATAATTGTAAAACAAGGTACATCGCTCTTATCTACATACTTCGTCTACTATGCACTTGGCAGGTTCCATCTAAGGTATAAAGCATGTTTTAGTAAATAACAGCTTGGGTAATTCATACATTATTTTTGTTGATAAAATACTCTTTGTTATTGAAGAACAATAATGGTATTTGAAACACCTAAATCTAATAAAATTTACTACATGATAAACTAAAAATTATTTGGAATGTTATACATGTCTTAAATGATTCAGTAAATTTGTATACTATCATTTAATATGATTATTTCTTTCCTCTACTATTAGTTCACTTCTTGAACTTCAATAATTAATCCTTAAGGATAGTCTAACATTTTAACTAGAAGGATAATGGACTCATGTGAAGTAAAGTCTTGATTAATCTAGTAGACTATTTAGTACATATTCATAATTTAGTTTCTTCTACTTAAATACATTTTATGTATTTTTAGAAAATATTCCATTCATTACTTAGACTACTACTTATACATATTTCCTATTGTCACTATTTGCACAAAAGACTTAAGGATCACAGCCTTGGTTTTAAGTAATCCTAATGACTAAGTACTTGTTACATTTGTTTATAAAAGTACATATTTAGCTGTACTGATATGGTAACATAACTATTACAGGTTTTCCTATGTAGAGCTGGTGGAAAATAGAAAGAAATAATGATAGAACCATCCAAGACCAAAGGAATATTCTGATTGGACTTGAATGTCCACATTGAACTTTTTATTTCCCCAAATGTGACCATACTATTTACTGCGTAGTCCAATTAGCTTCTAAGAACATGACAAGATGTTTGTTGTGAAGGAATTAAGGTTACTTAAGAGTTCCATTCAATTTTGGTATATCTTTTTATTATTTCTCATGTATGTGAATCAAAACAAAAAAATAATAGAAAAGTGAGATATACATACATAGAAATAATATTTTATCCACTATGAATCTCATTAAAATAGAGGGTTTATAGTATTGATTTTTGAAATATATTGAATAATTTATTTTATAAGAATGACAATTGCAGTCACTAGTAAGGATAAATAAGCTATTAATAACAATACCCTCCCACCAACAATATAATCTTCCACTCATTTAATCTCTAATGAAATTTAATCCTCCACTAGCAAGCATTGAATAAGGTACAACATGATCATCAGACCCATCCACAAAGTGGAATCAAAGCACATATAAGAGTAGTAAAATAAGAAATCCAATTAAAATCAATTTATATAATATCAATAGAAATCATAGTGAAATATTTTAAGAGGTGAGACCTATGTTTAATTCTGAAATTTAGTTTTCATATTGCCAATTCCTAAAAGAATAGATTGTAGTAATATTATCCAAACAATAACATATTAGATGATGTTTCATATTGAATGATCTGCCCCCGTACTTGTGGTATATGATATCTAAAATGATATTTTAAGGTTTTAATAACGTATCGTTTACTCATGAAGAGGTCTACAATATATAAAAAAATTGACTTTATTTCTAAAATATTACAATTCTTTGAGATGTTACATTATGCACTGGAATAATCAATAATGACTTTGTGCACTCATTTGTATGCCAAAAGTGACAATAATAATACTTGTAATGTATATCTTAAATACTGAAACCCATTATTTTTTGTTTTTGGAGAATTGAAAGTGGCTTAGTTTGGGTAAACTAGTATAAATTTTGTATTATTTCTTTTTTTCTCTTACTTGAGTATTAATTATTGACTATCTCCTTATAAAATTATTGAGAAAAGTTTTTATAAAACCATAAGATGATCCTCTCTTGTGACTAAGAGGCACTTGTGAAAAAAATTTCAAACTTGTTTTATAATAAGCTCTATTCAAGCTTCCTTTCTAGAGCTTACATGTGTTTTTACTAGCTTGTGTGGTTTAGCAGATCTTGTGTTAGAACTTTATCAAAAGATTACGACTTTATGTTGATATCTTAAGCTTTTGTACACTAAAGGAGGTGAGTCAAACTCTTTATTTTTTGTTAGGTTTCTACTTTTGTTGATAGTACCATATTAAGCATACACACATTGATGATTGATACTTTGTGTTAGAGGGTTTCTTAGTAAGCATTATTGGTCAACTTATTAGTTATTAGATGATTTCACTTTATAATAACTCATCTTATGCTAAGCACTTGTAAATCACATCTAACCTACTTGTCTTACATCTTGATCTTGAACATGGTAATCTAGTCTTGTAATATACATGTCCTATGATACTTCTATTTGATGCATATAAGACCTGTCTATTCTGCATCGCTATGCGTCTTATGACCTTTTCGTTTGATGCTTCTAATACTTATTTGATCTTCATAAAACTTTATAGAGATAAACATATTAAGGATTGGAATTTCCTCAGCTTGTGAGAATGCATGTGTTCCTTTTGTAACTTGCATCCTAATCTTTTAAAATGTTTATTTAATCAAATATCTTTCATTTTTGGAAATTTGTCCAATACTTAGTTACACGTTACATAGCTTTGTTAGATGATATCAAATTTGTCTTGTTTGTTATTACTAAAACAACGAGAATGTCTTTGTCATGACTTTAAAATAAAGGCTTGCATCTTATTATTTCTAAACTCATTTATCTCTTAACATGTTATTGTTTAAAGTATATGAATATATAGTTGTATACTAATCAAATCATGAAAACTTATAATTTAAGTATATGATGATATTAACTACAACGGAGTAATTTAACATGTAAAAATAATAATTTTATCAATTTACCAAATTAAAGGTATTAATTAACTAGTTAAAGACTTAGGGTTTGATGGCCTTAACTAATGTTTAGTGAGACAAAGACAAGTTAAGCATGAAAAAGATAAATGACTCATTTTATCATTTATACTATGGAAAATTAAATGGATGCATTTGTTTACATACCCACTTTTGAGAAAAATGAAAATATATTATCACTATTAATTAAAGTATTATAATTCCTTTTAACAAATTATTTTTATGTAGGGATGAACAAAAATGTTGATTGAGTTTAAACTATTTTATTATTGAACTAATTCAATCTATATAGATTTAGTTAATTGGATCATATTTCTATTCCATTCAAATTTAATAAGTTATCCAATCTAATTTCTATTTTTTCTTAAGTAGATTTTAGAAATTGAAAATTTCAAAATTCACTCCCACAATTTTGATTTTTTTTTTCATTCTTGATCCTTAAGTTTTAATTAATTGTAATTTTGACCCTGATCTTTTATGAAATGTTTACCCCTTAATTTATAATTATCCGTAATTTTATTCAATTTTAAGTTTTGAATACATTAAGTTACATACATTTACATTTTGATAACATTTACAAT